>Ga0224506_10002172_pt1 | contig 13535 bp, 16 predicted proteins | sample SF_Jan12_sed_USG_2_FD_169108 | JGI IMG/M metagenome (GOLD analysis project Ga0224506, IMG submission 169108) | Sediment microbial communities from San Francisco Bay, California, United States - SF_Jan12_sed_USGS_8_1 | ecosystem: Environmental > Aquatic > Marine > Sediment | place: USA... | reverse complement strand
AAATAAGCGCAGCCGACTCACGTCGAGCTTCGGTCGAAAGACTATGTAGCTCAGCTTGCTTATCTGCATAAAGGTGAGTGACCAAACATGCTTGCAACGTTAGATAATCGGCGATAATTCGTCGCGTACAATGACCGATTTCTACCTCTTTTGCCAAAATCACGAGTGGAGCCTTGTGTGCCAAGGAAATAAGCTGAGCCATAGACCTCTGAAAGCCTTCACTCACAATTCGATCCGCAAACGACTGCAGCGGTGTATGTAATGCAGAATGGATTGACTTTTTATTTGAAATAAACTGCTGCTGCAATTGCCGACCCGCCCAGTGATAGTCCATGGCTTGCGACTCTGCCATTACCCGCACTTCTGATTCTGTAAAATTGCCGCTTGTTACCATATCCATACGCGTACGGATATCTACAATAATTCGAATCGATAAGGGCTTTAGTACAGCAAAAATTTCTGCCATACCTAATTGACCATGTCCAATAGTATAAAGCTGTAACATTTGACAACAAACCTTCTAGCAGGACGATGCGTAACTTAATCACGCACAGAAGTGTCGACTAGGCCACAGTATAACATAAGCTTAAGCGCTGAAGGAGTTGACATATGACAGACAAGATTTGCGATAGTTGTGGTTTTGAAGGCAAACCGGTACACGACGAGTATTCCAGCATTATTCTAGACGTCGCCGCATGGGGCTTGTCTTTCTTAGTGGCTGGCATTACGGGGATCATCCCTTTAGTGGCCTTTGGGCCTGCTTTTTCACTTTGGCATTTATTTACATTTCGTTCTCATCGGTGCCCTAAGTGTGGCAATTGGGAAATGCATTCCAAACATCAACATTTCTGGCAGTCACACTAGTAGCAGTTTTGGCCTACATAAGTGTAGGCCAAATTTCTTTCCAATAGAATTATGCATTTGACATGGTCTATACTAGAAGGCCATGAAAAATTCTCTAGCATGCTATTTATTCCTTTTCATCTGGATATCTTCCTTTTTTGCAGCAAATTCTAAAGCGCAAAATGCAGATTCTTTGTTCAATATACAACAAATAACCATTAACGGCTTAAAACGCACACATAGTTATGTAATCTTGCGCGAGCTACCGTTTAGTTCTGGCCAATTTGTTACACAAAAACAAATCGAACAAGGCGTTCAGAATTTAAAAAACCTGCACATTTTTAGTGCTGTCCAACACCATCTGAATCCTTTAACAACAGGTTATGAACTAATAATCGACATTGGGGAAAAATGGACAACCATTCCTGTTTTTACATTGTTTAGCGGCGGCGAAACCTATCATTTTATCACCGGCGCATATGACCCAAATGTTTTTGGCCGCTATATTGAAATGGGTGTGCAGTACGAGAATTATAACCAGACGCACTCGGGTTGGTTTTGGTTTTATAATCCCCGTTATCGCAACAAACGCGTTCGTACGGGATTTGACGTGCTTTCATTGCGCCGAACACGGGCACTCTATACCACAACCGGCTATAGAGAAGCGCGCTATGTGCGCCACCAAAAACAACTTAGTATTTTTATCGACAAAGAATTTACGCCTAGTTTTCTTTACGGCGGTAGCTTGCAGACTAGCTATTTTGATATCGAAGACATGTCCATTTCAAAAATAGAGCTATCACAAATTGAACCGAATATATCGCCACAAACCAACAGCAAGACCTTCGCTCTGAGTCAATATGTACGGTTCGGAAAACTAAATTATGACATTTATCTAGTTAAAGACTGGAATTTACAGTTTAATTTTACCCGGCTTCAATCACAAGTAAATACAAATCACGGGTTTAACCGATTTGTCGCAGAAGCAAAATATTTTTCGCGAGTTGGTCAACATATCAATATAGGCGCAAGGATTCGCACGGGTGCAACATCAAGCGACAAACTCCAAGATTTATTTTTTATTGGTGGACTTAGCCAACTACGGGGTTATTTTGATGGACAATTTCGCGGCAAATACTATTGGCATACCAATATTGAAACACGCATTACAACAATAAAACATTCGTGGTTCGTCATTCAGTCCATATTATTTTTCGATAGTGCTCAGATTGCATTTTCTGCATCACAATTGGGAGCAGATGGTGAACTGTTTTCAAGTTATGGATTTGGGTTCCGTTTGATTTCTCCAAAGATCTATCGCTTCAATGGACGAATCGACTTTGCACACGCAAACTCTCCCAGTCAGTCAAACGCTATTTCTTTTGGCGCGCAACAATTTTTTTAATCCACCTCATTCTGATTTTCTTGCTTTTGGATACTGCTCCTGAATCCAAGAATGAGTAAAACCCATACTTCCCTGTTTTAGACTGCTCGAAGCTTTTTGTTTTACAATAGGCGTAGACACCCCATTAATTGCATAATCAATAGACCAATACCCCATGCTTAGAAAAAACAAAACAAGGATAAAATAGACAACATAGACACGATTCATTAGACCACCTCATCGAGTGATACACAAAACCTATTGGAGGGTCTTTCATATAAACACTACTCCCGCGACGAGACAATCACAAGAGCAGCAACGAACCGTTTGTGAACAAGATCACACTAAAGCCTATTGCACACATTTTATTTATTTTGAAGCTTTAAATGAGACTAATTCCAAAAAGTCCGTCATATTTTTTATTACTTTCTCGCCACATTGCTTTAGGTCATAACGTTTAGCAATATACGATGGCTCATTGTAGCTAATCCAAACTTGATTTTTCTCGTCCTGCCAGACCATCATTTTCAAAGGCAGATCCAAGCCTACCTGTTGGTTACATTGCATTAACGGCGTACCGCCTTTTGGATTGCCGAATATAATCAGCTGGGTAGGACGCAGTTCTTGACCAACACCTGAAGCCCCTTTCGCATGATTGACAATCGCAAACACTTTCATCGATTTTTCTTCGACTAACTGCTTGATTCGGCTCATGGTAGTGTCCACATCAGCATTACTACTAATTCGATGCGTTCCATTTTCATGAGCTTGAAGCGAGATTGTAAAAACCAATAACACCAACAATATAACCATTTGTTTTATTTTCATATTAGCTCTCCTTTTCAAAAAACTGGTCTTAGCATAGGCCAAAACGTTTCGAACACCAAGTCTTTCAAAATATTTGCTTTCCACTCGAAAAAAAGCATACTAAACTCTCAGTTTATTCTTTATTAAGCCAAATGATCCCACAATTATGCGCGCACTCAAACTAAACCAAGGTACTCTACAATACCATCCAGATTTCGCTATGCCAGAAGCTGCCGAAGGCGAAGCCCTAGTTCGTGTGCATTACGCAGGAATTTGTGGTACCGACCAACAACTACTTAACGGCTACTATGAGTTTGACGGCATACCCGGCCATGAATTTGTTGGAGAAGTTATTAGTGCCAGCAACAATGACTTAATCGGAAAACGAATTGTCGCTGAAATTAATATCGCTTGTCTGCATTGCGAGCAATGTCAACTAGGTTTGTTTTCTCACTGCCAGAATCGTCAAGTCATTGGCATTAAAAATCATGATGGTGTATTTGCAGAATATGTGTCAATTCCCGAACGCAATTTACATATTCTTCCAGACGAGATATCGGATCTTGAAGCCGTTCTAATTGAACCGCTCGCAGCCGCTTTACACATTCTCGATCAATACACAATCACTAGAGAAAGCAGAATTCTATTAATTGGCGCTGGAAAATTAGGGCAACTCATCGCACATGTCATACAACACGACTGCCCATCACTAACGGTGCTGGCTCGACAAGAACAAGTACAACGATTAAAACAACAGGGAATTCACGCCATTTTCAACCCAGAGCAGGCGGATTTCAACTATGACCTTGTGATTGAAGCGACAGGCTCTCCATCGGGTTTCCAGCAAGCTATTCAACAGGTAAAACCCAAAGGTAGTATTATTTTAAAAAGCACTTACGCTCAGAATTTGCAGCTTAATATGACCAGAATTGTAGTCGATGAAATAACAATCATCGGGTCGCGTTGTGGAGATTTCGCGACAAGCATACGGTGGTTATTAGACAATAAAAATGCATTGGAAGGAGTTGTTAGTGAGATATACCCGTTACGTGAATTTCAGCAAGCATTTGCTCGCAATCAACAGCCAGACACCTTTAAAATAGTTTTTGATTTAAGCGCCTAGTGGTTCATTTCTATCCATTGCCGAATTTAGCGATGATGCTTTCGATAACCATCTTGCACCCAGGAGTTGGTGATCCCAAAAATACCATTGTAGTAAGTACTAGTGCTGGTTGGAGGTGCTATAAATCTTGCTTTTGCTCCGTTAATTGAATAATCGTAGGAAGCATAACCTACACCCGCCGACGTAATGACTATTAGAAAATATATTATATGCATTTTAATTCTCCAGATTCTTTTCATGCCCTAATAGCAATATCGAACTCAAAAAGGCATAATCTGGTGCTATGCAAGCGAAATTGGTTTGACATTAATCACACTTAATAGTTAATTAATTAGTCTCAAACCAGATATAAAGCTAGGTGGGTGAAACCCAATGTATCTCGCCAGCAGAAAAGCAAATTTCTTGCTCATACGCAAAGCCCTGACCGTCTTGTAAAACTGCAACACTCAGTTTTGAGGCATTAGCCAGCTCCTGCAACTGCTGTAATTCAAGCTCAACTGTTTCTGAGGCGGGATCGAAATGTGGTGACACATGAAATGGCAAACGATTATATGCACTTAGATCCTCTACTCCCAAGTGATTTTCGTCCGCATGCAACTGAGGAATAGCTGCAGTTGATATGTCTGGACTCAGCAATATACTGCCAGCAGATTCCGCCAATATCATTCCCCCTTGTTGCTCAAATTCCGTTAACAAATTAAATAGATCTGTGTCACGCGCATATTGCAGGAATTCATAGGTATTTCCTCCACATAAAAATATGGCTTCCGATTTCAGAACTACACTACGCAATCGTTTTGGGTTTTGATAATAGGCCATGGACAAATTGCGAGCACGGATGCCGACACCTGCAAAATGATGACACAATGGCTTGGCCATACTTAGGTCTTCAGGTGTCGCAGGAATAATTGTCAAACTATGCTGATCAGGCAACTTTGATTTCACAAACCCATCTAAAGATGCTACTTCGCCACTATAAACAACTATCACTTTGCTAATCTCCATTTAGGAAAAAGAATCGGTCTCTTGAATACTCTCTTATCTGTCCATAAAGCTATGCTACAATTTGAGCTCAAACTAGTTGAGCACGAATATAATGGACCACGAAACCTCACAAGACAGCGCTCTACACCAGAGCAATTCAAATACCAACGTTCATCCACTTGATTGCGGATCACTCTATGAATATATGTTTCACAACGCACCGGTTGGTTTTGTTGCATTAAGTAAGGATTTAGTCATTTTAGAGGCTAACCAAACCTTGGGAAAAATTCTTGAAACCAACGCTCATACCTTAATAGGACGACCTTTTCTTGACCTAATTAACCCAAATGATCGGGAAAATTGTCAACGCTGGTTAAGTAGAGAGCTTTACACGCTAGAATCGCACATTGAGTTAAAAATCCAACCGACAAATGCCTCGGCCATCGACATTATTATTCGTGAACGCGCTACCAACACCAGCTCCGAGAATCTTCGTCCCTTGCGTGACTTAAGGCTTTTGAGTATAGCCGACATTCGAGATCGCAAACAAGTAGAACTCAACTTAATCCAAGCAAAACACACGGCAGAAAACGCTGATAAGGTTAAAACAGACTTTCTTGCCAGAGTCAGTCATGAATTACGTACGCCGCTTAATGCAATCATCGGCTTTACTGATCTGCTTTTATTAAATGAAGATAGCCTAAATGACAATCAACATGAAAGCCTAGACTTTATCAAAAGCAATTCTCATTATTTATTAAATCTAGTAAACGACTTACTTGAAATTAGTACACCCAGTGCTCATGAGCTTCAATTAGAACTTCAAGATGTAACAATTATCTCCATCGTCCGAGATACTGTTAACATGATACAGCCTTTGGCCGACAAGCATTCGGTTACCATACACGATCCACCCGACATAGATGCAACCATTCAGGCAGATCCCACCCGCCTTAGACAAGTGTTAATCAATTTACTTGCAAATGCCATCAAATATAACAAAACAAACGGCACCGTCAGCTTCAATCTAAGCGTTAATTCCAGTGGCTTTTATCGATTGGATATCATCGACACTGGACCAGGCATTTCTGAATCGAATCAAGCCAAAATATTCGAACCTTTTTTTCGTGTAGAAAGCGAGTTTAACCCTAAAAGCGAATCGACAGGGATAGGCTTAACAATATGCAAACAACTGGTGACGCTCATGGGTGGGCAAATTGGCGTTCGCAGCCAATCTGGCAAGGGAACCACATTCTGGATTGAATTTCCCGCCGCAGAGAGCACATTTATTGCTTCCGACCAGCCAAGCACAATTTTGTATATTGAAGACAATCCAGCTAATTTGTATTTTTTGCAACAGCTGTTTCAACAATACCCACAATTTGATTTACTTTCAGCTCAGGAAACTGAAACCGGATTAAAACTGGCCTCGCAGCAGCAACCCAATTTAATTTTAATGGACATTGAGTTGCCACATATGAATGGTTATGAAGCACTTGCCCACTTAAGAATTGCACCCACCACAAAACACATACCAGTACTCGCACTAAGCGCACACGCACTACCTGAGCAAATACAAAAGGGCTTGGATGCTGGGTTCGATGCCTATCTTATCAAACCTATTGAAATCAATACGCTCATGGATACAATTAAAACGCATTTAGAAAAATCTAAACGCATGAAGAACATTAACACCGTCACAAAGGATTAAAAATCGTCAAGCAATTCCCTTTCATTTAGATCTTGTTTTTTTGACTTTAATGACGGCTCTACTGGCAAAGCATCATCAGCAATTGGAGGTGACTCCTCTTTTAAACTTGGTGCCCCGTTCGTATTGTCGTTGCCGAAAATCGATGTCCCAAAAAAACGATCAATTCCACTTTTCACACTATTACCGATAGTCTCTTTAGAAATTTCAGGCAACGGCACATCGACATCAATGTCAACGTCATAAAAGTAACGACGAGTAAAACGTTTGCCGAAAAATTCCGCCACTAGGTACTCACCTTCAACATGCAACTTAACCATACCCTTAATCTCTTTTTCCTGTTTGAGAATTTTCTCCACAATAGCGCCAGCCGTCGATACAAGCTTCTCGTATTTGACTTCCACGGGGACAACAATCGTAGACTCGCCCTCCGGAATTAGATGCACCAAGATATCTTTACCACTCGCGACTGCCTCATCTTGAACTAAGAAATTATAACTCGCGTAGAAAGCATCAATTTGATAGAAGTTGGGATTGGTTGCTTTAAATATTAAATCAACTTTGGCTTTGTCAAGACCAATATCATTGATCTGGTAATCTTGATACTCCAGTGTAGGCTCTTGCATAGTACCGTGTTCCAACATTTTCATAAAGGTACACGCCTGCATACTGGCCACGAATATAGAAAGAAAAAATAATTTACAAAAACGTGCGCACATAAACCAATCCTTAACAACACTTACGGCGAGCATACAGTATCTTGCTGACCTTCATCCCAACAATGCCAATGGGCATCACCAAATTTATCCATATCAGACACACGCCCAAACACACTGACGCGGTTCCATTGAATGGATGTAAGATTATCTGCGCCTTTATTATAAATATCAAAAAACGCATCGTATGTGCTGTCGATGGTGGTCCCATAGTAAATATATCCACCATTCTCAGAAGCCTGCATGTCGCCAGAATCAGCGGGAATAATATTCGAATACTTCAAAGTACCTGTTGAGGTTGCTGAGTCGTGTGTCCATTCAATGCCAATAAAATCATAGTTGTTTGTATAGTCTTTTTTCAATGTCCAAGTCCCGGCACTCATGTCCTTATTATGACGCCCGCTATACCAAAGAAAATCATCATAATCGTTGGCTTTGGAAATATACATCCGCCATACCACATCACTACCATCAAGTGAACGCACTAAGGTTGCGACATAACTAGTAAAAAACTGTGAAAGCTGATTACTCCATTGCCAATTACCATTGGCATTTTTTTCAGGCTCTGCATTAAACACAGCTATAAACGACGTGGCGGGAATTAACATACCGACATCTGTGATTAATTTCCAAATCCCTACATTAAACACAGCATGAACGAAATTGGCTCCAGCAGGCGCCATCAACGGCTCTAGTTTTTCTGTCAACGGCTTTGTTTTATTTTTCTCCGGAAACTCATCATAATTTAGAACAAACGATAAGGTTGGTGGCAGTTCAGGTGGCTCTTCCTTGTCGCCGCACGACACTAGCAATACACAAAAAATTGCCAAAACTAATTTGCTCAAATTCATCTCAACCTCGTCAAACAGTAGGAATTGATATTCATACTGCAAAGAAAAAGCCGAAAAAGTTTTCGGCTTTATTGATGTCGAAATCGAAACACACCTTAATATTTTTTGGAAAATCTATTAACGATGTTTTGTCTTTATGATAGGTGAATCGAATGAAAATCAGAAACTTGCGTGTGCTCTGCTAACACATTAAGCTCACCTTCACGGACTAACCAATAGGTTTGCATGTGCACTGTTTTCGCTGCATCCAATTCTTTCTTTATGTCTGAGAGGAACAATACCTCCTCCGGCGGCAAATCAATGGCCTTGGCGATTGCCAGGTAAGATTGAGGCTCAACTTTCGCACCAATCGTCGTGTCGAAATAACCTGCAAACAAAGGCGTCAAATCACCAAAAGGTGTATGTGCAAATAAAAGTTTTTGCGCTTTCACCGAACCAGAAGAGTACACATACATAGGTATACCCTGCTCATGCCACTGCATCATCCGTTGATAGGCGTCGTCATAAATATGCCCCTGAAAATCACCATTGGTATAACCTGACTCCCAAATCAAACCTTGTAAGCTTTTCAGCGATGTGATTTTTTTGTCGGCCTTAATCCAATCGCGCAAAGTTTGAATCGCCTCATCTACACTTAGTGAACTACCCACTTCGCTCTCTACTTGTTTGAGAATATCTATGACATCGTCACGGCTGGCATGTTGTTGCACAAATGCCTGAATATTTGCATCGGCATAAGGGAACAAAACCTCATGAACAAACGAAATTGATGAGGTTGTTCCTTCTATATCCGTTACAATAGCTTTTATCATTTTACACTACCTACAAAATCATCCATGCTAGGAAATTTCTTCGCAATATCATTTCCGGTAAAATTACCGACCCATCCTTCATCTGTTGTAAACAAACGAATACATTTAAAATTTGGATTCACACCCATATCAAACCAATGGGTGGTGTTCGCTGGTACACTGATCAAGTCACCTTGCTCACACAAAATCAAATAGACTTTATTTTCAATATGCAAATAGAACAAACCCGAACCTTCTACAAAAAACCGAATCTCAAAATCAGCATGGGTATGCTCAGCGAGAAACTTCTGGCGGAACTCAGCTTTTTGTGGATTATCCGGCCGGATAGCAACCACATCCATGGACTGAATATCATAGTTAGATTTTAATTTTTGTACCGAAGTGTTATAAGCTGATAACACTGCATCTTGATCTGCATCGGCAGCCAATACTTCACTCGCATCCCAGCGTTCAAATAAGACTGATTGCTGTTTTAATACGGATGCAATTTGCGCTCCGTCACGTATGGCGTCGGCTTGCACAATTCCATTTTCATCAAATTCTTGTAAGACTGTCATTTTAATATCCCCGTTGTTTTAATTCACATGCAAACAAAAACTCCAATGCTTCCACATGGCGCAAACAATCATCCATGCTTTCACCCCAAGTATAAAAACCATGCCCTCGAATTAAATACGCATGCACTTGATGGTCGATATCCGCTATATAGCTATCGACCAATCGCGCCAAACGCGCAATATTTTGGTCATTATCAAAAACGGGAACAACCAAGCTAGTTTTATGAGTTGTAATTCCAGGAAAGGCTTTTAGTAATTCATATTGATTCAATTTGACATATTCACCACTTAAGCGTGATAACACCGTCGCATTAATTGAATGCGGATGTAAAATTGCGTTTATCTGTGAAAAACGCGAATATAGGAACGTGTGCAGTAATGTTTCAGCCGATGGATTTTGCCCATCAAGTGACTCACCATTGCTATCTACACGCATGACATCTGCATCCGTCAGGTGCCCCTTATGTCGACCAGAAACGGTGATAGCAATTTCACCGTGATTTAAACGCACGGAAAAATTTCCACTGGTTGCCGGCACCATACCTTGAGCATAGAGATAACGTCCCGCTTGAATAATTTGTTCACATGCTTTTTCAAACATATTGCTTAACCGCCGTTATGCTTGCAAAAAAATCTGTTGCATTTCTTTAAACCTAGCTTACGACTTTTAACGACTAGGCAACAATACTAATTCCACACTCGGGTATCAATATTTCATGTTAGCTAGGCACATATTGTTTAAGACGCTGATCAATAAAAAACGTGGCAAAAGGCACCATGGAGCATACCACCATCAACATCAAAAACTTTTCAGACCAAGCCTGTCTTTGTGTTACATAATTGGCAAAAAATACAAATAACAAAAATAGAATCCCATGAACCATGCCCACCATGCTAACGGCTTGCGGCATACCCCATTGATACTTCATTGGCATTGCGATAAATAATAGAACCAATAAGGAAACCGCTTCAATTAAAGCCAAACTTCTTAGCATATTAACCTGATTCATTTTTCAACCTTTTTACAACAACTAGGACGCATGTTTTTTGCGCGCCAGAGTAAGCCCATCACCAATAGGCAACATACAAATGTCCACACGTGGGTCTTGAGCAATTTTTTGGTTCAAGTCACGTATGGCCAGGGTATCGGCATCTTGCTGCGCAAGATCAACAACCCACCCGCCCCAAAAAACATTATCCACCAGAATTAGACCGCCGGGTTTTAGTAGTTCAAAACAAATATCATAATAGGCTGAATAATTTTCTTTATCCGCGTCAATAAATGCAAGATCAAATTGCTGCTGCTGTTGCTTCAATGCTTGCAAGGTATCTAATGCAGGTGCTAAACGCAGATCGATTTTTTGGGCCAGGCCAGCTTGTTGCCAGTACGACTGGCCAATATCCGTCCATTCCTTGCTAATATCGCAACAGACCAATTGTCCGTCTTGTGGCAAAGCTTGCGCCATTATAAGTGCGCTATATCCAGTAAAGCTGCCAATTTCTATAATACGTTTTGCATTGGCCAGTTTGACCAGCATGGCCATCACTTGAGCCTGATCAGGCGATATCTGCATTGCCGAGAATTCAAGTTTAGCCGTTTCCTCGCGTAACCCACGGGCAAGCACTGGCTCACGCACGCCGTGTTCGAGCATATAATCATATAGCGATGAATCGAGTGGCAAAAAGGTTTTTGGCATTAGTGTTTCTTTGGTTATAATCTGACGCAAAATTAGCCAACATTCTAACATTATTTTTCGAATAACAAGAGATTATTAAGGCCATGTTTAATTCATATGTGATAATACTGATTTTATTCGCCCTCGCTGGAACCGGGCTAAGCCTCATAACCGTGCGCAACATTCAGCGTAGTAAACAGTCCTTGCTCTGGCTCCCAGTACAGGGTCACCCACACGAGGAAACCAAGAATCTAAAACAAGTTATTGAATACACGGTTGATGACGAAGTGTATTCACTTGAGCATCACATTGACGAGTTTGAATCCCATAACAATAAACAAATCACGGAAGAAGAAGTCACAGTTTTTTATAACCCAGACAATCCCCAACAAGCTACACTTCACCCCGGGCCAAAACAAGATGACTGGCTGGTTTTAATCGTTGGAATAGCGGCTGCTGTTTTTGCGTTGGTATTAATATTCTTGAGTTAGAAGCAAGCTCCCGTTGATTAGCCGTCATTTAACCCGTTTAAGGGAATTCTGCCAGTTTTCCTCGGCGTTCACCCCAAGACGCTCATATTCACCAACTTCATTTTCATACCAACCATGCTCATGGCGTAAAGGCTCTACGGTATAACCCCACCATACACCGTCACTATCTTGAGCAATCCAACGTATATGTGGTGCTATAGGGAATGGACATTCTTTTGAATCTATCATGGAAAGTCTTTTTCTACATTACGCTAATAAAATTAAAAGCTTAAATACCCGAATTAACAAAAAGCGAAACCATTGAAACAACTAAATTGAATCACCTCCAATATTGGCTTGCACTAAATAATCACGCAACATATGTAAATCACGTTTGGTGCACATATTACTATTGTGCGGTTTATGCAAGCTAAACTCAGTCCCGTTGAGTATCACATGTACGGTTGCACCATGCCCAGTCTTAATTGTTGCACCAAGGTGTTTTAACAGGGATTCGATTTCGCGCCAACTAATGTTGGCGCTAATGTGCCCTAATAAAATATTTTCCAATAAACGTTTTTGCTTTGCGCTCATGTTAACTCTGCCTTCGGGTAAATACCCAGGTATTCGCATTACTCATTTTTTGATTAAATAAATAAGCCTCGTCATTGAAGGATTTTAGATCCTCAACATTGGTAAGCTTATGTTTTATTGCATAGCGACTCAACAAACCACGCGCTTTTTTTGCATAAACCCCAATCATTTTGAATTCACCATTTTTAAATTCTTTAAATTGTGGCGTGATAATTTTGTTTTTTAGCAGCTTTGGCTTGACTGATTTAAAATATTCGATGGATGCTAGATTGACTACACATTTCGATTGCGATTCTTGCATTTGCTTATTCAAGGCATCACTAATAATTTCTCCCCAAAACTCATACAGATTACTACCTCGATCAGTTTTGATTTTTCGCCCCATTTCCAAACGGTAGGGCTGCATTAAATCTAGGGGTCGTAATAAACCGTACAACCCGGAAAGAATCCTCAAATGCTTTTGTGCATAGGCCAGATCTTTCCCAGTGAAGTCCTCAGCTTGTAAACCGGAATACACTTCTCCCTTAAAGGCTAACAATGCTTGTTTTGCATTATCGGCCGTAAACGGCAAACACCAGCGTGAGAATCGCTCAACATTTAGCTCCGCAATTTTCATACTCACGTCCATAGCATCTGCAATATCTAATGCAGAGTATTGACGCATACGCTCAACTAATTGCTTGGAGTGCTGCAAATACTCGGGCAAGGTATGTTGTTTGGTAATAGCTGGCGATTCAAAATCTAGGGTTTTCGCTGGTGAGATCAACATTAACATAGACTTACCTTTCAGCTTTCAAATGAATACCATTCAATTAATTATAACAAAAGGAAACCCACGGCGAAATAATCGTCGTGGCTTGCGAGCAAGAATTACTTAAAGTAAAGTCGCAATCTTAGTTAACTCTCTAAAAAGGAATTCAGAATGAAAAAAGGACTATTTTTATTTTCGATCACACTTGCCTTGGCCAGTGAATCAATTCTTGCAGACGTTAATGTTAATTGTAATTCTG
>Ga0224506_10002171_pt1 | contig 13541 bp, 9 predicted proteins | sample SF_Jan12_sed_USG_2_FD_169108 | JGI IMG/M metagenome (GOLD analysis project Ga0224506, IMG submission 169108) | Sediment microbial communities from San Francisco Bay, California, United States - SF_Jan12_sed_USGS_8_1 | ecosystem: Environmental > Aquatic > Marine > Sediment | place: USA... | reverse complement strand
AGCGAATTAAAGCTGTCGAAATACACACTGCGGAAGAGATAAATTTTGATGATACTCTGGACTACTTCGGCTGGTCGGTAGAAACAATTGAACCATATAGTGAAGTAGAAGCGGAAGTTGAGGCGGAAGCCCAGGCTTGATTTCGTTGATACCCTAGCGTTTTGACCCACCTCAATTCGGAAGTTGCCTGGGGCTAATTTAATTATTGGTAACTCGAATCGGTTGCCCAAAGAAAATCGATAAGGTGTATTCATGGATACTCTGCAAATACTTACCCCCGGTAATCAAAAATATGCTTTTCCCAATTCCATTTGCTCATATGAGGCCTTCATCGCATTAGAAACAGGCTTCAGGGCTGATTCGCTATTCTCATTTGCCGATCAGTATCTAACTGACGGTATGCGTGTTTTGGATATCAGTGAAAACTTTGACGCCTTTAGCATTTTCATGAGTGCCAAAATTGGACCCCAAGGCAGGATCTCGCACTTCAGGCAGGATAACGCCCACGATCACTTTCTCGCCGAAAACGTAAGATCCAATAACATTACTAATTTAAACCTAGTAGATTTAAGAATCGATTCTGCAACAGGAAACGGTTTTAAATCTGAATATTCCTTACCTCCCTCACTGATTCGTGTTTCCCTTAGCGGAAGTGAAGACAAAATTGTTCAGCAAATTATTTCTGAATTTGAAGAGAATACTCCACTCTTATTGATCAAATTCAGGCACCACAATATCGTTAATCAGCCTGTTCTCGATCTTCTAAGAGGTTTTAACTTTAAGATTTTCAGATTCATTCCCTCTTTGTCTCTGCTTGAGGAAACGACGGATGTGAATGAGTTGGATCTATCTATCGACTCTATCTTTGCTTGTAGGGAAGAGCAGGTTCAGGCCCTGCTAGGTGACAGAGGTCTATTGTTCAGTCCTATGGTCGAAATGGAAGATACTCACCTTTCTACTATAGATACACGTTCTATTCCGAAGTTTCTATTCCGATATCCCTATGCCACAGAGATTTCAGATAATTGGCAGGAAAACCTGGCCACCGTTCAAAAACCGAATCTGGATGAATATTTCTACGCATTGGAATGTTTTAATCGGTATTGCAATACCGAGATAAGCAAATCCCAGCGTTACGCCTATTTACAGAGAGCCTATCAGGCCATAAACAAGCATGCAGATTTAGGCCTCACGATGTCTCGTATTTTTTCTCTATCGCGAATCGCCTATGAATTGGGCCGTATTAGTGAGTCTATTCATTTCCTCAGTGTTGTATTCGACGAAAGCAGGAAGAATGAAAATACCATATCCATACCAGAACCGTTTATTTCCCCTAATCCCAGATTTGACTACATCACTCCTAACGGTAGACTTGGAGACTGGTTGGAAGCTTCAATGATTGAACAGTTGGTAATAGCAGATCCAATGTATTCGTTTTATGATCCGCAAAATACCTTGTCCAGAATTACTACGCTAGCCACCCTGGGCTTTTTCACAAACGAGCTTGCTGTACGCGGCCTTTTTGCGAATATGAGAGCAAACGGCATCCTGGAGTTGACCCCGGAAATCGTGCACGCGAATGATTTACTTCTCTATCGGCTAGACGATCTCAGAGAAACTGTTACTATTCAAACTGAGGAAGCGGTTCCTGTATAAAAACTTAGGGCACCTGTTTGATATGCTACATCGCGACTTTCATACTTGGAAGGACCAAGTCCAGGTCCTTCTTTAAATCCTTTAGAGCCTCCTTCCAAGACCCATCCTTGTCCTGTCTATACACAGGAAATTGTGGAAACCAGGGAGAGAATTTACCAAAATTCAACCAACGCCAATCCGCAGGATGGGGTATCAACACGTGGGCGAATTTGTCCAAGGTAGCTAAAAGATGCATATTGGTATTGCTTACTCCTACGTATTCGTCTATCTGTTTTAGCAAGGCAAGCATCAACTCGAGATCCTCATTGTATGAGGAAAAGTCAAACACCCTTCCTGGAAAGGCGTTTTTTAGTGTCTGCAAATCTTCTTTTTTGACATTGCGCTGTAACACAAGAATATTGATATCATAATCAGCTAATAGCTCAATTAGGGAATTGAGTTCAATATTTTTCTGCAACATTCTTACATTACTATATTTCAATTGTTCAGTCTGCTTTCCTGCTAACCAAGTAAGTCCTAGCATTTTTCTTGAATCTACATTTTCCTTCTTAATCTTGTTCCTTACCTCTTCCAGTTTTTCTGCTAAGGGCTCGAAACGCAGGGAAGGAGGAATTTGGCTCCACTCTGTCACATTCAAAATCAGCGGTAAATCATCCACTGCAAACAGGTGGTCTGATTCAATTCGTTTTTCCTCAGTAATAATTTCGTCAATACTGGGAAATCTTCGCAGCAGAGGCACCAGTTTATCCACGCTCACGTAACTAATCTTGACATCCATTTTCTTGAGTGCAGGAAGAAAACGTAGGAAAAATATTTCATCTCCCAACCCCTGTGCTTGTAAGAGCTGGATGTGAGATCCCGAAAGATCCATTCCGGGGACAATTTTTGAAAGTTTTCTCAGGCACTCAGGTATAAACCTGGGGCGGAGAAAATAGTTCGACCACCCTTGTTCGAAATGTCCTAGACTCAATTGTGTCACGCCTAAATTGAAAATAGCATCTCCATATCCTGAATCCAACTCCACTGCCTTGATATAGTAGCGTATCGCTTCATCGAACACTTCCCTCTCTCTATACAAATTTCCGATATTGAAATAGGTAGTCGGGTTTTGTGGTTTGAGTTCGATTACCTTGAAATAGCAGGCTAGTGCCTTATCATACTCTCTGAATTTGTGCAGAATGGTGCCCATGTTCTGATTTGCGGCTGACGAGTCAGGTTCGAGTTCAAGCGCTTTCTCACAAAATTCTTTCGCTTTATCATATTTGAATTCCAGGAAGTAAATCCTCGCCAGATTGGAATAACTATTGGAAAAAGTAGGAGCAACCTCTATGCTTTTTTTGTAAAGCTCTTTTGCTTCGTCGTAGCGCTTTAGTTTTTCCAAGGAACAAGCTTTATTGCATAGGGCCCCGTGGTTGTTCTCGTCAAGCGCCAGTCCTTTGTCATAGTATGACAGCGATTCTTCGTATTGTTCCAACTCATACAGTACAGTTCCCATCGTGCTCCAATAGAAGGAGTTTTCCGGGTATAGATCGACCAGTTTTTTCGCCCACAAATATGCGCCATGGAAATTCTGTCTTTCCACTTCCACTCTTATCAGCAGTTCCAGGGTTTGAGCATTGTTTTCTTCTCTATTGATCGCCAATAGAAGCTGTTCTCTGGCTTCATCTACACGCTTTAGATTGAGAAGAACCTGGCAAAGGAGCAAGCGCTTGGTAAGATCGTTCGGTTGCAGACTAACCGATTTTTGGTAATACACTAGCGCTTTATTGAAATCTTTTTGTTTGTCATACAAAAAACCCAGATTGAAGATAGTATCCGGTTTGCCAGGGGTAATTTCCAAGGCGGACAATAGATAACGTTCCGCATTTTCCCAATCCTCACTATCTAAATACACACAACCAATAGTATTGATTAGAGACCCATGGCGAGGATGTTGTTTGGCAATCGGTAGCAATCGTTTCAATGCGGCGGAAAATTCACCCATTTTGTGCAGGGCAATACCGCTTAGATATACAACTTCCAAATAATCAGGTTGTTTCCGCAGGAGCAGATCACACTGTTGTAAGCACTTCTCATACATTCCTGATTTATAGAGATTTTGTGCCTGAGCTAGCGATGTTGTCGTATTTTTCATAGATGTAGGGAACGCCGAAATAGCAATGAAAATTCAATATTTGAGCCAGTAATTCTATTCGGCATAGGGCTTGCCGTGTATTTTTTAGATTAAGGGAGTGTCTTATGTTATTAGAATCAGGGTTAGTCGATGAAGTCGATGTAGACAAGTGCTTACAACAGGCACAAGAGGCCTATCATCAAAATCATTTCGCATCGTCCACACAGATATGTAAGACCCTATTAACCGCTCAACCCGACAATGTGTTAGCACTACATCAACTTGGCTTGGTGGAACTGGCGAAAGGTAAAATAGGGGAAGCAATTTCCTATTTTAACAGGGTTGTTGCACTGGATGCGTCCATGTTCCAATCAACCTACAATCTTGGCCTTTGTTACCACCAACTAAACAATTTGGATAAGGCACAGGCCTACTACGCTAAGACACTGGACGCAAACCCTGAATTTGTGGAGGCCTATAACAATCTGGGGATCGTTCATCAGTATCTTGGGAACCACCAAAAGGCCTTGGAATTGTTTAAAGAGGCCATTCGCTTACAGCCGGATTTCGTTGAGGCGTACTATAACGCAAGCCAGTGCCATGATACGGCGTACAATCGCTCGCTATTGGGAAACATTAAAGCCTTCTGCGATGATCCCAGGCTTTCAAGTGCCAATCGTGCACGTGCCTGGTTCATGCGGGCCTCTATATTGGAAAATCAGGGTGAATATGCAGCGTCGATGGAAGCCTATCAACACGCGAATCGACTCATTCATACCCCGTTTAACCATACCCGGTTTGAGCAGGAGATTGATGCGTTCATCCAGTTTTTTACCCCTGAGCACTTAAGAAAGTTTTCCCGTCCAAAGTTCAACAGTGAGCGCTACATATTTGTAGTGGGTATGCCTCGATCTGGAACAAGCCTGATAGAGCAAATTCTCAGCAGTCATCCACACGTTGCTGGCATAGGAGAAGCAAATCATATTCAACATCTCGCCGTAGAGATCACACAGGGTTCGGCTCATACACTCATTGACGCCATTTCATCCATCTCTCCTTATACCCCCTTGCGCTCCGCTTTGGATACGCTTGTTTTGCAGGATGGAAAATCAATGATAGTGGACAAGTCTATTACCAATTTTTTCTATTTAGGTCTTATTAAACTTGTCTACCCCAACTCACGCGTAGTCCACATAGCACGCAATCCTCTGGATAATTGTCTTTCATGTTTCTGTCACCATTTTTCTTCCAGCCACAATTACACAACTAGCTTGAAGTCATTGGGTCAGTTTTACCGTAGTTATGCGAGGCTAATGAAGCACTGGCATTCGGTCTTTGGGGAAGAAATACATTCCATCAACTATGAAGAGCTTGTCAACAATCAAGAGGTGGAAACCCGAAGGTTACTGGAATATTGCGGCCTGGATTTCAGACAGGAATGTATGGATTTCCACTTGACCCAACGCCCTGTACGCTCAGCAAGTCACTGGGGAGTAAAACAACGCCTGTCTAACAAGTCTATAGGGAAATGGAAAAAATTCGAACCCTATCTGGAAGAACTGAAGCAGATATTGGAAACCGTTCAACCTTCTTTGTAGGCGTTGCTGGCCTTTTTACTTTTACCCAGTTGTATCAATTCATTCGCGCACCGGGTTAGTTCGGTGTTGCCGAGTTCGGCCAGCGACTGATTGAGAATCAGAAGCCGATCAAAAAGGGTACTTAGGTCTTCAAATACTTCATCATCGATCAGGCCAAAATCCAGGGATTCAATTAATTGCCTTCGACTTTGCTCCTGCTGAATAACCGCGTCCCAATTGGCCCCTTCAGCACTCAGAATCATCTGCTCGCTCAGTTGGATAATTTTTTTTAAGGAATTTACGATTGATTGAGTTTCTTGTGTCATATGTCTACTTTCCTTGCTCACTCACATAACAGAGGCAGGAGAGACCAGCCAGCACAAGAACGAAACATCGAAAACGATCTTTAACCTGGTTTTATGTCCTCTATGGACTCTTTGGTCTGTAAATCTTGAGGGATACCTATCCATGCCTCGCGAATAGTCTTTAGTAGACCAGAGACCTCATCCAACATTTCCTCACTATTATTAATGTTGGCTTCGACTAATCTTTTTTGCATATAGCTGTATAGGCCCTCTAGATTGGCTGCTATTTCTCCGCCCTTCTCTCCATCAAGGCTAGCACGTAATCCCTCAATTATCGAGATTGCCCAACTGATATAGTTTCCTTTGTTTTCAATTTCTTTGCGCTGCATATATCCCTTTGCAGCGGAAATTTTTTCCAATGCCCCGTCTATTAACATGGTAATTAGTCGGTGTGGGGTTGCGTACTCCGCGCCAGCCTGCACATTGACCTTACCATAGGCCTTTATCGCACTGTCCGCTTTTGCAGAACTCATGTCCAAACTCCTGTTTTGACTTTGTCTAATACAACATATTTATCGTCATTTATTTCGATTAGTTAAGCCAGGAAGTTGAGATAATTGAGAAGCAAGATAACTGCTTGTCGCGTTTAACTGGCCCACCAGGGCATCCATTGCACTATATTGTTTCAGCAGTCGCTCCTCATAGGCCGTAAGCCTTCTTTCCAGCGCTGCTCTATCTTCATTTATTTGGTCAATTTGTGATTGGTAGCCGTCCGTCGTCGTTTGTATGACGCCGTTACTCTTTAAATATTCGTCTAAAACTCCATCAAAAATATTGGCAAGTCCTTTTTCTTTTGTTCCACCAACGATTGTCCCGTCTAATGAATAGGTACCACCGGTAACGGTCAGTGATAACCCATCCAGGGAGCCATAATTCATAGACAAGATTTGTCCAGCACCCTGCCCGGCTTGGCCGTCTATGGTTCCCTGTACGTCTAGGCCGATGATCCCCGTGCTGCCCCCAACCAATCCAAACGCGGTCGAAATGCTTGGGTCAATTGAAACCACCGAAACAGTAGACGTGCTTCCGTAAACTCCAGAAGTAATCTTCAAGTTTTGAGTCACTGAATCAAAAGCAACTGTCGTATTGCCAGCGCCAAAATCGCCGTCTAGCACGGCCTGGATCTGAGAAACCAGGCTGCTCATGTCTGCGGCATTCGCAGGATCGTAGCCGCCATTAGTTAAGGTTATGACACTGGAGTTTACGCCATTTATGCTGTATTGGATCTGATTCGAGGCACCCGTTACATTGAACGACGCGCTAATATTGTTTTCCAGATAGCCTTGGGTTGCCGGCTGTGAGATTCGAATATCCAGCAGATCTGTGTCCACGCCTGCAGGTACATTATTGTAGGTGGCGACTAGATCCGCAGCAAAAGAATCGCCCCCGACTATCCCGCCCGCCAGCAAGGCCTTCACTTCATCCAAGCCTTCACTGAGTGCCGTATCCAACATGGTTTCATCCAGTTCCAACGTACCATCTCGGGTTGTTTTAAAACCCAACATTGCAAAAGAGCTATAAGTCGCGTTTCGGTTGTCCAGGCTGCTGTTAAGCACGCTACGCATTCGGCTTTCCACATTCCGAACCAAGGCGTCTCCGGCCAACACACCGCTTTGCTTTGTATCCGCATCGTAAAATGATAGTTCGTTCAGGTGCTCTGCCAGCTTGTTGTAGGCTTCCAAAAACCCATTAATCGCCTTTTTCGCCTTTCCCGTATCTTTTGAAATAGTCAACGTAGCAGCTGAGCCCGATGTGATCCCCGTAAGTTCCAGTGTGACATTATCTATAACACCGGTGACGGTATTGGAAGCGCTCGATACCACAATACCGTCCACAATCAGACTGGCGTCAACTGCACCATTGGTCTGATCCATATTCTTTCCATTCCCTAATGTACCCGCCGCATCGTATGCCAGAATGGAAAGACCCGCATCGTCCAGATTGTTGCCATCATCGTCGGTTGCGGTAATGGTCATTTCATTATCCAGGCCTGTATCGGATTTCAGGGACAGTCTATAACCACTCCCGTCATTTACCAGGGTCGCGTTCACACCGATTCCAGCGCCATTGATGGCATCCCGGATCCCGGCCAGGCTACCGTCGGTAATACTGATGTTCTCCACGGTGCCACTTCCAAAGGTAAACGTGAGCGTGCCCGTTCCTACTGTGTCAGTAATAGCGGCCTTTGCATTAGTGGCGCTGGTACTAAGGGTATGGGCCTCGGCAAGTGTGGAAACTTCAACAGAGTAGGAGCCACTTACCGCACCCGCGCTGGCGGTAGCGTTAAATTGTTTGGTGTCTGAACTACTCGCTTTAAGGGTGTTAAATGTGCTGGCGAGTTTCAGATTCAACAGAGAAGAACGGAAATCGGATAGGGTGGACTTGAAAGTACCTATCGCTGACAGGCGTGCCTGAATTCCAGCCTCGCGTACCAACAGTCGCTGGCTTTTCGATTGGCCTTCCGCCGCTACAAGCTGGCTGACCAAGTCTCCAATATTTAGACCTGATCCAAGTCCTACTGATGATGTAACTGCCATGACTCACCCCTTATTTGCTTGTTCGCTGGCAGCGCAAGGATTTCCGTATCGCTATTGACTAGATCGAGCGCTGCCGCGAAAAATTAAGTCCTTAGCTGAAACATTTGCACGCTATATTTCAACCCAGACGCAGTCTAAAAACGCAATTTCCAAGCCAAATCAAGCTTCGCGCTCAATTAGCTTCCCATTGTTTTCTCTGATATTTTTCGCAATATCCAGAATTTCTTCGGGTGGAAATTGGCGCACTGTCTCGCCAGTATTTGAATCGATGACTTTGACTATGCTGCGACCACTGTCCTCGTCGACAGTCAATTCAAGCTCATGTTTCGCTCGCTCATCAATATAGGCCTGTATGTTCTCTACAGCCTTGGTGAGTTTCTCTTTCGTCACAACCCCAAGCGAATTTTCTTCGCTGGATATATTTTTTGTCGTTACTACAGCTTGTATATCTGCTGCGTTGTTCCTTGATTCCTTTGCTACCCCGGCTTCAACCTTAGGATCCTTCGTCCTTGTCGCAGTCGGTGGGGTTAGGGACGGTAATCGCGTTTGAATCTCGTTCATTTCGATCACCTCCGTTAGGAAAATCTGTTAAAAGTGGGTGGGATCATAGTGATCCCACCCGATCTACTACGATTAGGCGAGTAGGCTCAATACGCTTTGCGGAATCGCATTCGCTTGTGCCAACATCGCTGTTGCAGCTTGTTGCAGGATCTGTGTACGAGTCAGATTTGCTGTCTCGGAAGCAAAGTCTGTATCCTCGATACGTGATCTTGCAGCGGTCAAGTTCTCAACCGTACCCTCGATGTTACGGATGGCTGATTCAAATCGACTTTGAATCGCACCAAACTTCGCACGTTGAGTACTGATTTGAGCCAGGGCCGCATCCACGATAGAAACCGCTTTCTCCGCACCTGTTACCGTCGAGACGTCCATTGTAGAGACTGCCATCAAGGCAGCCCCTTCACTGACTTTAGACATCACTTTTGTAGCCACGTTGGCGCCTATCGAGAAGGAACTGTTACTATCGAATGTAACACGGCCTGTGGAGTGGGCTATTTGCGCGGTCGTATCTGCAGACAAGTTGACCCCAGTGGCGGTGGCACCATTGGTTCCAGCTACACGTACGGTCCCTGCATTCGTGCTCGTGGTATCCCGTACAATAATGTCTTCCCCACCTGAATGGGTAAGAATGATCTTGTTACCATCAGACGAAAGGGCCGCTGTAACACCTGTTACTGTTTGCTTGCTATTAAAGGCATCTACACCCGCTTGTAAGGCATCCACACCAGTTGTAGCACTTATAGTAAAACCTACAGTCACAGCTGAAGCATTGTCTCCCTGAACGGTTAACAGATATGAACCTGAAGCGGCAGCAGTTGTGAATGTGACTTCCACTTCAGTTTCCGCAGTGGCCGTCACACCCGTGTTGTCGGTTTCCAGATTGACAGCAGCAGCAACATCGGCAGCGCTTGCGCTAATGGCATACGCTACTGTGGTTTGGCCTTGCGAACCACTGATAACCAAGGTTCCAGCAGCAGTGATATTACTGGCGGTAGATACCGCAGAACCATAGCCATCAACTCGGTAGTTACCATAATTAGAGGCCTTGAAGTTGGCAGTGGTGGCAACGATGGACTGACCAGGTTCGGCACCCACTTGGAATAGTGCGGTACCAAAGCTTCCGTCCAAAATGTTTTGGCCGTTAAATGTGGTTGTCTTGGCAATACGATCCAACTCTGCTGTCAGCTGACCCACCTCAGCCTGAATGGCTGCGCGGTCAGAAGAAGAGTTAGTCGCATTCATCGATTGTACTGCAAGCTGGCGAATACGTTGTAGCATATTACCCGCTTCAGACATGGCCCCTTCGGCAACCTGAGCAAGGGAAACACCGTCATTGGCATTTCGTACCGCTGTTTCCAAACCCTTAATTTGGGTTGTGAAACGTGAAACGATGGCCAAACCGGCTGCGTCATCCTTGGCGCTGTTGATTCTCAAACCCGATGACAAACGTTGCAATGAAGTCGCAAGACCAGATTGCGAACGGGTCAAATTCCGTTGGGCGTTTAAAGACATGATATTAGTGTTAATAGTCGAAGGCATGACGCTGACCTCCAGATAATGGTCTTAATCAAAGAGAAAAAGACGCAGTAGTACAACTAGCGGATATACTCATAATGAGTATTCACCGCTCCTCGCATTTGCTATCGGACACTAATGAATAAAATAAAGACACAGATTGCACCGAAATAGGTGAACCTGTTCAGATTAGATAGAAATTGATTACGAAATTAGACAGTTACATTCCTTGTTTTTGGCGAAAGCTTTTCAGTTTTGCGCCGCTTTATTTCCTCCTGATACGCTCCATGTTTAGAAAGGGTCTAGCTCCATGCTAGACCCTTTCCACTATTTCCTTATCCCAGTAGTGATAATACGTTACCAGGTATAGAGTTGGCCTGGGCCAGCATTGCTGTTCCAGCCTGTTGCAGTATTTGTGCTCGTGTCAAGGTGGTAGTCTCTACTGCAAAGTCCGCATCCATGACCCGTGATCTCGCAGAAGACAGGTTTTCCACCGATGCCTCCAGGTTCCGAATGGTCGACTCAAACCGCGCCTGTAAGGCACCAAACTTGGCCCGCTGTGAGCTGATTTGCGCCAGGGCCGCATCTGCAATAGAGATCGTGAGATTCGCAGCATCCACCGTGGCCACATCGATATCTGACACCTTCTGCAGGAGGGAAGCCTGGGCTAACCCTGACAGTGTGTCATCAGTTATCGCTGAGCTAATCGTGAACGAGGCATCGCTATCGAAAATCACCTGTCCTTCTAACTCGACTGTTACCGCTCCCCCACCCGCCGTCAACACTATTCCAGCGGCGTTTGGCGTTCCGGTTTCATCGATACCTATTACCGAGATGTTACCGGCATTAGAGAAGGTGGTATCCGCTATATGGACCGTTTCACCATCAAAGTGATTCAAGGTGATACCTGAACCATCTGCTTTAACTGTGGCGATCACCCCTGTTTTGGCTTGCACGGCGTTGATGGACGATGCCGCACGCGACAAGGCCTCTACCCCGGTTCCTGCATCCAGGGAAAAACCGACCGTCACTGCACTTGTTGTCTTGTCTTCCCGTAGCGTGATTCGGTAAGCACCCGAGTTGGCAGCGCCAAAGTTCAGTTCCGCTGCGGTAATGGCGTAGGCCTCAACACCAGTCTTATCGCGGTTTAGATTCACCTTGTTGGCAATATCCATTGCAGAGGAACTGATCGCGACGGTGAACGAGGCTGAGCCTTCACTCCCGCTGATCGTTATCGTTCCAGCGGCAGCAAATCGCGTATTCGATTGTGTTGCTGAAGTCCCCTGACCATAGAGACGGTAGTCTCCATACTGATTGGTCTTAAAGTTAGAGGTGGTCGCCACAATGTATTCATTCACATTGGCGCCCACCTGGAACAAGGCCGTACCAAAGGTACCATCCATGATGTTCTGCCCATTGAAGGTGGTCTGTTTGGCGATACGATTCAATTCCGCTGTAAGCTGTCCTACTTCAGCCTGCAGGGCCTGTCTATCGCGTGGTGAGTTGGTCGCATTCACCGACTGAACCGCCAATTCTCTCACCCGTTGCAGTATGGATTGCACTTCTGTAAAAGCGGCTTCGGCCACCTGCGCCAGGGAGATCCCGTCATTGGCGTTACGCGAGGCCTGAGCAAGCCCTCTGATTTGGGTAGTAAATCGATCTGAGATGGCCATCCCGGCTGCATCGTCTTTGGAACTATTGATGCGTAACCCCGATGACAGGCGTTGTAGCGATGTCTTGAGGCTGGATTGCGAGGTATTTAAATTACGCTGCGCATTCAACGCCATGATATTTGTATTAATAATCTGAGGCATACAGCCTTCCTCCTTGGATGCCAATGGCCATCACGGGCCACTCATAGTCCTTTATGATTCAGAAGACACGATCTATTTCTATCCTTAGAAAATTCCTGCCTTCAATGAACTTGTCGACAGACAAAAAACAAAACTTAAACTTTTTTTAAGACTAATTTAAAAAATGTCGCCAAGTTTAAGTAAAACTCTATAAGCAACTGATTTTACTACTGGAGTAGAGTCAGTACATTTTGCGGAATGGTGTTGGCTTGAGCGAGTACAGCAGTACCTGCCTGTTGAAGGATCTGGGTACGAGTCAATTCGGCAGTTTCGATTGCGAAGTCTGCATCACGTGTTCTGGAGCGAGCGGCGCTGAGATTTTCAATGGTCGTTTGCAGATTTCTGATCGTGGACTCAAAGCGCGCCTGTAAGGCACCAAACTTGGCACGCTGAGAGGTCAGCTGCATCAAGGCCGTATCGGCCACTGCAATGGCCAACTTGGCCCCTTCTACCGTGCTGATATCCAAATCCGCCACTTTCTGCAAAACGGAAGCCTCATTCGGGTTACTCACCAGACGAACCCCGGTGCCCTGCACAGTGAAAGAGCGATCAGAATCAAAAATGACTTGCCCTGTGGCCCATGCAGTTGTGGCGAGTGCATCAGGGAGAAAAGTGATGGAGCTGGTAACCTGGTTTGTACCCTCTATGACGACGGTTCCCGCATTGGCGAAAGAGGTGTCTTGCAGGACGATATGTTCGCCGTAGTAGTGTGATAAGCGAATACCTGAACCGTCACTTTTGACGGTTGCGACTACCCCTGTCTTGGACTGAACATCATTGAAGGCGGTAGCTGCTCTAGATAAGGCCTCAACACCCGTCCCCGCATCGACGGTAAAACCAATCGCGACCGGCGTGATTTTGTTGTCTCCCCATAGGTCGAAGCGGTAGGGCCCTGAAGCGGCTGGGCTAAAATACACATCCATTTCGGTAATCGCCCAGGCACTGACACCCGTATCGTCCTTAAACAGGTTTACCTTTTCGGCGACTTGGGCCGCCGTTTCAGTCGTTGCCCACAATATGGTCTGGCTCCCTTCAGAACCGGAAACAATAATGGAATTGTTGGCCACGACATCGTAATTGGTATTTCCCCGAATAACACTCCCTATACCGTAGATACGATAATCACCATAATTCCCCGTTTTGAAATTGGCGGTGGTGGCAACGATATAGTCATTCGCCTGGTGCCCGACTTGAAACAGCTGTGTAGAAAAGGTTCCATCAAAAATCTTCTGACCGTTGAATTCCGTGGATCTGGCGATTCGGTTCAATTCAGCGGCTAATTGGCCCACCTCATTTTGCAAGGCCTGACGATCTCGAGCCGAGTTGGTTGCATTTACAGACTGGACCGCCAATTGCCGCACCCG
>Ga0224506_10002170_pt1 | contig 13543 bp, 17 predicted proteins | sample SF_Jan12_sed_USG_2_FD_169108 | JGI IMG/M metagenome (GOLD analysis project Ga0224506, IMG submission 169108) | Sediment microbial communities from San Francisco Bay, California, United States - SF_Jan12_sed_USGS_8_1 | ecosystem: Environmental > Aquatic > Marine > Sediment | place: USA... | reverse complement strand
TGTATAGTATTAAAGGACCAGTAACAATTTTTAGTCGGGATGGTTTGTCTAAAACAACGCGAACTAAAAGTGCTTTATGCCGCTGCGGACATTCTGGCAATATGCCTTTTTGTGACGGAAGTCATAATGGTTGTGGTTTTATTGGATGATAGATGTACAGTTTTTTATCGTTATCCTGGGATGGCATTATGACTCCTCTGCAACGTTATCAGCTTGATTTGCAGGAAAATAGAATTAAGGCTGACGAGAAACAATGGCAAGCTGTGCAATGCACTCAACGTTTGTTTTTAGAGCTGGGCACAACTAGCGGAAACAAAAGAAGCTTCATTTCTACTCTCCTCAAAAAAAAGAAAGCGCCTGTGCGTGGGCTTTACTTATGGGGTGGAACGGGGAGAGGTAAAACATATTTAGTTGATTGCTTTTATGAATGTTTACCGGGGAATAAAAAACATCGCGTACATTTTCATCGCTTTATGCTCGATATACATCAGCAACTGAAAGATTTACCTAAGTCACCCAACCCATTAAATATTATTGCTGCTCAGCTTGCCACTAAAATAAATGTTTTATGTCTGGATGAATTTCATGTGCATGATATCGCTGATGCAATGTTGTTGGCAGGTTTACTTAAGGCTATGTTTGAGCAAGGTATCATTCTGGTTGCAACATCCAATATTGCCATTCACGATTTATACAAAAATGGTTTGCAACGTGAACGCTTTATGTATGCCATTGAATTGTTGGAAAAGTACACTGAGGAATTTGATCTTGGAAATGATATCGATTATCGCTTTATTGTTTTAGATGAAACAGAACATTTTTATGTGATTGATGAAAAACATACAGAGCAAATGGGAAACGACATTTTGTCTCGCAAGTTTAACGAACTTGCCCCTTGCCAGCCGAAAACGAAAAGAAGTATTGAAATTAATAATCGAGAAATAAATTATATTTCTTATGCTGATGATATTATTTGGTTTGATTTTTTTGAATTGTTCCATACCAATCGTTCTTCACATGACTACATTGAAATTGCCGAACGTTTTCAAACTATAGTGTTAAGCACCATACATGTGTTTTTTGAAAAAGATGATGCAGCCGCAAAACGTTTCATTCATTTTGTTGATGCGATTTATGATCATAACGTTAAATTATTGGCTTCCTCAGCGGTCACACCAAATAATCTTTACCAGGGTAAACGTTTAAAGTTTGCATTTGATAGAACGATTAGCCGATTAACTGAAATGGGAACTGAGCATTATTTAAAGTTGGCGCATAACCCGACAGGAACTGTACGTACACTTAATAGATAAATTTAATATAATTAAAATGGATCAATATAATTTTACTACTATCGGTACAATTCATTCTTGTTATAAAGAAAAGTTTGGTATCCCCCGACAACCCGCATTAGTTGCTACTCCCGCAATTATAGAGATTAATTCTGTTTATTCAAAAGATGTTGCATTTCGCGAACTTGAAACTTTTTCACATATTTGGGTTATTTTTGTCTTTCATGGCATTGCAAACAAAAAATGGAAACCGACTGTAAGGCCACCACGCTTAGGAGGGAATCAGCGCATTGGAGTATTCGCCAGTCGTTCGATGTTTCGCCCTAATCCAATTGGATTATCGGTGGTTGAATTAAAGAGCATTGAAAGAATAGACGATAAAGTGAAGTTAAATATTATTGGCGGCGATTTTCTTGATTTAACACCGGTGTTGGATATTAAACCTTATATTCCTTATGCTGATTCTATCGATACCTTAAAAGCCGGTTATGCTATAGAAAAACCTGCAGTAAAATTTAATGTGAGTTTCACAGAAGAGGCCGAAAATGAAGTTAAACACGTTAAAGATAAATACCCGAAACTTAAAAATATAATTGTAGGGATTTTACAGCTTGATCCTCGTCCGGCTTATCAGGAAAAAAAGAAAATAAAAAAAGAATTCGCTATTAAATTATATGATTATGATGTGAAATGGAAGCTTGAAGGTGAGCATATAATTGTTACTTCACTTACCTTACTCGATTGAATTTATGACTAATCTGTTTATGTCATCTCAAGAGTATAAAAAAACATTTAATGAAGGTTTAATAACTCTTGCTCAAGAAGATGGATTAGGAACATTTATTTTAGCGATGGCAAACGCAACGTTTGACGATGAAATATATAAAGTAACAAAAGACTTTTTAAATAGTAATTTTATTCGGCTAAAGCAGAAATATGTTGATTATTTTACTTTTGGCCTAAAGATTAATGAGAACGATGAAGATTTACTGGTCTTTTTAAAAATGATCTGTGTTGGTTTTGAACAATTACAAACGACAGACCTTAGATTTGAATCAGGTTGGGAATTACAGTTTAATCATATTCGTGGATTTCGACCTAATCGTATCTCTAAGCAGAAGATTGATAGTTTGCTACTTGATTTTTCTGCGGCAGAATTTAATTTTAATAAACCCTTTTTGGCTAAGGAACGTTTGTGGGAAGGAGATTTCAGAAAAAACCAATTTTCACTTTATTATAACAAATACCCATTTGCGAATTATCATACTTTACTGGTTCCTGAACGTGAAAAACAACTACCTCAGTTTCTTCATCTTTCGCATCATAATATGATGTGGGAATTTCTGGAATCTATCGGGGAACAGATAAACGAAGTAGGCGTGGGATATAATTCACGAGGTGCATTTTCATCGGTTAACCATCTTCATTTTCAGTTATTTATACGTGAAAAATCGTTGCCGGTAACTGAAAGTAAATGGCTACATAATGGTGGTAACGAAAGTTATCCTACAGATTGTCATGTTTTTAGTAACAGCAAAGAAAGCGGTCAATTTATTGAAAATTTACATAAAACCAACACCGCATATAATTTGCTTTATTTTCCAGGGCGAGTGTATTGTTTCCCGAGACAGATGCAAGGGCGTTATCAACATGCTGAATGGACAGCAGGATTTTCATGGTATGAACTGGCGGGTGGAATACTAACCTCAAGCCATGATAGCTTTAAAGCGTTAACAAATGTTGATATCGAGCATGAATTTAGTCTGCTTAAGGTGAATAGGCCTGAAAATGGGAATAGCGGTTTAGCTCCGCACACTTTATAATCTCTGTTTATAGTTAATAGAGTAAATATATGGGAACGCGTAGTTTATATCATCTGGCAGAACAGTATCTTAAGGCATTTGAAGATATTGAAGACAAATCAATATTTGCACAAAGCCTGATTGGTCTTGAGAAGGAGACCTTGCGTGTCAGCAATGAAGGTGGGTTAGCTCAAACCCCGCATCCACTAGCTCTGGGTTCAGCATTAACTCACCCTCACATTACGACTGATTATTCTGAAGCATTGCTTGAAATAGTAACTCCACCTTTAAAGGATATTCCTTCAGTATTAAAGTTTTTGAGTGATACCCAACGTTTTATCTATAATCAACTTGATGATGAAATACTCTGGGCCACGAGTATGCCATGTGTAGTAGCTGGTGAAACAAGTATCCCTCTTGCGAAATACGGTTCTTCAAACTCAGGATTAATGAAAACAGTCTATCGGCGTGGTTTAGGTCATCGTTATGGTCGTGTTATGCAGGTTATTGCCGGTGTACATTTTAATTTTTCATTTTCAGAAAAGTTTTGGCCTTTGTTTTTTGAAATAAGTAAACAAAAAAATAAAAATACACAAGAATCAATTTCAGAATCATATTTTTCTTTGTTACGTAATTTACAGCGCTTTGGCTGGTTAATCCCTTATTTGTTTGGCGCATCACCAGCTGTTTGTAAATCTTTTCTGCAAGGAAAGGAAACATCGTTATTACAGTTTAACGATACAACTTATTACGAACCATTTGCAACGTCATTACGTATGGGTGACATTGGGTATCAAAACAACAAAGAAAGTGAGGTCGGTGTCGCCGCTGACTATAGTTCATTGAACAATTATATTAATAGTTTGCAACATGCGATTGAAACACCGTGCCCTGAATACCAAAAATTTGGATTAGAGGTTGATGGACAATTTCAACAGCTCAGTACAAATATTCTGCAAATTGAAAATGAATATTATAGTACGGTCAGACCAAAGCAAATAACCTATAAAAATGAAATGCCAATTGAAGCATTAAGAAATAGAGGTGTACGCTATGTTGAATTACGTTCACTTGATGTTAATGCTTCTCATCCTTTAGGCATTAATGAAGAGCAACTTTATTTTCTTGAAACCTTGATGCTGTTTTGTCTCTCGTATGAAAGCCCGCCAATTAATGCTGATGAGAAAAAAGAAATAGATAGCAATGAAATGTTAGCTGCACATCAGGGGCGCGATCCTGCACTTAAGTTAACTCGTAACGGTAAAGATATTTCTATTAAAGTATGGGGTGGTGAAATTATTGATGTAATGCAAGGTTATGCTTCATTACTTGATGATGTTCATGGATCAGATGATTATTCACGTAGTTTGAAAAATCAAAAGCAAGCGATAGATAATCCGGAATGTACGCCTTCAGCAATAATGTTAGATGAAATGAGCCAGAACGGCGAAGGTTTTTATCAACATGCTATGCGTATGTCACAACAGCATCATGAAAATTTTATAAAAGAAAATTTGAGTCTTGAGAATACTCAATTTTTCACGGATTTAACAATAACTTCGTTAGAGAAACAAAAACAGATTGAGGACAGTGATGTATTGCCGTTTGCAACCTTCCTGCAAAAATATTTTGCTAAATCACTTTAAGGTTTCTTAAGGTTGAACTCCTGTGCAAAGTCACTGTCTCAGTTTTTACAGCTACGTTTGATATGAAATATTAAAGGTTATATTATGAGTTACTCCAGATTTTTTACTACTTTTTTAGTGCGGAAATTAACAGTATTTAGTTTAGTTAACGCTTTATTTTTTTCGCCATTTGTTTTGGCCGAAATGAAAGGTCTTGAAGATTTTAATGGAAAACATCAGCTACTCGAAAATTATACGGGTAAAGGCAAGTGGTTAATTGTAATGATGTGGGCGTCCGATTGTCATATATGTAATATTGAAGCACACCAATATGTTGATTTTCATATGATTCATTCAGACAACGATGCTACGGTTTTAGGTATATCTCTGGATGGGGACAGTCAAAAAAAAGAAGCAAGGAAATTTATTAAAAAGCACTCAATTGATTTCCCTAATCTTATTGCGGAACCCGAATATGTTTCGAACTTATATCGAGAATTAACCGGTCAAATTTTTGCTGGTACACCATCTTTTCTTATTTTCTCACCAGATGGTGAATTAAAAGCGGCCCAAGCCGGTGCAGTACCTACCATATTAATAGAAGAATTCATTAAAAAGAATCAGATTAAAAAAACAGTCAGAGAATAACAGAAAAGAATTTAAAATTAGCCATTAGTCTCTTTGGCAAGGTAAAATTCGATGTTAAAGATTTTATTCGGAGAATAGTATGTCAGATAGCATGGTTGTTTTGATTAATGGTGAAGCTTTGTTTGAATATGATCGCACCAAGACATTAGCTGAAAAGCAGCGCCTGTACCTTGATCGAATGGACCAACAAATGGATGATGGAATTACGCTGGGGAATGAAGCTGTAGCAAAGCCAGATCAGCAACAGCGTGCACAGTTTGTAGCATTCACTCTTTTGAATGCAATTGAGCAGAATAATGATGCTGTTATAGCTGCAATGAGCTCTTATCTTGCCATTCGGTATCTGGATCTAAAGCAAGTTAAAGCCGATATCGATCAAAATAGTAATAAAGTGATGTTTGATTTAATTTTTGATCAGGAACATAAAAATCAGGTTAAAGTATCATTTAATGCTTGAATAGACTGGAATTCCCAGCATAATGCGGGCATTTTCTATATCTGGATTAATCTGATCCAGTTTTTCCAGCTCATCCCTGGATTTAATTCCAATCTTTTGAAAAGCAGGGTATTCAGACCAGTCATGTGTTGTGCAGGAGTGATCGGTCCCGCGGTAGACATTGAGTCCAGCGATAATCACAACATCAGTGAGATCAGTTGTGGAACTCCCTATTCTAAATGGATCGACATAATCTACTGAAGCAATAATAATATCCTTAGGAAAGAACCAGGAATTTAAAATCAATTCGCCAACCTGAGTATGAACTTTTCCCATTACATCGATGAGCAGTTCAGGGTTATCCTCAAGTTCAGGAAATGATTCAATACATTTGTCGATGGGTAAATAACCAATGTTATGTACCAGCCCGGCGAGCAAAGCATTATCAGGATTAATTTGGCTATAATTTTTAGCAATTGCATAGGCGTGAGCAGAAACCTCACTGCTGTGTTTATGCAGTTCATCAAAGAAGGGCTTAAATACCCCTTTTGGTTGATTAAACATTTGCGTAATGGCGTGACTTGTTACCAATGTTTTGATTAATTGCAGTCCCATCCGTGACACGGCCTGTTGCAGGTTAGTAATTTCATGGTTACCTATATGCAGCGCATTATTTGCAACTTTTAAAATACGTGCAGTAAGGGATGGATCACGAGAAATTATAGTTGCTATATTCTCCAAATTTGATGATGGCTCATCAATAATATTTTTTACTTCCAGAAAAACATCAGGCATTGAGGGTAACATCAACTGGTTACTTTGGATTTTACTTTCGAGCATATGTAGAATTTTTTCTTCTAAATCCATATTCATGTAGCCCCAAAAAGAAAGATAAATAGTCAGATAACTATACCGCTATATCCAGATTTGTTCCATAATGTGCTTAAAGCTGTTTTTTCATTTAGGGGGCCAAATGAAAGCTATTTTGCATGATCTGCGACCGATGCGTGTTTTATTAATACTTATGGTATTAATTTCAATTATTTTTAAACCTGCACCCGGTACAGAATTGATTTACGAAGGCTGGGCTGTTTTTACAACTTTATTACTGCCAGTTCTTTCACCAATTTTTCTGATGTTATTATGGTTAGATAGCCTAATCGCTAAACTGTGGTCATCTCAAACTGAAGGTAAAGAACAGAAACGCTATAAAATGATATTGCGTATTAACCTAAGTTTAAGTCTGGTCTTTATTCTTGTTTGGTATCCTTATTTTAAAGCCTTAGCAGAGTAATTTTATGGCATTAATTATTCAATTTACAGAAAATGGTGCTGGACTAAAGTTGTCACTTGAAAAGCAACGTACTACGATTGGACGTGATGCGGGCAATGATATTCGATTAGATGATGAGCTTGTTAGTAAAGAACATGCTGTAATCGAAATTATTAGCTCTGAAGAAAAAGTTGAGTTTTTTATACAGGATTTAAAAAGTACCAATCACACTTTTGTGAATGATTCACCGGTTGATATACACAAACTCAAGGATGGTGACTTGATTCGCATAGGTATGAGTGATTTTCGTTTCATCTCGCAAGAACCAGATTCAATGGATGAAACGGCTCAGTTATATAAAACATGGATACCGGGTGTCTTTTATACAGGCAAGAAAAAGAAAAAAGCTAAAAAGAAGACAAGTAAGAAAAAAACTAAAAAATAATAATACGGGTTTACGCTATATTTTCGTCAATAAAATTTTCAATAAATGATACTGATTGTGCACCGCTAAAACGCGCTTTTTCTTTGCCATCTTGAATAAATAGAATGGTTGGAAAACCTCTGACCTGATATTGGCCCGCAATTTTCATGTTTTTCCCCTCGTCTACTTCTAGCTTCGCTAAAGCTATTTCAGTAGCATAATTTTCAATTACTTTCTTTAATAAAGGTGCAATGACAATACACGGTGAACACCAGTCAGCCCATAAATCAACGAGTATGGGATACTGAAATGATGCTTGAATGACATCTTTATCAAAGTTTTCAACGCTTGTATCAAAAATAGTATTCATTTTATGGGGCAATCCTATTATATTGAATTTGAATTCTGCATGAATATTTTGTAATTGCAGAGACAATATTACATTGCTAATGTAGCAAAAAATAAAGACGAGTATGTTATCCTTTTATTAAACAATTTTCAGGATATTTTTCAGATATGAAATATGGACTTATCATTTTTCTTTGCTTAACTTTTTTTCAGGCTCAAGCTGCCGTAGGTTATAGAGTAGGAGATACAGCGCCGGAATTTAAATTAAAGGATTTAAATAACAAAGAATATTCATTATCAGGCTTACGTAAAAATGGACATGTTCTTTTAGTTTTTTGGGCTGTTGAATGTGTCTATTGTTATGCTCACATCAAAGAATTTAACCGTGCGCACGAACAATTTAAGGATAAATTAACGATAGCAGCAATCAACAATGGAGGAGAGTACCCTGTTGAAGTGGCTGAGTATGTGAAAGATAACAAGCTAAAGTATTTAGTATTAAGTGAACGTTTGAAGAATTTAGATGTGAGTGAAAGTTATCATGTATTGGGAACGCCAACACTGGTTTTAGTTTCACCAAAGGGCAAGGTTCTTTTTTACGGCCACCGTGTACCAGATTTAACAAGGTGGCTTAAATAAAATTATAGTGATTTGTTATTTTTGACTCAGATTATTAGTACTGGGTGTAATATAACTTAAAACTGCTTTTGAAAGTTCGACAGGATCAAACTTAGGCAAGTAATGATCCGCTCCAACTTGTTTACCTAATGCCATATTGGTATCCGCTGATAAAGAAGAATGCATTAATACCGGGATGCCTTTAAAGCGGTCATCAGATTTGATTTTTTTAGTTAATACGTACCCATCCATTCCTGGCATTTCAACATCGGTAAGAATAAGTTTTAAATAATCCTTAACGGGTATACCCATTGATTCAGCGCGTATAGCGAGCTCTTCTAATTTTTCCCATGCATCATCACCATTTTTGGCGCTAACAAAATTGATTCCCATTTTTTTCAGGGTTTTCTCAATTTGTTTACGGGCAACAACCGAATCGTCAGCAAATAACATAAACGATTCAAAGTCGGTTTTTTCGATTGTATCAAAAGCGCTATCATCCTCATCGATACCGGCGGTTTCACTAAGAACTTTTTCTACATCAATAATCATTGCTATACGGTCATCTTTGAGTTCAGTCACTGCGGTGACTAGCCCCCCCATTTTATTTGCCATCATCGCAGGTGGTACTCGTATATCATTCCATTCCATTCGAATAATTTGCTCAACAGATTTGACCAGCATGCCTTGGGTCGTTTTATTGAATTCTGTAATAATCAGTTTATCCGCCGGCTCTTCTACATCCATTCCGCAGAATTGAGCTAAATCGATAACAGGGAGCATGGTGCCACGCAAGCTAACCATGCCCATTACCCCTTCAGGCATATCGGGTGCATGGGTAATTTCAGGTACCTGAATAACTTCACGAATTTTAAAGACATTCAGACCAAAAACCTCTTCTCGGCCAGTTTTTTTATCTAAACCCAGGCTAAATAATAATATTTCTAAACGGTTGGCTCCGGCGAGTTGTGTCCGTTCGTCGACTGATTGAATAAAGTTGCTCATAATTATTTTCTACTGAAGGTTCATTTAAAGATCGATTAAAAAGTTAACTATGTCTAAAGATTTAGCATAATTAGCGACATTTGATGAAGAAACTTTAGTAAAATTAAAAAACACTGTTTTATTACACAGTAATACAAAGGGATTATAATGGTCACCGTGTTGCTAATATTTAAATGATTTTTATATATGACAAATGTCAGTAGGAGATAATATGTCTAACGAATTTGAAAAAATTGACCGTGTTGAAGGTGAAGGTAAAGAAGCAACGGCCGGTAGTCCTATCGTTGTGCACTATACAGGCTGGTTATTTGATGCGGATAAAGAGGATAACAAAGGTGAAAAATTTGATAGCTCGTTAGATCGAAATTCTCCTTTTTCATTCAATCTTGGAGCCGGCCAGGTCATTAAAGGTTGGGATCAGGGATTTGAAGGTATGAAAGAAGGCGGTAAACGCACCCTTATTATTCCAGCGGATATGGGCTATGGTGCCTCAGGAGCGGGTGGAGTGATACCTCCGAATGCGACCTTGGTGTTTGATATTGAGTTAATTGAGGTTCAGGGCTAGGATAAAAAAGGGCTGATAAATCAGCCCTTTTTTTCTTATTTAGTTATGTACTATGATTTACGACGGGTGGCATAATTAACTTTTATATCGCGGCCAAAGAATTCAGCACCATCAAGCTCAGCAATTGCTGCTTTAGCGCCTTTTTTATCCATTTCAACAAAGGCGAAACCTTTTGGACGGCGTGTTTGGCGATCGGTCATAACGCGTACACCTTGTACATCTCCATAATCTTCAAAAAGCTCACGAAGGTCATTCGCATTAGCTTTGAAAGCAAGGTTACCGACAAATACTGATACTTGCTTTGAGCCAATTAAGTTAAATTCTAATGGAGTAACAACAAGAATGCCGGCAATTAAGGCACCTGTTAATACTGAGTAAGCAAATAAACGGTCCGGTGCAGTTTGGGCTAATTCGTTAATATTAAGGAATGGGAAAAGGAAATAACCCGCAAGAGAGAGAATAAGCGCGATAATAATAGATTTAATTATATTTTTAAAAGTAGGTAATGCAATTTTCATTTTAAGTTCACTTAATTAATATGGTTAAAAAAGGTACATCAGGAGCGAGCCTCCTTGCATGTACAGCTGGGCGATATTGTATCAGACTCAATGTGGTAATGGCGACAGCGATTAATCTACATGAGTGTGGATATGACTAATTCAGCTGAATTAAGAAATGGGAAATCGTAGAAATCAGAAATTGTTTATATGTTCATGGCAAGTCAGTATGCTTTAATGACATAAGTATTTTTAAACAGATTAATGAGAAAATAAAAATGACTGAATTTGAATTTACACTTCATTTATCAGCAGAAGAATACCTTAAGTTTTATGAGGGTGTGGCAAATACAATACAGGTAAGAAGTTTCTGTGGAAAAATAATTCAGTTTCCAGCGGATAAAATGCGAGATTTTGTTTTAAACGATGGCGTTCATGGTACTTTTATTATGCAGTTGGATAATAGAAATAAATTTTTATCAATGCGAAGAAAATAAATAATCAGGAAAGGGTATGTATGTATTAAAACCTATATTTATTGCACACCGTGGATATGCTGCCGCATACCCTGAGAATACCTTAATTGCACTTGATGCTGCTCAGCAAGCAGGTGCAAAATTTGTTGAGGTTGATATTCAGTTGAGCGCAGATCATGTGCCTGTTTTATTTCATGACCGTGATCTACAGCGTCTTTGCCAACAAAATGGCGCTATTCATGATTATACTTTTTCTCAACTAGAACAATTTAACGTTACAGATGTTGAAAATTTTTCAAATCAATATACCGATAATAAAATAACTTCACTTACCAGTTTTATTGATTATTTAAAAAAATATCCGGATTTAAATGCGTTTATTGAATTAAAGCGTTCAATGGTTGATAAGTTTGGTGAAGAACTAGTGTTAAAAATATTGTTGCCTTTATTTGAAGGTATGAAAAAACAAATTAGTATTATTTCCTATGATCAAAGTATATTAAAAAACATTCATGACAATACGGACTATAGAACAGGTATAGTTGTTGATGAATGGAATGACTATAACAAAAATGCCGGCTGGCAATCAGAGTGGGTGTTTTGTTCAGTCGAAGGTTTACCGGGAGATAATGATGAGCTTGAAATTAATTCAAAGCTGGCCATTTTTGAAGTGGGTGATGTCGAGTTAGCGAAAAAATTATTAGCGAGGGGCATTTGTTACCTTGAAACTTTTCGTATTAAAGAAATGCAGGAAGCATTCTTTAATGGTGACAATCATTGAAGCAGTTTGATATTGTTGTTATTGGTGCAGGTATTCATGGTGCTGGTGTTGCTCAAGCGGCTGCTGCTGCTGGTTACAGTGTTTTGGTTTTAGAAAAGAATGAGGTTGCATCGGGAACCTCATCTAAATCAAGTAAGTTGATTCATGGTGGTTTGCGATACCTTGAGAGCGCACAGTTTTCATTAGTAAGAAAATCATTAAAAGAACGTGCTATCTTATGCCGTTTAGCACCTGGTCTGGTTAAGTTACAACCCTTTTATATCCCTATCTACAAAAAAACAATACGTCGACCATGGCAAATTCGTTTGGGATTGATTTTGTATGCATTGTTGGGCAACTTACAAAAAGAAAATTTATTTAAAACTGTTTGTCGTATAAAAGTCAAAGAACTTGACCAATTAAAACAAGATGGTTTAGAAAAGGTTTTTCAATATCACGATGGTCAAACTAATGATGTGAAACTAACAAAAGCCGTAATGAATAGTGCGAAAACGCTTGGTGCGGAATTTTTGTTTCATGTTGCGGTAACTTCTATTATTAAAAATGATAATAGTTTTAACGTTAGCTATAAAAAAGAAAATAAAGTAGAAAAAATACAAGTAAATGTTGTTGTAAATTCAACAGGGCCATGGGTGAATGAGTTACACAAGCTGGTCACACCTGCAGCAGAATCTTTAGAAATAGATTTAGTTCAAGGTACACATATCATTCTTGATAATACTGCTCCATCAGGTATTTATTATATTGAAGCATCAGATCAACGTGCAGTTTTTGTTATGCCTTATGAGTATGAAGGTGAAATGAAAACCATGGTGGGAACAACTGAACAATTATTTTATGGTGAAGCTGATGATGTTAAACCTACGCAAGAAGAAGTTGATTATTTATTACAAACATATAGTTCATACTTTCCAAATAAAGAAAATACAAATGTCATTCATCAATTTGCAGGATTAAGAGTCTTGCCTAAGCATGAAGATAGTATGTTCTCTCGACCTCGAGATACGATATTACATTGGTCAGCACCAGGGCTATTAAGTTTATACGGGGGTAAGCTAACAGCGTATCGTTCAACCTCTAAGCTCGTAATAAAAAAAATTAAACCGATTTTAGGTAAAAGGCAGCGGATAGCGCATACCGAACAATTGAATTTATCAGATGAGTTGTAAAAAATTAATAAAAAGAAATAATAAGTAATTTTGGCTTTAGTATTATTTAAGACGCATATTTTCTAACATCGCATCCATCCATTTAGTATAACGATTGCTAAAGTCTGGATTATTTTCAGGTTCAAACCAGTCACCAGCATCTTGCTCTGGCCAGTGTACTGGCTGGTCGGCTAACAAATAAGCGGTGCCTCTGGCGGTCGCTTCGCACTCTGTTGGGCGATAAACAGGTAATCCGGAAAGATCGGCAATGCGCTGATTTAACCCATTTTGTGCCGCTAAGCCACCGGTTATTTGAATTTGTTCGGGAGGAGAAGAGAGTTTACTCATTTCATCTAAGCAAGCTTTTAATAAAAAAACGATGCTTTCAACGACGGCAACGGTTTTTTCCTTGAGGTTTGCTTCGCGATTAAATTGGCTTATGAAATCAGGTTGCCAAAAAGGCGCGGCTAATCCGGATACACCATTTAAAAATAATGGTGGCGTTTCAACTTCATCTAACCACTCTGATAAAAATTCATAAATATTTGTATCAGGATATTGTTTACTTAACCAGTCTAATGCGCTTCCTGCACCATTAACTGTGC
>Ga0224506_10002169_pt1 | contig 13545 bp, 13 predicted proteins | sample SF_Jan12_sed_USG_2_FD_169108 | JGI IMG/M metagenome (GOLD analysis project Ga0224506, IMG submission 169108) | Sediment microbial communities from San Francisco Bay, California, United States - SF_Jan12_sed_USGS_8_1 | ecosystem: Environmental > Aquatic > Marine > Sediment | place: USA... | reverse complement strand
ATATGAACATACCGTATTCATTCAACCGTAAAGAAGCCAAAGCCCATGGCGAAGGCGGTAACATTGTTGGAGCAGCGCTTGAAGGCGATATTTTAATTATTGATGATGTCATTACTGCTGGCACAGCCATCCGTGAATCGATGGATATTATTGCTGCGGCTAAAGCAAATCCAGCCGGTGTAATCATTGCACTGGATCGGCAAGAAAAAGGGTCCGGCGAGCTTTCTGCTATCCAGGAAGTGGAACAACAATATAATATTCCGGTACTTAGTATTGTTAAACTTGAACATCTAATTAGCTATATTGAAAATAATGACGAATTTACTCAATACCTCGATAAAGTTAAAGCCTACAGAGATCAATATGGTATCTAGCTTTTAAAACGCTGGTATAAAACATGGATTATACGAAACTTACAGAACTATTGATTGAAGAAAGTATGATATGGCTGCCTAAACTGTCGGCTGTATTATTTATTATCATTTTGTTTTTCGGTTTAGCGAAATTTGTTAAACGTATCATTCTCAAAGTATCGGCTAAACTTGAACTGGATCCACATCTCAGCAAATTTTTTGCTCAAGCAAGCCGTGTGATATTTGTTTTGTTTGGCTTAGTCACTGCACTAGGCACAGTAGGTATTAATGTGTCAGCACTAGTCGCAGGTTTAGGCTTAACCGGCTTTGCATTAGGCTTTGCTTTTAAAGACACTATTTCAAATATATTATCCGGTGTATTAATACTGCTTTATCGTCCATTCAATATCGATGATAAAATAAAGGTTGCCGGTTTTGAAGGGACAGTGATGTCTGTTGATCTACGATATACAATACTGAATTCAGAAGAAGGTGTAGTATTAATACCCAACTCTAAATGTTTTACCGATCCAGTAGTGGTTTATTCCAAATAACTAATTATCTGCCAATTCTACTCTATTGCGACCATTATTTTTTGCTTTATAAAGTGCGTTATCTCCACGCCGTATCCATGAGTCAATAGTTTCATCTTTATTTAATTCCGCAACGCCCATACTACATGTAACTATTTTATTACTTAGAATGTTTGTTTTTTCAAAGAGGCTACGTAATTCCTCTGCAAGTTTTATCGCTGTTTCTAACTTTTCACCACTTAATAATATTGCGAATTCATCACCACCTAACCTGAACAAAGAATCTGTTTCTCTAATTCTATGAGAAATTAATTTAACAAACATACTTAAAAACTTATCACCTGATGAGTGACCAAGCTCATCATTAATCTTTTTAAAATAATCAATGTCCAACATAATTATAGAAGCGTTAATATCACGATTACGTAAGCCATGAGATAACTTTATACGTTCATCAAAATAACGCCTGTTATAAGCACCGGTTAATGGATCAGTAACAACCATTTTGCTTAAGAAGTCTTGCTGCTGTTCTAACGTTTTGAGAAATATATTTGAAAAAATGACAATCATACTCATCGTAGCAAATACACGAATTGTAATTTCCAAACCTAATTTCTGATAAGAAAAAAATATAATGCACACTATAAAGATCGAGCTAAATATGAGTGCGGTTTTCCTCTGGTGTACAAAAAACATCATCACTAATACAGGATAGCTCCATAAAATACCGATTAACTCCAGTTTATAGATAATTGCTAAAATACCCGGGATCATTGATAAAGTGACTATCCAGGGTTTAAATATGAAATTATTTCGTTGCTGTAATGAGATGATATTGCTGATTAAAATAAGTGCAGTAATGGAAGCAATAATACCAACAACATATCGGCCTTGATAAAAGGTATTTGCAATAAAAGGCAATAAAATTAATGTTAAAATCGTCGTTACATTGCGGTAACTATGTATACGATATTCTGCCAGGCTAAAATTTTTACTTTTATCTGATTCTACGATACCCATGAATAATCCATTTGTTATTTTTAGAATGGCTAGTTTAAATTAAGTATATCATCCAGTTATCAACTTAATACCTACTAACAGAGTCACTACCTCATATACCCGTTTAATCCACCTACTCCCCGCTCTAATCGCAAAATGTGCCCCAACATAACCGCCCAGCATCGAAGCCACCAGCAAAATAGGCACCCAATCCCAGCGTATTGGTCCTTGTAAACCAAGCGTTAATGCACCCGTTCCATTCCAAAATAAGCCTACCAGAACAAGGGTATAGGCCACCGCTTGCTTATAATCGAGTCGAAACCAGCGTACTAGCCATAGAGTGACAAACAGGCCTGTACCTGAGGTTAATGAGCCGTTTAATATTCCTATTAAGAATAAAACAGCATATCCAACAAGCTGGTACAGCACGTTTTGGGTAGAATAATGCCCAATTTGACCCAAATCTTTGTGTAATATGGAATACAGACCCAAACCGATTGTCAAAATACCCAAAGCCAGTTCAGCAGGACGTTCTGGCACATGCACAATGACAATTGCTCCAAAAATCACTCCCGGTAAGCCACTGCTCAAAATAAGTAAAGATAAACGCCAATTGAGGGTTCCTTCTCTAAAGTGCCGGCTTGTGGCGCCGATACCTAATGCAACAGTCGCCAATTTATGTGTCGCGAGCGCAACACTGAAGGGTAAACCAAGAAAAATAAGCACGGGTAACTGTAATAATCCAGCTCCACCACCAGCAAAAGCTGAAAAAGCATTTGCAATGAATGAAATGAGAAAGAGTAGTATGCTGTCTATCACAAAATCTGCTACTTTATGGTAATAACGTTATACACAAGTGTAATTTGAAATGTTCCTGAATAATAGAATGCACTTAAACATATTCAACAATACAAATTAAAGACTACGACAATTATGAAAAATTTATTCTCAACACCAATTAAACTTATCCCGCTTACTATTGTAAGTATTTTAATTTCACAGCCTGTTTTGGCAGCAAAATTTAAATGCTGGACCAATAACGAAGGCGTTAAAGAATGCGGAACGTATGTACCGGCTGAATATTCTCAAAAAAGAATTGAAACCCGGGGCAAAAGTGGTCGCGTTGTTGAAGTTGATGAACGCGCAAAAACGAAAGCTGAATTAGCTGAAATTGAACGTTTAACAAAATTAAAAGAAATTGAAGACGCGAAAATTGCCGAGCAAAAGAAAAAAGACGAAATACTGTTAAAAACATTTTCAACCGAGCGTGACATCAATATGTTACGAGACAGTAAAATCAATGTTATTGAAGGTATTCTTACAGTAACCAATGGTAATAATAAAGCGCTAAAGAAAAAACTTGAAAAACTGCAAAAACGTGCAGCAAATTCTGAACGGCGCGGAAAAAAACCACCTCAAATTGTTCTGGATGATATAAAAGAGATACAAAGTCGTTTAAGCAAAAATATGATGTCCATTAAATCTAAGCGTGCCGAACAAGAAGAGATCCGTGAGAAATTTGCTAAAGATTTACAGCATTTCCGTGAATTAAAACAAGGTAAGACTACAGCTAATGCGAATGCACCTAAAAAATAATATCTAGGTAAACATTCTCGCAAGTAACGTCCATTGGTGATTCCAATGTTCTATCGGTGAACGTTTAAAACCTGAGCGAACATACTGAATTATTCGGCCTTCGACAACCGCAAGCAATAAATTTGCCTGTGCCTGAACAGGTGTAGTTAAAACTAATTCTTTATTCATTTCACCTTCACGCAAAACTTGTTTAACCTGCGTTTCAAGCCGCTCATAAAACTGGGATACACGGTGTCGCAAACGTTCAGTTTCACCGGTTAAAACATCACCACTTAATATTCGAGTTAACCCCGGATTTTTTTCTGAAAAACCCAATAACAATGAAAGAATATTTTCACAACGTTTCAGGGATGAATCTTCCTCTTTAAGGATACGATTAATTAAACTAAAAATACTTTCTTCGATAAACTCGATTAAACCTTCAAACATTTTAGCTTTACTGGGAAAATGACGGTAAAGAGCCGCTTCAGAAACACCCACTGCTCGAGCCAGCCCTGCAGTAGTAATACGCTCACCGGGATTCATCTCAAGTTCATGAGCCAACGCCTCTAATATCTGTTGGCGACGTGAAGGTTTCTTTTCATTATCTGTCATAGTCATAACCTTAAATTGTACTTAACCCTTAATTAAAGTACCCACACCTTCATCGGTAAGAAGTTCAAGCAAAACAGCATGCTCAACCCTACCATCAATAATTTGCGCGGTTTGTACACCTGATTTAACAGCATCTATTGCACAAGCAATTTTCGGTAACATGCCACCATAGATCGTTTCATCATCAATAAGTTCTTGCACCTGGTTAGCTGTTAAACCGGTTAAAAGTTTTCCATCTTTATCTAAAACACCGGGAGTATTCGTTAACAACATTAATTTTTCTGCACTCAGAGCAATTGCCATTTTTCCTGCAACCAAATCAGCATTAATATTATATGAATGGCCATCGCTACAAACACCGATCGGTGCGATAACAGGAATGAAATCGCCTGCCATCAACATATTAACAATTGATGCATCAATACTTTCAACCTCGCCAACATGGCCAATATCAATAATTTCAGTAGTATTCATTTCCGGCGCATCATCTTCAAAACGCATTTTTTTTGCGTTGATTAAACTGCCATCCTTGCCGGTTAGACCAACGGCATGACCACCTTGTTGATTAATCAAATTAACAATATCTTTATTTACCTGCCCACCTAAAACCATTTCAACAATATCCATAGTCTCAGAATCAGTGACCCGCATACCTTTAATAAATTCGCTTTTTTTACCAATTTGTTCAAGCATGGTTCCAATTTGCGGACCACCGCCATGAACAACAACAGGGTTCATACCGACTAATTTCATTAAAACAATATCGCGTGCAAAGCCCTGCTTTAGTGTTTCATCCACCATAGCATTCCCACCATACTTGATAACAATGGTTTTGCCCTGAAAGCGACGAATGTAAGGCAATGCCTCCGTTAAAACATTAGCAATATTAGCTGCTGCAGATAATTCTAAACTCATGTGATTTTCTTTTTCTGTTTATTAAGTAATTGAGTACTTTTTAAAAAGGTAGTTTAATGTCTGACTGGATACCCGTTAATACTTCACGGAATTTATCCTGTATCTTAGCCATCGCTTTTTTGTTATTACCTTCAAAACGCAACACCAGGCATGGTGTAGTATTCGATGCACGCACCAAACCCCAGCCATCGGAATAATCAACACGAATACCATCAATCAATGTAACTTCTGCATCTGTAAACATTATTGCTTTGGCTGTCAATTTTTCAATGAATTTGAAGTGTTCACCCTCTTTCATATTTATTTTTAGTTCTGGTGTATTCACAGAATCGGCTAAGCTGGAAAAAACAACACGTGGTTGACGTAATTGCTTAGCCATTATTTCCAATAAACGTGCTGCAGAATACAAGGCATCATCAAAACCATACCATCTTTCTTTAAAGAAAATATGACCACTCATTTCACCGGCTAACAATGCTTTTGTTTCTTTCATTTTAGCTTTAATGAGTGAATGACCTGTTTTCCACATTAATGGTTGGCCACCTTCTTCTTCAATAACCTTGCGTAAATTATTACTACACTTAATGTCATAAATAATATTTGCACCAGGATTACGTGATAACACATCCTTTGCAAACAACATCATCAATCTATCCGGCCAAATAATTTTTCCGTCACCACTCACCACACCAATTCGATCGCCATCACCATCAAAAGCAAGTCCTAAGTCAGCATTTTGTTTTTTAACTTCAGCAATTAAATCTGCTAAGTTTTCAGGCTGACTGGGATCCGGGTGATGATTTGGAAAGTTGCCATCAACTTCACAAAATAGAGGAGTAACATCACAACCAAGCTCTGCTAATAATTTTGGTGCAACTGCTCCAGCAACACCATTGCCACAATCAATTACGATTTTCATTTTACGTTTAAGCTTAATGTCACTCGTTATACGCTTTATGTACTTATCTAAAACTTTTTCACCTGAATATTTACCTTCACCAGTTAATAAATTACCGGTTGTAATTCGGTTACGTAGTCCTTGAATAGTCTCACCTGATAATGTCTCCCCACCTAAAACCATTTTGATGCCGTTATAGTTTGGTGGATTATGGCTGCCGGTCAACATTACCCCTGTACCATTAGTGAGTTCTGCAGCTGCGTAATAAAGCGTAGGTGTAGGTAGCATTCCAATATCAATGACATTAATTCCTGACAAAATTAAACCTTTAACTAATGATTTACCTAACTCAGGGCCCGACAAACGACCATCACGAGCAAAAACAATACTATCCAGTCCACGTGCTTTTGCTTCACTACCAAGTGCATGACCAATAAATAAAATATTTTCTACTGTTAGCGTCTTACCAACAATGCCGCGAATATCATATGCTTTAAAAATTTCTTCCGGTAGCGCAGGTAAATTTTTAGGCGGTGTAGGTTTCATTTTCTCTACTATATTACTTGCTTCATTATCTATACCATCCAGCTCATCCAGGGCAGATGTTTCATCAAGCTCTTCTAGTTGTATCGAGTCTTTTGACATGAACATAGGATCAGAATCAGGCAAAGAAGACTGTGTTGATTTAGAATTTTTCGTAGCCGATGTATCACGTTCGCGATCAAAATTAGTTTGATCAAGGCGTATATTATTTACCTGACTGGCTGCTAATTTAAATTCGGTCAAACTAAAATCAAACTTATGTGTTTTTACACCTTTTAAAGTTCCGGTAACCAGCATCAAGTATTTATCTAAATCACTGGTTAATTCTTTATGAAGCAGTTGGCGCGAAACAAAAACAACAATACCTGATAACACGACACCCATAACTAGAGCGAAAACCATACCCAAATTAAATGCACTCTCACTTCCAGCATAAGGTGCCCACGTTTCAACTTGCCAATGCGTTCCAGGAATATCTATCGCTGCATGAGTACCTTGCTTAGATGTCGTTCCTGCTTTTGAGATTAAATAATTTTTACCATCTTCAATTTTTTGATGTATTTCAAGATAAGAATCACCCGCAATATTTTTTGTCCAATCATCCAAAAGCGAGGCATCAATTGCCAGCTGAATAAAACCAACAATACTGCCACGTGATTTAACTGCCTGCATAATATCAATATGTTGGTGTTCACCTTCAATCTCATGCATTTCTACGTGAGCCTGTGAACTTTCTTTTCGACTTTGGTTAAGCAAATCTAAACACGCATAAGTAAAATGTGGTTCAGCACTTGTATCAGGCTGACTTGTTGTTACGGGTAACAACCGTATACGTAGAGCTTTAGGAAAGATTGTTTTCATTTCTTCAGCACGTTGTTCAAAAGCTTGCAGATTTTTTGTGCCAAATAAATTAATTAATGCGGGATCTCTCGCTAAACCCGATAAGGTATAACTATAGCTTTCAACCTGATTGGTAAATTTTAAAGCTGTATTTTTAGTTACACTATTCGCAACAGTTTGACGTTGATTAGCCAAAGTACTTAATGGATCTTGCTGACCAAGATATAAACCTGCTGTCAGAACAATCACAAACATTAAAAAAGAAACGAAACTAATCGCGTTAATATTTAAGCCAGTATGCTTTTGTATTTTCTTTATAGATGATTTTTGTTTTTTACTCAAAACTATTACCCCAACAATCCATGAATTTTATTTTATTAATTTGTCCGTATTTAATTTTAGCCTAACCATGTCCGGTGTGGCCAAATCCGCCTTCTGCTCGCTCACTCGCATCAAAGCTTTCAACAACATCAAATTTAGCCTGTACAACAGGAACAAAAACCAGTTGCGCCATACGATCACCAACATTAATTGTAAAGTCATCCTGCCCCCTGTTCCAAACCGAAACAAACAACTGTCCCTGGTAATCAGAATCAATCAAACCAACAAGATTACCTAAAACGATACCATGCTTGTGACCTAAGCCTGAGCGCGGCAAAATAACCGCCGCCATGGCATTATCATCAATATGAATGGCCATACCTGTTGGTACTAAATGTGTTTCACCCGGTTTAATTTCTAAAGACTCATCAATACACGCTCTTAAATCCAGCCCGGCTGAACCAGTCGTTGCATATTCTGGTAAAGGAATTTCTTTTCCTATGCGTGGGTCAAGAATTTTAAGTTTGATATTATGCATTTAAGAACAACTCCAAATTTTATCTTTTAATTTTTTATAACAAATATTTAGCTTTTTAATGATACAACGTTATTATTTTTTTGCACGTCCGCTTCATATAAAGTAAAACGCTGTGCTATTAATGCGACCAATTGTCGCGCTAATTTTGCTTTACTATTTAATTCTAACTTTAATCCTCCACCCTGCCAGTACACATTAAGTTCATTTAAATCACTATTAAATGTACCTGCCGTTTTTGTAGCAGAGGAACCGACTAAATTTGCAGCAATCATTTCGATATTTTTTTGATTTAATTTAGCACGTGCATAATTTTCTAAATCTTGTGTTTCAGCGGCAAAACCAACACAAAATGTTTTAGCATATTCCGTTTTCACCATCGTTAGGATGTCTGTATTTTTTTCTAACTCTAATACTAAACGATTTTCTCTCTTTTTAATTTTATCGCTCTGCACCGTGACGGGGCGGTAATCAGCAACAGCGGCAGTCCCCACAAAAATGTCAGCAGCGGTAATATGTTCTCTTACCGCCGCTTCCATGTCCGCTGCACTTTCTATATTCATTAGTGTCACGCGATCAGGCGCTTCTAAGCTCACCGGGCCACTAATTAAAATAACTTTTGCCCCTGCTTCCACTGCAGCTTCAGCAATGGCATACCCCATTTTGCCAGAACTGTGGTTACTCAAATAACGTACCGGATCTAATGCTTCGCGCGTTGGCCCCGCAGTAATCAATAACGTTAAACCGCTTAAACTACCAACCGAAAATAAATCACTCAAGCGTGAAATGATGGCTTCACTATCAACCATTCGACCTTCGCCAATATCACCGCAGGCCTGGTTTCCACTGTCAGGACCAATAAATAACACACCACGTTGGGCCAAAAGTCGCACATTATCTTGAGTCGCCGGATCAGCCCACATATGCATATTCATAGCCGGAGCAATCGCTAATGGCACATCGCTGGCAAGGCAAACCGCATTTAATAATTCATCAGCACGGCCGTGCGCTAAACCTGCAATACTATTCGCACTGGCAGGTGCAATCAAAATCACATCGGCCCACCGTGCAAGCTCAATATGACCCATTGCCGCTTCGGCTTCTTCATCAAGTAAATTTTCATGTACAGGTGAACCGGATAACGCCTGAAAAGTCAGTGGAGTAACAAAGGCTTTGGCGCCATCAGTCATCACCACACGAACCTCTGCCCCAGCTTCGCGCAGCCGGCGAATCAGCTCAGCCGCTTTATACGCTGCAATGCTACCGGTGATACCGAGTAGAATCCTTTTATTTGTTAAGTGCTGCATAACCAGTATTCTAGCAGATAGTGAACATTCACACCGCACACTATATAATATAGTTTAAAAATCTGTCTCTATATTAAAACAATTTTTAGCTATTTTTGACAAGGAGGTCAAAATGCCAATTACAGACTGGCCAATTAATGAACGCCCACGTGAAAAACTACTGAATCTCGGCTCTCACGCGTTATCCGATGCCGAATTACTGGCCATCTTTTTACGGACAGGCATCAAGGGCAAAACAGCCGTTGATTTAGCCCGTGACATTATTTCTCATTTTGGCGGACTCAGAAATTTACTCCTCGCCGACAAAGCAGCTTTTTGCCAATTTTCAGGACTCGGAGAAGCTAAATTTTCCCAGCTTCAGGCTGTGCTTGAACTTTCGCGCCGCCATCTCAAAGAAACACTGCAACGAGGTGAATTTTTACAAAATCCACAAGCTACCCAGGATTATTTAAGTTCCCGGATACGTGATTTACCCTACGAAGTGTTTGCCTGCCTCTTTCTGGATAACCAGCATCGCGTTATTGAATTTGAAATTCTGTTTCAAGGCACCATCAATGGTGCCAGCGTCCATCCACGTGAGGTTGTTCGAAAAACACTAAAATACAATGCCGCCGCCCTTATTTTTGCGCATAACCACCCCTCTGGCATAGCTGAACCCAGTGCCGCCGACCGCCATATCACCAAACAACTGGCCGAGGCACTAGGCCTGATTGATGTAAGGGTGTTGGATCATATTGTCGTCGGAGACGGAGAATGCGTGGCTTTCTCGGAACGAGGGTGGATTTAAACCAAAACAATTGAACCACAGAGGACACGGAGGAACACGGAGAAAACATCTTCTTTTTTCACTAAAAAACCTCTGTGCACCTCAGTGTCCTCAGTGGTGAATATTTTTTCCCTAAGAACTTGTATCTTCGCTCTGATCTACGTAAAATCCCCGCTCTTTATCGCCGAGGCTACTGTCTAAGATTCCTCGGCCAAGCTGAATTTTAGAATTTTTGGAGAATATCATGGCGAGAGTCTGTCAAGTAACTGGCAAGCGCCCAATGTCGGGAAACAATGTTTCTCATGCGAAAAACAGAACACGTCGTCGTTTTCTGCCGAACCTGCATTCGCACCGTTTTTGGGTAGAATCTGAAAAACGCTTTGTTCGTTTGCGTTTAACCTCAAAAGGCATGCGCATCATTGATAAAAAAGGCATTGATGTTGTTTTAGCTGATATGCGTTCACGCGGCGAAAAGGTATAAGGAATAAATCATGGCTAAGTCTGTATGTGAAAAAATCCGTTTAAACTCTAGCGCTGGTACTGGTCATTTCTATACGACTATGAAAAACAAGCGCAACATGCCTGAAAAAATGGAAATCAAAAAATACGATCCTGTTGTACGTAAACATGTGATGTATAAAGAAGGCAAAATTAAGTAAATTTAAACGAATTTATTCAGTTTTATAAAAACCCGCATTGATGCGGGTTTTTTTATGCCTGTACTGATTTAGACTTTAGTTAAAATTAAACAAGCACTCTTATCCACATCACATGACCAACCCGGTGAAAGGTAGGTAGTTGAAACTGTTTCAGTAATTAAGGCTGGCCCGGTTATTTTTTCACCCGATATTAAAGTATCACGATTGAATATCGGCACGTCTTTTTCTATTCCATATAATTTTGCAACGGTCACTTCTTCTGTCGCTATTTTATTATTTTCAATTAATGGTAGCTGAATCTCTTCAGTTTTACTTTTTAGCGATACGCGTAAGTTAACTAATTCAACGTCTAACTCGAGCTGGTGGCCATAACGTATAGCGTGAAGTTTTTGAAATTCCTCAGCGCAGGTTTCGATAGTAAGCCACTTTACATTTAAGAAATAAGATTGCCCAAGGTAACGACAATCTAAACTGTAGTTGGCAATAATATCCTTTTCAGCCACCCCTTCCTCTTTTAATTCAGATAAGCCTTGTTGATAAAGCAAAGCAAAGCGTTGCGCAATTTCTTCGTTGCTTAATTTATTTAATAAACCATTAAATGTTTGTGATAACTCGCGTGCTCGTGGTGCAACCAGCATACCTAAAGCTGACAGTACACCCGCATAACGTGGCACCATTGCTTTTTCTATCGTAAGGGCATCGGCCAAAGCACAAACATGCAATCCACCTGCGCCACCAAAAGAAACTAAACTTAATTCACGAGGATCAATCCCACGCTGCACAGACATCACTCGTAATGCATGCGCCATGTGTTCATTCGCAATGCTAATAATCCCGTTAGCAGCATCTTCAATAGAAAGCTTCAGTTTATCGGCGATGGGTTTAATCGCCTGGCGTGCAGCATCAATATTTAAAGTCATACCGCCACCTAAAAAAGCATCTGCACGTAAACGACCTAACACCAAATTTGCATCAGTCACCGTGGCCGCCATATTTTGTAGATCGCCGCTATTACCATAACAAGCCGGCCCCGGATCGGCTCCAGCAGACTCAGGCCCAACCTGTAACAGGCCACCTGCATCAATACTGGCAATCGAGCCACCACCGGCACCAATGGTATGCATATCCACCATCGGAATCGCCACCGGGTAACCGGCAATTTCGCCTTCATTACTTAACTGTAATTCACCGTCAATCATCGCAACATCGGTAGACGTACCCCCCATATCAAAGGTAAGTAATCGCTGCTGCGAAGTTATGTCACCCATATATTTTGCTGCGGCCAAACCACCGGCGGGACCGGATAACAACATATGTACCGCTTGCTGCCCGGCAAGTTCAGCAGCAATAGTGCCACCGGCACTCTGCATTACTGCTATCGAAGCTTTCGGCAAAGCTTCCTGTAAGCGATGCAAATAACCTTGTACCAACGGCCCAACATAACTATTTAGCCATGTCGCAATACCCCGTTCATATTCTTTATATTCAGCCAGCACTTCCGAAGACCGTGAAACAAAAATACCCTCCGGAATAACTTCAGCAATTCGCTTCTCTGCTTCATTATCTAAATATGAAAATAATAAATTAATCGCAACCGCTTTAGGGGCTAACTTTTTTAATTGCTCAACCAGGGTTTTAAGTTGTTGCTGGCTTAAAGGTTCAATCACATCGCCTGAGGCTGATATTCGACCACCGGTTTCAAGACAATATTCTTTTGCCACGGGCGGTGCGATCTTTTGGGGCTGTAAATTATAGAGTTCACGCCGCGTCTGACGGCCAATCGATAAAACATCTCCCAGCCCATAATTAGTAATATAGGCAGTAGTAACCCCTTTACCTTCTAAAACAGCATTTGTCGCAACGGTCGAGCCATGCACAACGGCTAAATCTGTATCCAGTAATCCCAGCTCTTCTATCCCTTGCAAAATAGCCCGCTCAGGAGCTTTCGGTGTTGATAACACTTTATGGGTAACGAGGTTACCATCCCGATAAAGAATGAAGTCAGTAAAGGTACCGCCCGTGTCTATGCCTAATAATGTCATTCAGCAATTTTACCCGTAATAAAACATTAAGCATAATCTGTGTACTCATCTCTTGCCACGCTCACTATGATGCTTATAATCCTTATACGTTTTTAATTTATGATATTAAAAGTACATGGAAAATAAAAAATTACTGAGTGTTAAACATTTAAGCCGTTATTACGGTTCACTCGCTGCGGTGAACAATATTAGTTTTCACCTCAATCAAGGTGAAGTACTTGGTTTTCTTGGCCCAAATGGTGCGGGAAAATCATCGGCTATGCAGGTCATCACGGGTAATCTAGCACCTTCTACCGGCCAAATTGATATATGCGGTTCAGATTTACTCGACTCAGCGAAAGAAGCCAAAGCCAATATTGGTTATTTACCAGAACAACCACCGCTATACCGCGAACTCACCGTCAATGAATATTTATCATTTTGTGCGCAGCTTAACCGTATAGAAAAATCAAAACAAAAATCCGCTTTAGAACAAGCCAAAGAACGTTGTGGTTTAACTGAGGTTGGGAAACGACTTATTAATAATTTATCTAAAGGTTATCAACAACGTGTCGGTATAGCACAAGCGATTATTCATAACCCGGCCATTGTTGTTTTAGATGAACCAACGGTTGGACTTGATCCCATTCAAATAAGAGAAATTC
>Ga0224506_10002168_pt1 | contig 13556 bp, 10 predicted proteins | sample SF_Jan12_sed_USG_2_FD_169108 | JGI IMG/M metagenome (GOLD analysis project Ga0224506, IMG submission 169108) | Sediment microbial communities from San Francisco Bay, California, United States - SF_Jan12_sed_USGS_8_1 | ecosystem: Environmental > Aquatic > Marine > Sediment | place: USA... | reverse complement strand
TCCCCCGATTAACGCTCCCACAGCAAAAACAAGGTTCCAAATTCTACTTTTCCATTCCGTTTTAAAAAAAGAGGATATCCGACCTGCTCCACTAATGGTACAGAGTGTTTCAAATGACGAAGAAATGCCAAATGTTTTGTTAAAATACAGCAAAATAAACATTATTGAGCTGATAAGGGGACCTGCAATATACCATGGCCATGGCTCTTTTATTACATCAATCATATGTTATTATTTAAGGTTACAAAATCATGATCTCACTATTCAAAATGTCGTATATTGGGCAGAAAGGAATGACTTATAGAATAGCCATATTCTCTCCTGTAGGTACTTTGAAATACTTAGAGAATTGACTTTGCTGAATATTAGTTATTAATATGTTTTGGATGCCATTTAGTATGGCATCCTTTCATTGATTAAAATAGTTCTTTGGCTATTTGGTAAACAGCCTCTGATTTTCCCATCGAATAATAATGTAGTACAGGAACTCCAAACTCCATTAACTCTTTCGACTGTTGAACAGCCCATTCGATACCTACTTGTCTGGCTTCGGCATTGTTTTTACATTTTTCTACCGCATCGGAAAGTTCCTCAGGCAAATCAATATAAAACACCCTAGGCAAAACGTTTATTTGAGATTTAGTAGTAATTGGTTTTATACCAGGAATTATAGGCACGTTTATTCCTGCTTCTCTGCAATTTTTTACGAAATCAAAGTATTTCTGATTATCATAAAACATTTGGGTAACAATATAATTAGCCCCCGCATCTACTTTTTGCTTCAAATATTTAAGATCAGATTTCAAATTTGGTGCATGAAAATGTTTTTCGGGGTAACCTGCCACTCCCATGCAAAAATCAGTAGGGGCAGCATTTTCTAGTTCATCGTCAATATACTTTCCCTTATTCATGTCAATAATTTGTGACAATAAGTCGGAAGCATACTTATGGCCACCTGGTTCTGGCACAAACTTAGATTCTGTTTTTATCGCATCTCCTTGTAATACAAGAATGTTATGAATACCTAAAAAATCAAGATCTATTAATGCATTTTCTGTTTCTTCTTTTGTAAAACCACCACAAATAATATGTGGTACCGTTTCTACATTATATTTATTTTTTATGGCAGCACAAATACCAACTGTCCCTGGTCGTTTTCGGGTAGTTTGCTTTTCTAACAGACCATTTTCACGTTTTTTATACACATACTCTTCTCGATGGTACGTTACATCAATAAAAGGAGGCTTAAATTCCATCAATGGATCGATATGATTATAGAGATTTTTTATATTATCACCTTTTAACGGAGGTAAAATTTCAAACGAAAACATTGTTTTATCAGCCTGCTCTATATGTTCATCTATTTTCATATGCGTAGTTTTTAGTGTAATTAATTAATCGTTAAAATTTTTATCGCGTAGTGGTTGCATTATTTATAATCCAACCACACTCTTTTTATACTTCATAATTTAAGTTTGGCGCCAACCATTTTTCAATATTTTCGACAGGTGTCCCTTTACGCAATGCATAGTCTTCTACCTGATCTTTACCTATTTTTCCAAGTCCAAAATATTTACTTTCTGGGTGTCCAAAATAGAAACCACTTACCGAAGATGCAGGATACATCGCAAACGATTCTGTTAAGGTAATTCCAGTATTTTTTTCCACTTCTAATAAATCAAATATGGTTTGCTTTTCGGTATGATCTGGACAAGCAGGATAGCCCGGAGCAGGACGAATTCCTTGGTATTTTTCTTTTATTAATTCCTCGTCCGTATGGTTTTCCTCTTTAGCATACCCCCAAAGTTCTTTACGTACTTTTTCATGCATTAATTCAGCAAATGCTTCTGCCAGTCTATCGGCAAGAGCTTTCACCATTATTATCTTATAATCGTCATGTTCGCTTTCGTATTGTGAAATCATTTTTTCAATACCTGTTCCTGTAGTAACGGCAAACATCCCCAAATAATCGGCACTACCTGACTCTTTTGAAGCTACGAAATCGGCTAACGATAAATTAGGTAAACCACTACCTTTTTTTCCCTGTTGACGCAGAAAATGAAAAGTGATTGAAGGTTCATTTTCACTATTACTCTTACTGTATATTTCCACATCATCACCTAGGCTATTCGCTGGATAAATTCCTACAACGGCATGAGCTTCTAATCGTTTGTTTTCGATTATATCATCCAACATCAGTTGCGCATCATTATATAGCTTACGTGCCTCAACTCCTACTACATCATGGTCTAGTATTTGCGGATATTTACCTTTCAGCATCCAGGTACTAAAGAATGGTGTCCAATCAATGTACTTACGTATTGTTGCTAATTCATAATTTTTATATACTTTATTACCCGTAACTTGTGGTATAGTATCAAATCTTTTACTAGCGTCAAGGTTTAGTTTGTTTTCTTTTGCTTCAAAAAAGGAAATGTATTTTTTATCACTAGATTTTCTAGTGTAATTTTCACGTAATTCTTGATATTCTTGTTTCACTTTTTCATGAAAAGTCAATTGATTTTCTTCACTTAAAAGACTGCTTACAACAGTCACACTTTTAGAAGCATCTATCACATGCATCACACTCCCTTTATAGTGAGGGTCTATCTTTACTGCAGTATGAATTCTAGAGGTAGTCGCCCCTCCAATTAATAACGGAATATCGAGTCCCTCATGCTCCATTTCTTTGGCAAAATGAACCATCTCGTCTAGAGAAGGTGTAATTAATCCACTCAATCCAATAACATCTACTTTCTCTTCTTTAGCTTTAGCAATAATTTTTTCGGCTGGCACCATCACCCCCATATCTATAATATCGTAGTTATTACATGAAAGCACTACTCCTACTATATTTTTTCCAATATCATGAACATCACCCTTTACAGTAGCCAACAACACTTTAGGTCTCGTTTTTGTGTCTTTATTTTTTCTTTTTTCTTCTTCCAAAAAAGGCAATAAATAGGCTACAGACTTTTTCATCACTCGCGCACTTTTCACCACTTGAGGCAGAAACATTTTTCCAGAGCCAAATAAATCACCTACCACATTCATACCATCCATTAAGGGTCCCTCAATTACAGACAAGGGCACGTTATATTTCAATCGTGCTTCCTCTGTGTCTTCATCTATAAAATCGATTACCCCTTTCACTAATGCATGTGAGAGGCGTTCTTCAACACTTTTTTTACGCCATTCTAAGTCAACTATTTTCTTTTTCGAACTTCCTTTTACCGTTTCTGCAAAGTCCAGCAACCTTTCAGTAGCATCATCTCGTCTATTTAAAAGAACATCCTCAACTCTTTCCAACAGGTCTTTTGGGATTTCATCATACACTTCTAGCATAGCAGGGTTTACAATACCCATATCCATCCCATGTTTTATTCCATGATATAAAAATGCTGAATGCATTGCTTCACGTACCGAATTATTTCCTCTAAAAGAGAATGACACATTACTCACCCCTCCACTCACATGAGTACCTGGAAGGTTTTCTTTTATCCATAGAGTAGCCCTAAAAAAGTCGAGTGCATTGTTCTGATGTTCTTCTATACCAGTAGCAACTGGAAAAATATTTGGGTCGAAAATGATATCGTGAGCAGGAAAACCTACATGATGCACCAACAATTCATAAGAACGCTTACATATTTCTATTCTTCGTTCATAACTGTCCGCTTGCCCCTCTTCATCAAACGCCATCACTACAACAGCAGCTCCGTATTTAAGTATTTGCTTTGCTTGGTAAACAAAATCTTCTTCTCCTGCTTTTAAACTTATTGAATTTACTACTCCTTTCCCTTGAATACATTTCAATCCTGCTTCAATAATTTCCCATTTAGAAGAATCTATCATAATAGGAATACGACATATTTCAGGCTCCGAGGCTATTAAATGAAGAAAATGAACCATGGCTTCTTTACCATCTAGCATGCCTTCGTCCATGTTAACATCTAAAATTTGAGCACCACCACGTACCTGATCTAATGCAATACTAAGAGCTTCCTCGTACTCTCCCTCTTTTATTAATCGTAAAAACTTACGAGAACCTGTCACATTCGTACGCTCTCCAACATTCACAAAATTGGTATTTTGAGAAATAATTAGAGGTTCAAGTCCACTTAATATTAGCTCATGACGATTAGTCGATAGACCATGGCTGTTTGTCGATGATTTATGGTTATTTGATAATTGTTGATTCTCTAAACTCATTTTAAAGTATTTCTTAATGCCTGAATCATTTTTACTATTTCTGTTAACTCGTCATAAAACCTAACAAACTCTTCTTCGCCTATTAAATTTCTCCCTTTAGCCAAGTATAAACATGTAACTACTTCAATTCCTGATCGCAAAGCGAAACTCAAAAATCTATTGAATTCTTTATTCGTCTGACCTGTACTTCCCTCAGCAATATTCAAAGAAATTGAATCTGCAGCACGTTTCATTTGAGAAGTAAGTATATAAACCTCTTCTTTCGGAAATTTCTTAGTTAAAATATCTACTTGATTAGATAACTCAACTGCTCGCTTCCACACATTTAATTTTTCAAACTTAAAGGCCATATTTATTTCATGTTGTAAATGATAAATATATTTACATTAATAGTCCATTATCTATCAGCCATCAACTATTCAATTTCTGTCGAGGCTTATGTTTTTTAGCTAAATCAGCAATCACTTTTATATGATCTGGATTAGTTCCACAACACCCACCAATAATATTCACTAAACCTTCATTTAGAAACTCCTCAATTTGATTTCCCATTACCTCAGGAGTTTCATCATATTCACCAAATTCGTTAGGCAGACCTGCATTTGGATGTGCACTCGTGAAAAAAGGAGCATTTTCACTTATTGTTTGCAAATGCGGACGTAATTGTTTTGCACCTAATGCACAATTGAATCCAACACTCAATAATGGCATGTGCGAAATTGATATTAAGAATGCATTGGCTGTTTGGCCTGACAATGTACGCCCACTTGCATCGGTAATTGTACCAGACACCATGATTGGCAATTCACTACCATTCTTCTCAAACACTTCCGAAATAGCAAAAAGTGCTGCTTTAGCATTAAGTGTATCGAATACTGTTTCAACCAACAGTATATCTACTCCTCCTTCAATCAATGCCTCTACTTGCTCTTTATAAGCAACTACTAATTCATCAAAACTTATCGCTCTAAAACCTGGGCGGTTTACATCAGGAGATAAAGAGGCTGTGCGATTCGTTGGCCCAATAGACCCTGCTACAAAGCGAGGTTTATCAGGGGTTATCTCTGTGTACTTCATAGCAGCTTCTTTTGCTATTTTTGCCGACTCATAGTTAATGGCATAGACAAATTCTTGTAGACCATAATCGGCCTGAGCTATGGAAGTACCGCTAAATGTATTGGTTTCAATAATGTCTGCACCTGCTTTTAAATATTCTTCATGAATATCTTTAATAATTGTAGGGCGTGTAATCGATAAGAGATCATTGTTTCCCTTCAATGGTGTAGTGAATTTCTCTAGCGATTCATTTCTGAAATCTACTTCTTCCAGTGAATATCGCTGTATCATGGTGCCCATGGCACCATCTAGCACTAATATTCGTTTTTTTAGTATCTCTTGAATTGTACTCACTCTTTCTGGTTTTTAAAAGTTGTCCAGAAAGAGCAATGAGGTGAGTCATTGTGACTTATCTTTTCTCAATCCAAAAAAAATCGAAATGAGAAGGGAGTTAGCACCGAGTTAGTCAAGGTTGCTAAGACATCAAAGGGCCCATTCCCTCCGTCTTTCTGGATAAGTACTACAAAGAAAGGGAATATTTCTTAACTAAAAGAATAAGAGTGAGAATTTATTTTGAAATAATATATCCTACTTTAAACCCTAGCGTGATATTTGGCGTAAAAAAACGACCATCTGTATTATTTCCACTAAAATCATCAAAAATATACAACCCACTATCGAACCAAGTCGATACACCTGATGGCACATTTCTATTCTCTTTAACGACAAAGTTAAATCCAAAACCAAAATAAAGATCAGCTGATAATCGTTTTTTAGATTTCGAAGATTCTTCTTTTTTAGAAAAATAAGAAAAACCAAATACAGGGTTTATTCCAATATTTTTTCTTATTTGGTTATAGATAATATACCTTTCATACCCTCCAAATTGGTCATTAATCCATGCCCATTCACCCACTTCAGTATCTTGGTAAAAATAACTAGCTTCTGCTCCTAAAAATATAAACACCTTTTCTCCCCTAAAAAAATAACTCCGAATTTGTTCCCTAACTCTAAACCCTATATTACTAATTACCTCATCATTCCTGAAAGTTCCAATTTCAGAATTGGTTAAGTAGGACAATATTTTTTCAGGGCTTATCCCGGCTCTATGCCCAATCACACCTACTTCATGATAAAGACTGTTCGATTCTTTTTTCAATCGGTGTTCTATTCCAATATTATAGCTTGGGAATAGATTAAATGGATGATCGCTTACAAAGTGTAACGGACTAATTTTTATTGTTAATTTGGGTATAACATAATTTATCTTTTCAACTTCTTCATTATTACTATTTTGTGTTCTTAATGAATCGTTTCTTAATATTTTCAGCAAATCCTGTCTAGAAAGGACAATAGAATCTTGAGTGCTATTTACTACTACAAGTGAATCTTGGGCGGTTGCTACCAACGGTAACACACATAATATAATAAGCGTTAATTTTTTCATTTTATCCAGGGATTGAGTAAAGTTCGCTTATCAATGTAATATTCTGAGGGTCGCTAAAATCGTATTGTCGTATACCTGTATTGCCCGTAACAATCAATATTTGTTGTGTAGGTATAACATCGTACGCATGAATACCTGAAAATTGTGTTATCACTTTAATGTTTCTTGGATCCGACACATCAAGGACTTTTAAGCCATTATTTCCTTCACAAATAAAAAGTGTATTTCCACTAATTCCTAGCCCATAAGGACTATCTAAGGGATAACTACTTATTTGAATTGGATTTGATAAATTGCTTATATCAATAATTTCTAGTGCATCCCAACTTTGAGAGGGGCGACATTCACTAACTCTCAACGTAACATAGGCAAGATTGTCCTGAACTACAACAGGATCGCATGAAACGAAATGACTGTAATATGATAATTGTTGAGGAGAATCAGGGGATGTGATATCATAAATATACATACCATCTTGTGCTCCAATAAATAAATTCTGACCTACAGGAAACAACGTCTCTATTCCAAAACCTACATCAACATCTTTTTTATACACTATGTCGGTTCGTCCTGAGACATCGAATATTTTTATGGAAAAATCATTTATGGTATACAAGTGATTGCCACCAATTGCAAAACGAGCCAACGATCCTCCTTGACCAGAAGTACTACTTATTGGTGATATAAAAGAAGCTTCATCGCCACCACAAGCGCTCAAAATCAAAACCACCCATATACTACGTAATCCATTTATTTTTTTCATTATCTAGAACATTTAGGGTCTATAATTGTTGCTGGCTCCCAGCCAGTCACAACTCCTTTCGACTCATCTACACACTCAAAGTAGATTCCGAACATATTAGGATAATTACTATGAACACGAAACACATCCATTTCACGGTCACATACTTTTGGGTTGTTCAAATCACTAATGTCAATTGCCACTAAATCGGTATAATTATCTGCATACAAAACATAGTCTCGTACTGCAATATCTACATTCCCAGGGATTTGAATGTATGCCATGTTTATAGGGTTAGATGGGTCTGAGTTGTTTATAACATGAACCCCATTTGATAATTCATTTACGAATAAGAAATTTCCATAAACGTAAATCTTCCCTGGCGACTCTATATTTCTAGGTCCCAAGAAAAGCACTTCTTTTTGAAACGAATCGGCATAGACTGGTTTATAACCCTCTACCGAGCCAACTCCAAAAGTGTTTTCTTCAATACATGCACCAAATAATAAAACAAATAATACAAGTGCACTAATATATAAATTAGCTTTTATCATGCTTTTTTGAATTTATACTGTAATATACTAACTTTTTTACAAAAAAAAACACAAATCAATCAATTAAATTTCAATGACATTATAAATGATTTTAGAGAAGAAATGTGAATGAAGTATCTATAAGCTAGTCTTGAGTTACACAATTACAATGTCCACCTTCACCGCTATAACTTAAATTTATTTGACAAATTGATTGTCTAATTTATAGTGTTGCTGTCATCCAACTTAAGCTATTTGTAAAAATTGATTAACATGATGGTTCGAATAGTACTCCAAGAAACATTGTCCTGATCATCAAAAATATTTAAGTCATTACTGCAACTTGCACTATTTACTCTTTTTATTTTGTGAAATGTTGTGTATTTTTCGACTTTAAATATTGAGTATGAGGATTTTATTACAAAGTGTTTTTGTTATATTTTGTTTTTTTATAACAAATACTACTACCTACTGCCAAATAATTTCTTTTGATAGTGAAAAAGAGCAATTAGGTCAAAACATTAACACGCCTTTCCATGAAGTAAAACCTATTATCAGTTCAGATGGAAAAACGCTTTACTTTTGTCGTCAAAATCATCCATTAAATATAAAAGGGGAGAAAGATGATCAAGACATCTATTTTTCAAAATACATAAATAACCAATGGTCAGCGGCTTCAAACATAGGTCCTCCTTTAAATGATAAGTATGCCAATGGCATCAACTCTGTTTCAGGAGATGGGAATACAGTCTTAATCTTTAATGGAAATATTTATGATGAAGAAATATCGGGAGCATTACTATCTAGAAGAACAAAAATGGGATGGTCATCACCCATTCGACTATATATAAAAGATTTTCAAAATTATAGTGAATATGAAGATTATCAACTCACAAGTGACAATAAATTTTTATTACTAGCAGTAGATAGAGATGACAGTAAAGGGGATCAAGATTTATATGTTAGTTTTCATCAGCCAGACAACTCATGGGGTACTCCCGTTAATTTAGGAAATGCGATCAACACATCAAAAGCTGAGTTTTCTCCATTTTTAGCTTCAGATGGAAAAACCCTTTATTTCGCTTCGGAAGGACATAATAGTATTGGAAATAGTGATATATTTTATGCTAAAAGACTTGATGAAACTTGGCAAAATTGGTCTGACCCAATCAATTTAGGAACATCCATAAATACTGCTGGATTAGATGCCTATTTCACTATTGATGCTGCTGGAGAATATGCCTATTTTGTTTCTATGGAAAACGATCAACGCGATATTTTTAGGATAAAATTACATCATGAATTTAAACCCGACCCTGTATTAATGATATTTGGGTATGTTTATGATGCAAAAACGAATAATCCGATTGAATGTGAAGTGCGATTTGAAGATTTAGAAACTGGAAAAGAACTGGGTATTGCTCACTCAAACCCAGAAGACGGGAAATATAACATTATTTTGCAAGCTGGCAAAAAATATGGGTTTAGAGCTAATGCCTCAGGTCATATGGCTGTTGAAGAAAATATAGATTTAAGCACTATTCACAAATACGAAGAAGTTGAAAAAGATTTATTCCTTACTCCAATAGAAGTTGGTCAAATCATACAACTAAACAATGTTTTTTTTAACAGAGGGAAATATAATTTATTAGCTACCTCTTACCCTACGCTAAACCGTCTAGTGGATATACTGAACAAAAACAATGATCTAGAAATAGAATTAGGTGGGCATACAGATAATTCTGGCAGTTCTAATCAATTAAACATCGAACTCTCGTTAAATAGAGTAGAATCAGTGAAAAAATATTTAGTTAGCAAGGGAATAGCTTCCTCAAGATTGCAAACTAAAGGATACGGAAGTTCTAAACCTATAGCTAGTAATTTATCAGAAGAAACAAGAAAACTAAACAGAAGAGTAGAGTTTACAATTCTTAAGAATTAGTAAAAATCTTAAATTTGTTTACTTTTATGACTTGTTTTCAGATCATTAGGTTTGAAAACGTAATTTTAGAGCAAAAATTTTAAGTCTTTTTTCAGTATGGGTTATAAAAAACCATATTCATTATTTATATTTTTTGTATTAGTGCTATTACTAAATTCAGCACTTACAAATACTTCTATTGCACAAAAACGATATGAAAGTCAGAGTAGAAAACAAAATAAATGGAGGTATAAGAAAGCAATAGTAAAGCCAGAAAGCATATGTAGACTAATAGAAAAAAACAAAAGGAAGCCTCATCGGTCTAAGCCCCATATAGTAACCGCTAAAAAGCAAACCTATTCAGAAGGAGGCGCCCCAAGTTTCGATCCCTACAACAATGACCCTACTACTTCATCGCGAACCGTACATGTTAAACAACGCAAACCTATTGAAAACTTGAATATTGACGAAAAACATCAAATTGAAGATGAAGTGTTAAAACAAAACAATTTGCCTGAACCCACTTCTGAAAAACATGAACAAATAAGAAGAGAAGTTGAAAAACATCTTGCAAATTTTGAAAACGAAACACCTATAGAACTTGAACCTCTATATTTTGTTGTCAATCAAGAAGAATTTGCCTTTGTAGATATGGATCCATTTTTAGTGGCTGTAGAGTATGCATTACAAGGGAAACATCTACTTATTGAAGGTCATACTGATGCTAGTGGTCAATCTGAGCACAATGTAAAATTATCGATAAGAAGAGTAGAGCGAATTAGAGAGCTTATGCTAGACATGGGAGTGTCTGATGATAATATTTCAGTAATAGGATATGGAGAGGAACACTCTGCGGCTAACGATGCATTAGCGAATGACAAACAATTAGATAGAAGAGTTGATTTCAAGGTGTTTTAATATTCATGAGTACAGATATTGCTATTTTTTATAATCATCTCGCTCAAACCTCCCCACACCCTTTAGGTATTTCTATTTCTAAAGCCGAGGGAGTTTATCTCTTTTCACCATCTGGCAAAAAATACATTGATTTTATTTCTGGAATTGGAGTAAGCAATATCGGGCATAGGCACCCAAAAGTAATTACAGCCATAAAAGAACAATTAGACAAGCATATGCATGTAATGGTTTACGGAGAATATATCCAGTCGACCCCTAACCAACTTGCTGAAAAATTAAATAAAATTACACCGAAAAATATTAATAGTTTTTATTTTGTAAACTCTGGTACAGAAGCAAATGAAGCGGCTCTAAAATTAGCAAAAAGATATACACAAAGAACAGAAATTATTTCATTTAACAACTCTTATCATGGCAATACACATGGTTCATTAAGTGTATCAGGGAATGAAATCAAAAAAAATTCATTTCGCCCACTTCTTCCCAATATTAAGTTTATTGAATTCAATAAAGAAAAAGATCTAACGCTGATTACTAGTAAAACTGCTGGAGTTATAATAGAGACGATTCAAGGAGATGCTGGAGTACAAATTCCTTCTAATAAATATATGAAAGCGTTAAGAAAGCGATGTGATGATACTGGTGCTTTATTAATAATGGATGAAATACAAACTGGCTTTGGACGTACTGGTTCTTTTTGGGCATTTGAACATTTTAATATAGTGCCTGATATACTTACTATGGCCAAGGCAATGGGTGGTGGTTTGCCAATTGGCTGCTTTGCAGCCAATAAAACCGTCATGAATACTCTTTCCTATATGCCAGAACTAGGCCATATTACCACTTTTGGTGGAAACCCAGTATGTTGTGCGGCAAGTTTGGCAACAATTGAGGTTATTCAAGAAGAAAATTTGCTTGAAACTGTTGAAGAAAAGGGAAAGCTTATAGAAAAGTTACTACACCACCATTCTATTATAGAAATTAGACGAAAAGGATTGCTGTTTGCTATTGAATTTGAATCGGCTGAACTAGTAAACAAGATTGTTAAAACCTGTATTGATAATGGTGTAATTTGTTATTGGTTTCTCTCCAACCCACATGCTTTCCGAATTGCCCCTCCACTCACTATAAATGAAAACGAAATAAAAACAGCTTGTGCTATTATACTAAGTGCCATTAATCTTCATGTAAACGAAAGCCCTTTATAAGAAATTAAATATCAAAAAATCATCATCTTTTAGGCCACGAAAAAATAAATGTAGTTCCTTTTTTAAGTTCTGATTCTACACGAATTTCCCCATCCAGTGCTTCTATTATTTTTTTAACAATTGACAATCCAATTCCAGTACTTTCTATGTTATCAATAGTATGTGCTACTTGAAAAATAGTGAATATTTTTTCGAAATCTCTTTCATTAATACCAGATCCATTATCCGAGATATAAAATTCATGAAAAGTTTCATTATCAGAATAACCGATTTTTATTTCACCTTTTGGCTTGTCATTAAACTTAATAGCATTGGTAAGTAAATTTTGAAAAAGTTGTTGAATTGCCACATCATCTTCCTCTATTGTAGGAAGTTCGCCTATAATTTGAATATTAATATGATCAGGAGGTGATATTAAATCTAACGTTAATTGAATGATTTCATTAAGGTCAATTTTCTTTCTATTTTCGACCAAAACTCCAGCTCTTGAATAGGCTAATATTCCGTCAATTAAATCACTCATTATTTTCACTCTAGATTTAAGTAATGCTAATTGAGTTTTCCCATTTTCATCTAGCTGATCCTCATTATCAGCAGCAATAAACTCAGTCATCATTGATATTCCTCTTAAAGGAGACTTTAAATCATGTGAAGCGATGTATGCAAAACGTTGAAGGTCCCTATTTGAAACTTCAAGTTTTTTCACGGTTACATCAAGGCTATTGTTCTTTTCTTTTAATTCTTTAGTTCGCTCTTCAACCGTTCTAGATAATTTTAAGTTTATGTTTTTTAGAAAATTTGCTCTTTTTCTAGCCAAGTAAACTGTAAACCCAGCAACAACAAAAATAAAAAGTATTTGTACCCATAAAATTTCATAAAAAAATGGAACTTTTATTATTTCCAGTTCATCCTCATCTTCACTCCAAATGCCATCACTATTTGATGCTTTTACTTTAAAAATATAACGTCCTGGCGATAGGTTGGTGTAGCTAGTTTTACGTTCTCCTCCCGACTCAATCCATTCTTCATCAAATCCTTCTAGCTTATATTTAAAATTAATACTAGTTGGTTCTGCATAGCTCAACCCAGTAAATTCAATATCGATTCGATTATTACCTGCTGGAATTTCTACTTTATTCCTAGAAAAAACATCAATAAGTTCTGTGTCTGTTTTAAAGGTTTCAATTTTAACAGGAGTAGAATAATTATTAATTTCTATAGCGTTTGTATTCAAAACAGATACCCCGTTAAATGTACAAAACCAAAGGCTCCCATCTCCCGAAATAGAAGAAGTAGAAGGACCTGTAATTTCGCCACTTCTCATGCCATCACCTTTACCATAATAGGTATATGGAATAACATTACTGGTATCTGATATTGTTAAATTAAATAAATCTTCCTTTTTTATTTGTACTACGCCTTTTCCATAGGTAAACCAATAATTGTCATTTTGATCTTCTAACAATTGAAAAAATCCATTTAACAAAATTTCATTTTTTTCATTAAAAGAAACTACCTCATT
>Ga0224506_10002167_pt1 | contig 13559 bp, 9 predicted proteins | sample SF_Jan12_sed_USG_2_FD_169108 | JGI IMG/M metagenome (GOLD analysis project Ga0224506, IMG submission 169108) | Sediment microbial communities from San Francisco Bay, California, United States - SF_Jan12_sed_USGS_8_1 | ecosystem: Environmental > Aquatic > Marine > Sediment | place: USA... | reverse complement strand
TCTCCAGCTAATCATCTTGCGATTGCTATAAAGGTTCTCGAGGTGTTGTGGCGTCAATCACGGGGAGAATCCACTGACGACGATGTTGAAGACATGGTTTCCCATAGCAGTGACGCAGGTTCGGAAATTTCTGCACAAATGCTTGATTCACTTCGTCAAGCAGGCGTGGTTGTTATGAGCGATGATGAAAAATGGATTTTAAGCCGCGATCTTTCATCGCTTACGCTTGCTCAACTGGCATATATGCTTGGCCTTGCACCCAACGCAGATGATATTCAGGCGGGTGGCGACGCGTGGAGCGAACGCCTTAAATCGGCACTGGATCGTTCAACCGACGGATGGAACCGTGGTGTGGCAAGTTTGTGGAAAAACAACTAGGGTGCGGATGCATTTTTTCTGATATTTGTTTCGTCAATTAGGTCTTCGGATATTTTTTTGTTTCTAGGGTTGTATGGGTTTGCACGAACCCAGGTGCGAATGAAATCGATAAATGTTTGATCAGGTTTTTCTGGAAGAATTACTTTCAAGGTTATGTATTGATCGCCAATTGCGCCATTGGCGGTGTTAATGCCGCGCCCCTTTAGGCGTAGACGGGTACCGCTGTTGGAATCTTTGGGAACATTAAGAGAGACAATCCCATGAATGGTCTGGGCTTCAATTTTGGCACCAAACAACGCTTCATCAATACTGACAGAAAGTTCGGTAAATACATCTAACCCCACGCGGGTAAAAATCCGGTCAGATGTTATTTGTATTTCTACCATGGCATCGCCGTTTATTCCGCCGCCTGTTCCTGCCATGCCCTGACCCTTGAGGCGAAGAACCTGCCCATCTTCTGTTCCGGGGGGTATTTTTACCTTCAATGATTTATTGGTTGCCATGCGAACGGTTTTGCTAATGCCAAGCGCCGCTTCGGTAAATGGAACTTTTAGGGTGTAATTTACATTTGCCCCTTTGGCCTTTATCGAACTTTTATTTTGTCTGTCTTTGAAAAAATTCTCAAATCTGCTTTTTTGGCTTTTACCAGCAGCGCGCGATTGTTCAGAACCTGTTGCAAAACCATAATGCCTTGTTTTTTTATTGCCATTTACGTCTATATCGCCTGAATCAAACTTTTTGCGTTTTTCAGGGTTTGAAAGAATCGCATAGGCGCTAGAAATTTTTTTGAAGCGATCCTCCGCTGCGACATCACCGGGTTTTGAATCTGGGTGATTTTCACGGGCAAGACGGCGATATTGATTTTTTATAGATTGTTCGCTTGCGTTTTTTGAGACGCCTAGAATGCTATAGGGGTCATGCATTTATATTGCCGCTTTCAAAAAATAAAATTTATTATTTATACTCTTGGTTCACGCACAACTTCCCATGAACCGTCATCTTTGCGACACGCGGTTCCGGTTGCCGTGCTCTCGCCGTCATCGGAAAATACGGTTGTTTCAAAATCTCGGCAGTCCTCGCCAGTTTTTGCTTGCTCGTACGTTTCTCCGGCTTTGGCAGTTCCGGAATTACCACTTTCAGGGTTTGACCATCCTGAATTTCTATCGGGATCGCCGTTTTCAAGCGTATCGTTAAGGGTGGCCTCGGCCATCTGACGGTCACGCTCGGTCAGGCGTCGCGCGATTTCATCACCTAATATTGCGCCTAGACCAGCACCAAGGGCTACTGTCGCTGCTCTGCCGCTACCGCCACCCATCTTTGAACCTAGTATTCCACCCAATACACCACCGATAATTGTTCCCGCCTTGCGAGACCCACTTTCATTGCCGGCACACGCACCAAGCAACGATGCGCCAAGCAATACAATGATGATTTTTTTAAACACTGAATTGCCAAATTTATTATTCATTGTGGTTTCCTGCTTCGGTAATTTTTTTACTGGTGTGGTTTGATAGTTAATCCATGGAATAAATGCCAAAATATGGCGATCAAAACCCCCGAATACCATGGCAATCGAGGCATCTTTAGTAAAGATTACCCTTAAATCCTTACTAAAAATTAACAATAATAGACAGAATTAAAGCTGCCCTTTTGTTTCAATTGGTTAAAGGGCTAAGATGGGTATAATCGGGCAATTCTCGGGTTGCAGTAGGCGGGCCAAAAACACATAAATATTCGAAAGTACAACAAATACATGAGCGCCATTTCCACTAAAGATGACCCCATAAAGCTGTTTGAACAATGGCTAGCTGAGGCCGAAAAAAACGAACCCAATGACCCCACCGCCATGACCCTAGCAACGGTAGGGGCCGATGGCATGCCTGACGCGCGGATGGTTCTGCTAAAAGGCGTAGATGAAAAAGGTTTCGTGTTTTACACGAATCTTGGATCTGACAAGGCGTCCGATTTACGGCAAAACCCTGTTGCCGCACTGGTGTTCCACTGGAAAAGTTTGCGCAAACAAGTTCGCATAAACGGTGCGGTTGAAATGGTAAGCGATGCCGAGGCCGACGAATACTTTGCATCCCGTCCTCGCGATTCACGCATTGGGGCGTGGGCATCAAAACAATCACAACCGTTAGAAGGGATGTTTGAACTGGAAGCAAGGGTGGCAAAATTTGCCATCAAATTCCCCGTTGGCGATATTCCGCGGCCTGAATTTTGGTCAGGGTTTCGCATAATTCCGCAAAAAATAGAATTTTGGGCAGATCGCCCATTCCGCCTGCACGAACGTGTAGTATTTGAAAAAATTAATAACAATTGGGCAACTAAGCGTATTTACCCGTGAGAAATAAATAAAATGCACGATCACGTAAATTATAACGAAGACATGTCATCCAGCAAGGAAGACAACAAAAAACTTATGCGTCTGGCAACGTATATTGCGGTTGGGGTTGCGGGATCGCTTGTGTCTATAAAATTGGTTGCCTGGATAACGACAGATTCGATAAGCCTGCTCTCTACTATGATTGATTCACTGCTAGATGTTGCAGCATCAACGGTTAATCTTTTTGCTATACGCCATGCCCTGCAACCCGCTGACGAGGAACATCGTTTTGGTCATGGCAAGGCAGAGGCATTGGCAGGGCTTGCCCAGTCAGCATTCATTTCTGGATCGGCAATGTTTCTGGTGATTGAGGCGTTTGATCGTATATTTCACCCCCGCACCATAGACAGCTTTATGATGGGTTATACGGTGATGGCTATTTCCATTGTCGCAACATTGGGTCTGGTTATTTTTCAGCGCTACGTTGCTAAAAAAACCGGTTCTTTGGCAATAGCTGCCGATTCAACCCATTATAAAATGGATATATTGGTAAATATTAGCGTTATATTGTCGTTGTTTTTGGTTAGTAGATTTAATTGGGGAATAGTTGATCCGTTATTTGCGATCGGTATTGCTGTGTATATTCTTCATGGCGCTTATGAGATAGGGATCGAAGCATATCACGTTTTAATGGACCGTGAATTACCAGATGAAGATCGTTTAAAAATTCGTGACATTGCCGTATCACATAAAGATGTTTTAGATATTCACGATTTACGCACCCGTTCATCGGGCAGCGATGTGTTTATTCAACTGCACCTAGAAATGGACCCCAACATTACCCTCGTTCGTGCTCACGATATTGCCGAAGAGGTAATGCACATGATTGAAAAAGAATTTCCCCACGCCGAAGTTCTCACCCATCAGGATCCACACGGCGCGGACGAACAGGTTGCGTTTGAAAACTAACTTATAACAATAATAAATTTCTTAAAATGAACAGGTTACAGATAGCAGCCTGTCGCGTTAAGATGGCCCCCATGATAACCGAAGATCAGTCAGAAACTATTTCATTTCTTTCCAGCGCAGCAGCATTTAGCGATGGCAGCAAAAGTATTGCCCGCAGGGAAACCCACATATCCGAGATTTTTATTGGCGATACGCGCGTTTACAAATTAAAACGCGCAGTTAAGTTGCCTTACCTTGATTTTTCCACACGTCAGTTGCGCCGCAAATTCTGCAAGGCCGAAATAGCAATTAACAAACGCACCGCGCCAGGTATTTATATTGGTGTAAAATCAATTACCCGCGAAAACGACGGCAATCTTATGCTTGGCGGAAAAGGTCAAGTGGTTGATTGGGTGGTTGTAATGAACCGCTTTGATGAAGGCATGTTGTTTGACCGTTTGGCCCAAGGTGAAAAGATAGATCGTTTTTTGATGGAGCGTCTAGCCGATAATATTGCCACCTTTCATGCTAGCGCTGAGGCCAGAACCGATGGTGGTGGGCGAACCGGCATTGCCTTAATCATTGAAGGGAACGCAAAGTCATTTAGCGAAAACGCTGGTGATGTGCTGGATAAAAATAAAATTAGCCAACTTATTGAAAAATCACTATTGGCGCTTGATGACATTTCATCTTTGCTTAAAAGCCGTCGTAACGGTGGATGTGTGCGTTTTTGCCATGGCGATATGCACCTTGGTAATATTGTGCTGCTGGACGGCAATCCAACACTTTTTGATGCAATAGAATTCAACGAAAGTCTAAATATTATTGATGTGCTTTATGACCTTTCATTCCTTTTGATGGATTTGGAACATATCGGTAGGGGTGATTTGGCCAATGTAACAATGAACCGCTATATGGATATTACCGGGTCTTCTTGGGGGTTAGTTACGTTTCCGCTTTTTCTTTCTGTGCGCGCGGCTATACGTTCCCATGTTGCAATAACTCTTGCCAGTAGCGCATCAGATATTTCAGCGGTAGAACCGCTTAAACAAAGTGCTGATGAATATTTGCAAATGGCGCTTGATTATCTTTCGCCACCACCGGCGCGACTGATTGCGGTTGGCGGTCTTTCTGGCAGCGGTAAATCACGCGCCGCAAGATCAATCGCCCCACACATAGGGGCAAGGCCGGGCGCGCGGTTAATTAGAAGCGACGTTATTAGAAAACGTATTGCAGGCGTACACCCGTTAGATCGTCTGGACGAAAGCGGTTATACCCCGGAAATGACAGAAAAAACCTATAAAGCAGTATACGAAGAAGCATACGCGGTTTTGCTTAGTGGACATTCGGTGATTGCCGATTGTGTTTTTGCCAAACCTGAACAGCGCGCGGCCATAGAAGCAGTCGCCAAGGATGCGGGCACCACATTTGAAGGGTTGTGGCTGAAAGCAGACCCCGACGTAATGCAGGCCCGGGTCACAAAACGGATCAATAATGCATCAGACGCAGATGCCAGCGTAGTAAGGCAGCAGTTAAATTATGATACGGGCGAGATTGGCTGGAACCTTGTTAATAGCTCGGGCTCGCGCGAGCAAACAGACAGCGAATGCAATAAAATACTCGGTTTGTAGGCACCTTATGCATTCATCGCTGGAAAGAAGGAACGTTTTGCCCTAACTTTGTCAGCATGGAAAAAGATAAAAAAACAGTAATAATAACCGGCGCTTCTCGTGGCATTGGGCACGCTACGGCAATGCTTTTTATGGAGCGGGGGTGGAATATTATAACCTGTTCGCGCGAAGACGTTCCCGATGAATGTAAGCGTGATCCAAACTGGACCACCCACATTCCAACCGATCTTTCCAAACCTGCAAGCATAAACAATTTTATCACTGAGGCAGTTAAGGCTTTGAACGGGGCACCGCTTCATGCATTGGTCAACAACGCTGGTCTCTCGCCCAAAACCCCATACAAAGAACGCCTTGGCTGTCTTAATGGTGATATAGACGCGTGGCACGAAGTATTTGAAATAAACTTTTTTGCCGCCCTTAGGCTTTCACGTGGGTTTGCCAGTGAACTGCACAAGGGAAAGGGTGCTATTGTTAATATTACTTCAATTGCTGGACATTCAATTCATCCATTTGCTGGGTCAGCTTATTCAATTTCCAAAGCAGCGCTTAGCGCCCTTACCCGTGAAATGGCAAATGAATTTGCCGCCCTTGACGTTCGGGTAAATGCGGTTGCCCCGGGCGAAATTGAAACATCTATGATACAGCCAGAATACGAAGCGCTAATTCCACGCATTCCCCTAGAACGAATGGGTAGCCCGCGCGATGTGGCAACAACGGTTCATTACCTTTGTTCGGAAGATTCAAATTATGTAACCGGAACAGAAATATGGGTCACTGGGGGCCAGCATATGTTTTAAGTGATTTTCTTAAAAGAAGGGTCCTCGATTCCCTTAAACCCTTTAGAAAATTAGCCATTACCCTTAATCCACAGGTATTGGGTGGTTATCCACATGCCCGGGCCAAGTTGTTCACAAATATGCTATTTTATGGCCAAAAATTCATAAAAATACACAATATATGGTGTTCAGGTGCTATTTACCGCTAATATATAGCAGGTATATTATCACCAAGCAGAAACACAATTCCTGTCCATAAACGGGCAGGGTTTTCCAAAGGGGCGCCACCTTAAACCGGTGGTCAAACAGGCATGGTAAATAAAGAAACCGAAAATTCGCAATCAAATAATCAGATCGATGATGTATCGGGGCTAATCGAGGCTGAAGCGGGGCTAGAAAATGCCAACGCAAGCGCATTGATAAGCACAGATTTTGATGATTGGAAAAAACCATTTTTCTTGCGTTTTCGTGTTGCCAGCATTTTTGGGGCGACCTTAACCACCGTGTGGATGGGTGCGGCGGCGTGGTATATTAGCACCCAGCTTGGCTGGGGGTTGTTGTTTGAACTTTTGCCGCATGAACTTGGCGGTATGGCAGCTGGCGTTATAACGCCACCCGCATTATTGTGGATGGTGATAGCATTTTATGAACGCGGCCATGCCTTGCGCAGCGAAACAGAGCATTTGCGCTGGCAAATAAGACAGCTGACATTCCCTTCTGATCGGGCACAAACCCGTTTTCATGAAATAAGCAAATCATTGTCACGCCAGGCGCGCGAATTAAGCAAAGCATCAGACGAAGCCATAACCCGGGCAGAAATTATTAATGATCAAATCCGTACCCGCGCACTTGAGCTTTCGCAAGTATCGGAAGATGCTGATCTTCGTTCACAAGCGGTAGCCGAGGCTCTTTCGCGTCAGACAGAACAATTACGCGTTGTTTCGGAAAAAGCCGAAAGCAGGGCACGTGATGTTGGTGATATTTTGCATCGCCGGGCGTATGAGGTCGCGACCACAACTGACCGGGCATCAACTAGGGCTGAAAAGCTTGGGGATATTCTTAAATTACGCGCAAGTGAACTAAACGAGGTAGCCGAGGAAACATCAACCAAGGCACGTGACATCGCCGAGGAATTTCATTTTCGTACCAAAGAATTGGCTGAAATATCAGAACAAACAGCTGTGCGCAGCGAAGGTGTTGGCGAGGAACTGTTAAACCGTATAAGTGCAATAACTAGCACAACAGAAGAATCTGCCACCCGTATTGAAGCCGCATCTGAGGTTCTAAGGGGTGCTAGCGTTGATATGTCGCACAGGTCTGACAGGCTTAATTCGCAAACGGAAATGGTGCGCGAAACCCTGAAACGCCAAGCAGACGAACTAGAACGCATAGCACATGAAACCGCAGGCACAACTGCTGAGGTTGAGGGAAGCCTTGGTCGTCAAGCAAGCGCGCTCAACGATACATCGTCACATGTTTCTGCCCGGGTGCAGGAAATATCAAACGTGTTGGCTGAAAACGCGCATGAGCTTATTGCTGCATCTGACCTTGTTTCCCTTAGGATGAAATCCGCAGGCGAAGCATTTGAGCGAGAATCTATAAATCTTGTTGAGCATACCGATGATGCCGCTGAAAGAGCCAGCAATGTGCGCGAGCTATTGAGAAAAACCTCAATGGATCTATCGGCAATTTCCGCCAGTGCGTTAAATCAGGTTGAAGCCGTAGGCGCCGCATTGCGCGCACGGGGCGAGGAGGTAGACAGCGTTAGCGATGTTTCTGAAGCCCGTATAAGCGAAATAGCAGAAGTATTACGTGAACAGGCCAGCGCCCTTTCCGGTATTACCATACAAAGCGTTGATCACCTGAATTCCCTATCAAAGAGACTCTCAGAAAATGTTCTTGAGGTTGAGGGCGCGAACGAACGTTCAACAAATTCCATAAAAGATGTGGCAAAAATATTGGACGAAAGCTCCACCCGATTAGTGGTTGCGTCCGACACGGGCGTGGCGAGTATTACTGCAGCAACAAGGTCCCTAGGCGAAGGATTTGAACAAGTTAATCTTTCATCAGAACGAACGGGTAGAATTTCCGAAGCGTTCCGTCGTCATCTTGTTGATATAAAGGGCGTCTCCGAAGACGTGGTTGGGCGCATAAGCGATCTTGGCGAAAATGTGAAAGATCGTGCCCATGCCCTAGAATCTGTTGCCGAGCACGTAGAAGATCGGTTGAACAAGGCAGGACAAGGTCTGCAGGAGCGAACCGAACACATGATTTTTGTTTCCGCCAGAACCGGAAAGCTTATTGCGGCGGCGGCGGAAAACCTTGAAGGCAAGGCCCACACCCTTGAAGAAACATCCGATAGAGCCGAGGTCCGCCTGCATGCGCTGGCAGAACAAATGCGTCAGAATCTAAACGAACTGATGTCATCGGCCGATGATTCTGCCGAACGGTTAAGCCAGGCCGGATCTGTTATTGGAAAACATACTGAAACCGTTACCGAGGCAACCAAAATTGCGGTTAGCGGTGTTGATACTGCAACTGCAGCCTTGCTTGATCGTTCACGCGAGGTTGGCTCTGCATCCGAACGGGCGGCCAGGCTTATTGCGCTTGTTTCTGAAGCAATGCAACGCCAATCAAGCGATTTAGAGGATACATCGCTACGTGCCTCAGAACGTATAAATGTAATGAGTGAAAATCTTAAACAACAATCAGTTGATTTGGATGATATTGGAATTCGTGCAACCAGAAGAATTGTCGAGACTAGCGAAAATCTGAAGGCAAGCGGTATAGATATAAACGAAGGAACAGAAAGCGCTGTTCAAAGAATGCGTGAAGCGTCAGGGTTATTAAAAAATATTGAGCATCAAGTAAGCATAAGTACTGAAAACTTAGCGCGCAAAATTACTGAAAATTCAGATAATGTAACAAAAGAAATTGAGCATATATCTGAGACAGCAATTCGTAGCCTTGAAAGTGTTGGTAGTAATTTAGATGAGCGTGCCAATGCTGCCGTGCAATCAACCGGAATTGCTGCAGGGCGACTTGAGGGTATTTCTGAAACATTCAATCGCCATATGTCCAACCTTGATGGCTCTATTATGCAGGCGAGCTCAAAATTAGAAGGTTTGGGCGATATGTTGAATAGACGGACAGAAGACCTAACCAACACCTACACCCAGGCAACTGATCATATGCGTTCATTCTCAGAAGATATGCATAACCAGGCCAGCACCATGATGCTTACATCCGATGAGGCTGTTGAAAAAATGGGTAGTGTAAGCGAGAAGCTAAACGAAGGGGCATTCAAGGTAAGCCAAACCGTTGATAAAGCATCCAAACTTATTACGCTTGTTACCAGTGCGCTTCATCATAACAGCACACAGGTCGGATCCGCGACTGAGCGCGCCGCAGGAGAGGTCGAACGTGTAAGCGATATGTTAAAACGCAATGTCGAGGACATAAACAGCGTTTCAGACAATACCATTCGCAACCTTGGAACGGCGGGTGAAAATCTGCGCAAACAGCTTTCCGATATATCTTCCGCCTCAAGCAATGCCACAACAAAAATAGAAGGTGTGGCTGATATATTGTCGACTAGAGGTAAAGACGCAATATCAGTTTCCGAAGATGCCTTGTCGCGCCTTAGCCAAATTGGAGAAAGCCTTGGCCAACGGCGTGAGCAAATTGAAATCATCACCGAAGACAGCTTGGAACACCTCAATCGTTTCTCATCGTTGTTGCAGAGCAACGTCAATGAAGCATCCGAAAGAACAGAGAGATTTACCTCAAACCTGACTAGTGCAAACGAACTTGTTACCGGTAGGCTGGTTGAGCTTAACCGTCTTTATGGACGCGCAGAAAAAGGCATTAACCTGCTTGGTGATGCGCTTGATCGTCAGGGCAGAAATGTTGGTACGATTTCCGAAAACGCAGTGGCCAAAGTCGTTGCGTGGGATTCAACTATGCGCGAAAGAGTGGCAGAACTTACACGCGTTTCAGAGGTGGTCTCCAAACAATTGGGTGACGTTGGTGGTTCCATTGAACGCGGATCAAAAGCCATGCGTACCGCCGCAAATGAAGCGCTGGTATTGGCAGATTCACTTGATACAAAACTAGGCAAGGCCAAAACAGAAGAATTCATGCAACGCGCTGCCTTTATTTCTGAGAAACTTCAATCGGTTGCGGTTGATCTGGCGCGTATATCAGAGGTTCCAATTTCAGAAGATGACTGGCGCCGCTTTAACAAGGGTGAAAAGGGTATATTTGTTCGCAAAATGCTTGGCTTTAAGGAAAAGAATACATTTGCTGCAATTAAATCAATTTATCAAGACGATGGCCAATTCCGCGAATACGTAAGCCGCTATGTTAGCGAATTTGACAACATGATTGAAAAAGCCCGCGAACGTGACCATGATGGCGTTCTGGAAGCGACATTCCTATCGTCTGATGTGGGTAAATTGTATATGGTTCTTGCCCGGGCATTAGGCAGGGATATTTAAGATTTGTTTTAGGGGGAGGGTCTCTTTTTAAGGGGCCCCGCTTTGGGGCGGTGGCAGGTTTTCTGTTTACCGCCCCTTTTTTATTTCTTGTTTAATGGTTGAAATAACCAATTCCGTCATTTGTTCTGTTTCGCCCAGTGGTGCCAACATATATACAAACCTATCATTTATTTCGTAAGGTCCAGCAAGCCCCGAAGATAGTTTTTTATCGAATTCCAAGTTTGGGTTTATCCCTATTTCATTTGGAATATCGCGCCTACCGTGATGACCATCGGAAATCATTATTGGCAATACAAATATGTGTTTAGCTGGCGATATTTTTTCCCAATCACTAATTCTTGGTGGTTCTTCAAGGTATGCGGTCTTTATATTAAGGCTTGGATCAATGTCACTAATGGCTTTTGCAGTGACGCTTGTTTGTTCAAATGATGCCCTGCTTTGCATTGACCCATGACCAACAAGTATTGCCGCAGCATCATTCGGCAAAATGTTCATTTTTTTCATAGCTTCACATAACATTCGCGATGCGAATATGGGAAGATCTTCATTTGTGCCAAGCGGGTCAGTAAGGTGAATTCGCTGCCTTCCGCGAGAACCTATTCGTTCTGTTGTAGGCCCGGTAAGGTCAAGTGCGCGCGGGAGCTTGGTGTTTGCGATATAACCTTTGCAGGCCATAACCGGAACTATATAGACCTCTGTCTCTGTTATATTTTTTACAACATCATTAATTTTTGGGCTTTGCTCAAGAAAGCCACAAGCCACTGTTGAAAAAATATTCATCTGTGAAAGTTTTTTTTGCAATCTAACGGTAGGTGTGTCCATTTCGTTTGACGCAGGCGAACCGTGCGCCGCCAAAACAACAGCAATTTTAGAAATATCATTATTGGTGGATGAATTTTTAGCCATGCTTTTATTTTTTGGTTGGCCCTTTTTTGTTGTTTTCTAATTCTTCCCTTTCCAGCAGGCAATCGCGCGCTGGAATGTGCCATGATATTGAATGGGCTAAATCAACAACCCGGCCAATTATAAGCAGAGATGGGGCTTTTAGCTGTGCCCGTTCTATACATTCAGGTAATTCACTTAATTTGGTTAAGATGGTTCTTTGCTCGGGCGTTGTTCCGCGCTCAATTCCTGCTGCCGGGGTATCTGGCGGAAGGCCGGCCTTCACCAGTTCATCAACAATTTTTCTTACATTGATAAGGCCCATATAGATAACCAAGGTGGTGTCGACGTCGGCTAGGCTTTTCCAGTTAAGATCCAAATGTTCACCATCACGACAATGCCCGGTAACAAACCGTACCCCGGTGGCAAGACCTCGGTGGGTAAGTGGTATTCCACCATATGCGCCACAGCCAGCAGAGGCGGTAATGCCAGGAACTATTTCAAAATCAATTTCGTTCTGGGCCAGAAATTCGGCCTCTTCGCTGCCACGACCAAAAATAAATGGATCACCACCCTTTAGGCGCACAACCTTTTTTCCTTGCTTGGCTAAATCAACCAACAATTGGTTTATGTCTTCTTGCGCCATATGATGATCGCGCGCGGCCTTGCCAGCAAAGGTAGTTTCGGTTTTTTCCGGTACTAATTTCATTATTTCATCTGAAACCAAGCGATCATACACCACCACATCAGCTTCTTTTAACAGCCTAACTGCCTTAACCGTCATAAGCTCCACGTCACCTGGGCCAGCACCAACAATGGCGACCTTAGGGTTATTAAACGATTGGTTGGTGCTCATTTTATTATTCCTTGCTTAGTGGTTTATTGCACCTAAGAAGTGCGGCCTGTTTTGCATTTGCGTACAAATGATGTAAAGCCGTCCACCCAAGGGCAGCGTGAAGTGTTTCGCATATGGGCGTATCCGGCAACAAGATTATTCAACACAAGACCATCACGCCCATCAATACAATGACCGCGAACTGCATCGTACGAATGAACCCAGTCTTTAGGAAGATTTTCCATCAATGAATAGTGAAATTCGTGCGCAGGAATAACCTTCTTTGTGGCAATAGACCCTTCCCATGGAATATTTTTGCTAGGCGAAAGTACAATATAACCACGCCCCTGTGGCCGATCTGTCATAACTGCATTACCCGCTACCACACCAACCATTGTCGCGCTTTCGCCGTTCCACGAAATGCTTTTAGAAAGATACATCATCCCCCCACATTCAGCATATGCCGGAAGGCCCGAAGTAATGGCAGAATTAATTGATTTAAGCATGTCAGTATTAGCGCCAAGCTCTTTTAAGCGCGTTTCTGGAAAGCCGCCACCAATAATAAGCCCATCACATGGTGGTAATGTTTTATCTGTTTCTGGATTAAAAAACACAATCTTGGCCCCGGCATTTTCCAATGCTTCAAGGTCATCAGGGTAATAAAATCCAAATGCCGCGCCACGGGCTATGGCTATGGTAATGTCGGGGTTGCTATGAATTACAGTGTTTGTGTTGTGCGCAAGCGGGGGTGTGGATGCAGCAATTTTCATAACTTTATCAAGATCAACTTCGTCAGCGATAGTTTTGGCAATCAAATCTATATGGCTTTTGGCTTTATCAATTTCGTTGCTTGGGGTTAGGCCTAGATGGCGTTCTTTTAATGATATTTCCTGATTGCGCTGAACTGCGCCAATGACCGGAATATCTGTATAGCGTTCAATAACGTCGCGTAATTTACCTTCGTGACGGGGGCCGCCTACAAAATTTAGTATTACTCCGCCAATTTTTATATCTTTATCAAATTGCTGCATTCCTAAAAGCAATGGCGCCACACCGCGCGTCATGCCGCGGGAATCAATCACTAATATCACCGGCGCTTCTAATTCTTTTGCTAGGTGGGCGTTAGAATCAATTCCTTCTACGTCCATGCCATCGTGTAGGCCTTTGTTGCCTTCAATAATGGCGATATCACCAGCAGATGATTTTTCTGCAAATAAAGATTTTATTTCATCTATTTCTTGGGTGTGAAAATCAAGATTATAACATGGGTGCCCTGCGGCACTG
>Ga0224506_10002166_pt1 | contig 13560 bp, 16 predicted proteins | sample SF_Jan12_sed_USG_2_FD_169108 | JGI IMG/M metagenome (GOLD analysis project Ga0224506, IMG submission 169108) | Sediment microbial communities from San Francisco Bay, California, United States - SF_Jan12_sed_USGS_8_1 | ecosystem: Environmental > Aquatic > Marine > Sediment | place: USA... | reverse complement strand
AAAACTGTAGATCTATTAGCACATCTTCAATCTCATCTATAATCTCTTGATTTCGATTCTTTCTAGTCCTTTTCAGACGAAAATGTGAACATCATAGATCTCCGCCCATTCTTAATACAAGTCTGGCTATTCTCTGACCATACTCGGTGCATAATCTCTTGCTTCTTTCATCAGGTTCTCCTACAGAAACAGGTCCGTAATGATCACCTTTGGGAGTTCCCTGAACTATCATACCATGGATCAGCAATGCTTTCAAGATATCCATAATTGTTGTCTCGTTACCTCCACCTATGTTCCCTGAAGAGGAGAAGGCTCCTCCAATCTTTCCATCAAGTTTTCCATGCAACTTTATGCTATCATCTAATAGCTTCTTCACTTCAGAAGCCATAGACCCATAATAAGTTGGAGAACCAATAACTATGCCATCAGCGTCAAGTAGCTTCTCAACTCTACACTCTTGTACAGGTTTTACTTCTACTTCAATATTCTTTTCTTTCTTCAATCCTTCAGCTACTAACTCAGCCATCTTCTCAGTATTTCCAGATCTTGAATAGTAAATGATCAGAACTTTAGCCATATTTAACATCCCTTGTGAAAACGAATAGATACTGCCTGTGATCTTTAAGCTTTTTGGGATCACCTCACTATTGCCTTTGTGAAGTTTTCTTTCTATGAAGTCCCTAGAATATTTGTGAATGTGGTTCGATAATAGAAAAAAGAAGGATTGTGGTTTAAGTTGATTGTAGTGTTTGTTCTCTTTTCTGCATTTCATTGTAGAGATACTCGAACCACTCACATACTTGTGGTCGATTGAATCTTTTTCTGTAGTCTTCTACTATCGGCGTCAATGTTTCCCATGAAAGTTTAATCGGTGAGCTGAAGAGGTCATCAACAATATCAATGTCTATAAGTTTTCTCTTAAGCAGAATACCTATTCCCTCAAAGAATGCAGTAACTTGAATTGGGTATTTGGTAGGGTCGTCCTTATAGTCCTTGTATTCCAGATTCAAGACTTTGATAAATACTTCCGAGAATTCCTTGCTTCCGAAAGTCGAATAAAGTCTCGTGACAAGGTCTGTTTGTCTTGTCTTAACCAAATCTCTCAGTTGTAGAACAGTGAAGACAACACCCACTATCACACCTACAGCTGCTAGTATTCCTGAAACTGCATTTATTGATGTTATATCAATCATTTTTTCCACCTAACGATTAGAATAGATGAAGTAAGTCTTAAAACTTAGTCATTTAGAATGTAATTGAAGATTCTTCCACAAGTCATAAAGACTGGAACGAAGGAACACTAGCCCCTTTTCTCTGATTTCGGTATTCCTATCCATCTTGGAGTTCTACTCATATACTTTCTATAAGCATCTCCATAAGTTTCAAGGCAATAACGTTCTTCAGCTGATAAAATTGCGTTGAGCAGAATCAATAACACTACTGTTAGGAGAAGATACAACCAAGAAGTGCAGGCCACAACTATACCAATCTGCATCAGGAGCATACCAACGTACACTGGGTTTCTAGTAACCCGATAGAGACCTTTGGTGACTAGTCTATTCTTAGGAGCGGAAGCGAAGTTCAGAACTGCAACTGCCGTTAGAATAATCCCGAATAGATATATAAGGAGACCACCGTATAGCCAAGTTGTACCAAGTTGTAGAGGCAAAAAAACGGCATAAACGAAAGAAACGATAATAGTCAATGGGATAGCATTCAAGATTATTTTCTCTTTTTTGGTAAGTTGAAAATCTCCTGATTCTCTAGCAACTTTTGCTCTGACATCGAAAAAGAAGTTGATTGTCATAGGAATGACAAGAATCCAAGCATTCCATAAGCCCAACTCAAACTCTGGTATAAGTGACATGATTTCCTCCTTAATTCTGTCTCTATGTTTCTTTCTTAAATCTTCTATTGTTATTCGAGTATGTTATTGTGTTAGAGTTGTGTGAAAGTGTATTCTTTCTTCTCATGTTTGGAAATGTTTATAGCTTTTTGAGTGGTTATTAACTAGTGAGCTGTGTTGTTAAAGTCTGCTTTGAAATGGATCAAAATAATTGTATTTGTTATTAAGTTATTTCTTCATGGGATGGCTAGAATGGATTTAATGATGGAAGTAGACTACAATAAAGAAATAAAGAGAGCACTATTTGAGAAAAAGAAAACATAATGTGCAATCTAGAATCTTCTATTACTAGCTATACTGTTTTTCCATAGGCTTTAGCTACCTTTGCAATGTCACGTATGTCTATGATTCCGTTGTCATCCATGTCAGCCATCGGATTCCAGTTTGGGTCTCCTGGTTCAGTTCCATATGCTTTAGCGACTACACTTATGTCCAGAATATTTGCTCTAGAATTCTTGTTGAGGTCCCGCGCTCTTATCCAGATATATCCTAATCCTTCGGGACAATATGGCACTCCAGGGAAGTCAGTGATTAGGTTCGCGTGTATCGTTGCTTTGCCACAGAAAGACAAAGGAGAAATTGCAATTCCGTTCGAAATCAGATTTGCCAATTTGGAATACCTTGCGAGAATCACATGCATATGATCCATCCACCTGTCGCCTATGGCTCCGACGAACTCATTCAAGTCGTAGACGCCTAACTCAGTGATCATTGATGAGTCCAATGCGGATGTTCCGACAAACTGGCTGAGCTGATCCGTCACAGTAACATACAATAGCAAATCGTTATCTGTTATCGGGATTCCACTTGAACCCTTGAGTAACATGTTCATGATGTCTCTGGGATCTTGCATACAAATCCTTGTCAGCGTAACATTGACGCTCATTGTTTCGCTCCTATAAGCAACTGGTGGCGCGTCAACCTCCACTACTTCTACGAGCCAGCCCATAAGGAAGTACAATGTATCGGAAACTATTGTTCCAGCGAGATCCACATCTGCCTTAACAGTCCACTGTCCAAAGTTGTCTTGTGAACCTGGTGGCAGGTACTCAAAGACTGCAATGCCATCCGCTTGAGTGAAATCAGTCGCAGAATATGCTTCTCCATTTGGTGCTTCTATCGTGTAGTAAACAAGTTTGTCAGGAACACCGTCACCCTGAAATGTTACATTTGTCTTCAGGACTACAACTCCATCTGGTGGAAATGCATCACTGGCCATGTGTGGGCCTTGTCCTCCCCATGGGGATAAATACTGTGTGTAAAGGTCAACACATATTTCGGATCCTGCAACCGAACAGTTTGGAGTTACACATATGATTCCTACGATTACTATAAGAAACAAGATAAGTTCTCTACTCATATTGCATCTTTTGACATGTTTTCTGTTTCGCGATTTTATAAATTGTTAACACAAAAAGTTCAATTCTGCATCAGGCAAACTAGTATGTGAAATTAGACCAGTAAATAGTAGACCTAGTTTTTCAGGATAAGAGATAGGAAATAGGAGATTTAGTCTCTTTAGTACTTAAATCTAAGTATGAAAACATGTGCAAATGTACAACTACTTCTGTTCAGCTTTTCTTCTGCACCACGACAGAAAAACAACAAGTATTACAAGAATCCCTCCTGCAAGCACAATCAGTACAAAAAGAAAAGCTGGAAGCCACCTCGGAAGCTCACAAGTTTCTGGCATAGATGCAGATGCTTCAACAGGATAGATTTCACTGGTCAAAACAGATACGCTAATTACAAGCGAAAATAAGATCATTCCTAAAGCAGTTTTCCTCAAGATTCTCCTTATCTCCAAGTATCCTAAAGTCGTACTGTGACATAACGCTTATGCAAGAATCTTCTATTATTATCAACTAGTCTATTTTTCCATATTAAGATCCAACAAATCAGTTACTGGATAAAAAAGGGAATTTTAGTTTTTTTGTTTCTTTTTATGTTTAACGTAGACTATTGATGCTATTGCTACTGTTATCAATGAAGCTAGTGTTATCCATGGAGCTAGCAGTGAAAACTTGTTTACTGAAATCCATTCTCCACCAATTGGTGGAGGGCAAGGATGTCCAGTAACCTTGAGGTTGGACCAAGAATAAGTGTGTGCCGGATTGTTTGGGTTATTCCCGCTCATTATGCCAATCAGAAGGTAAGCACAGGATAGATCCTCACCACTGTATGTCATCTCTTCTGGTGTGAAGATGCTCCAATTGTCACCTTTTACCTGAAGACCGTCTATCCACAGCTTAGCCCATCCAGTTGTTGCTCCCGTGCTATGAATCTGCATTTTGAAGGTGTGCGTATCGTCTCCATCACCTCCCACGATCGTTCTCGGTCCAGTATACGACTTAGGCATTGGTTGAGTTCCTGGTTCCTCCTGCATATGAAATATCTCTCTAATCTGAGTGTTAGGATCATCACCTCCACCCAACCATTCTACGGTGACAAACCATACTCCGTCAGGCGAGTTGAAAGTCGGATCCTTGCTCAATCCTATCTGCGTCCACAAACCAAAATAATGATCGGAATCTGCTGTGTTTGGATCCCAAGTATTCTTACGTGCTTGAATTCCACCGAGATCAATAGTTCCTTCAATCGTAACATCCCCTTTTGTAACGTCCCATTTAGAAAATGACGTCACTGCACTTTGATACGCACCCGATGAAGTAGTCAGAGAACCATCTGGGTATGTTTTTGTAACTTGCCCCGCCACTCTCATAGATGCTATCTGTGTAGTCACGAATATCAGCATAGCAATCAATGCTAAGACTGTAAGTTTGCCTTTCATCTTCTCCCCTCTCCTTTTTCAACTATTGAAAAGGCATGATTGTGCATATAAGTATTGTGAAAAAGAGTTCTATTGCATCTTTTGAAAACAATTGTTGTTTCAAATGATACCGATGCTATGAGAAGTAGATAGAGGAAAGCACAACTCTATCCACAACATCAAAGGAGTAACAATGACTCTCTTTCAAATAATACGAAAAATAGTTATTCCATCCTAGAGGTAACCAGAAGCTTTCTATCGCTGTACACCTAGTTTATACTGTTTTTCCATAGTCTTTAGCTACCTTTGCAATGTCACGTATGTCTATGATTCCGTTGTCATCGAGGTCAGCAATTACATTCCAGTTGGGATCTCCTTCTTTGGTTCCGTATGCTTTAGCTACTAATGCTATGTCCATGATGTTCACTGTTCCATCCTGGTTCAAGTCTGTAGGCAAGAACAAAGGCATGCTTTGTCCTAAGAAGAGCAACGGATCCCCCTGTATTGTCGCACCATAATATAGGTTTCTAGCAGTAATGGGATCGTACTTTGCTTTGGAGTCTGCCACTTGAATGATGCTTAGAAACGCTTTTCCTACATAACCTCTGCTTGTTTCCTCTATGAATAAATCATGGTCAATAGATTCCCATATGGTAGTTGATGCCAAACATCCTAGGGTGTAGCCTCCTCCAAACAGATGCCATCCAGACAGATAATTCGTTGTATCGAATGGTCCAGATTCACAGGAGTGTACAAGGTGAAAAATGCCTCCTTTTTCAACGTTTTTGGCATCGTTATAGTCGAACCAAACACTTTCTCCATTTGGCTGAACAATTAACTGTCTAGTAGGTCCTCCGTGAGCGTTTATCCATACTAGCTCATAGGGATTCTTTAAAGCAGATACATAGTTTTCTTTTGAAGTTTCATTGGATAGACAGAACAATGTTATTTCTTCTCGATTATAAAGAGGTTCAAGCGTTTCAATTCTTATTTCTCCCCAATCTTGTCCATTGTTTTCTTGAAACATTAAACATGTTGTTGGAACATCTAATGTTCCGATTCGATATTCATGATCCTTCTCAAAGAAAGATACCAAGAGATTGTTGTCATATATCGGAGGTCTGATTCTACTTACCCAAATCTCTACTCCATCAGGATCAGTTCGATTATCAAAGATATCATCAGAATTTTCATCAATCCATTGTCCGTTTAGGTCCATGTAGTACAAATCGGTCGGGAAGGGAGCTTCACCATATCTAGACGAAGCGTTGTAATATGCCCATGAAATTTCCCCAACTAGGAGACAACCAACAATATTCAAGCTTTCATAAAGATCTTGTAATGTTTCTCGTACTTCTACATGATCAACCCAACTTCCATTGACAATAATAACCTTGAAATTCGACATGTTGGCAACATCATCAACATAGCGTTCTAGATGAGACCGTAGGATGTTGTATTGCTGATTGGAGACTAAAAGACCAACATTTTCTGTTAATCCATCAACCGATATATTCATAATAGCTCCAATCGGCAAAAGCACTGAAGAAATCAAACTCAGCACAATTATCGCTTTCATATCTGTCTTATATAGTATAATTCAACTTTAACGTTTATGGAACAACATTCTATCACAATATACACAATGTGAATGTTTCTTTCTATGAAGTCTATAGAATATTTGTGAATTGTCAGATTTGTCTACTATGGAAAAAGTCTGACTGAAAGAATTGATTAGAATCAGAAAATCTCATGTTGGTGATTATAGATCATCGAGAATGTAATCGAAGATACTTCCAAAAGCCATAAAAGCTAAGCAGTGAATAGGGACCTTTTCTGGAGAAATATAGATTGGGTAAAGAACTTCTTGCACCCTGTGGCGCATACTGTGGATCTTGTTCATATTTTCTCAAAGAAAGGATCCCACATTGTTCTGGATGTGGCACCCACAAAGGAAATCCATTTTGGGGCGAGTGTAAGCTATATGCTTGTGCTTCAGAACACGAAGTTGAGCATTGTGGTCTGTGCAATGATTTTCCATGTAACTTGTTTGTAGATCAATATGATCCAGAGCATGGACAGAGAAGTGCCTTTACGAGAGCTGGGTTCTTGGCATATCGAAAGAAAGCCGGAACAGAGAAATACGTGGAGTTAGTCAAGAAACTAAAAGAATAAGAAAGAGTTTTCATTATTCTTTATTCTACCTTTGTTCATGATAGCAACACTACTAGCAGTCATAGTCTACAGAAGAAAGTGTTCTATGTAACAACTGAAACTGAAATCAAAGAACTGAAACAAGCTTTGATTAGAGTTCAGCAAGATGCCAACGCATACAAGAAAGAGAGCGAAGTATTAGCAGAAAGAGTAACCGAACTCGAAGCCAGACTAATCAACCATGGAGAAATTCTAAGGGAAATTCCGACTATGAAGAGGCAAATAGCCTACCTGAAAGGCATAATCAATAAACAGAAGCCAAGAACAACAGAAAAAGCAGAAATAATCATATAGATTCCCTTTTTTCCATTTTCCCTATCCCCAAATTTTTTTAATCAATTGATTAAACTCAACGAAATTTCGTCTACAAATCATAAAGCTGAAATGTTGAAGACAACAGAATAGTTTAGAAGTGAACAAGATGTTTGAACGAGCAGAAACAACATTGTGTTTAGTTATTTCTCTGGATGGAAAAATAACTACTGGGTCAACCGATAATCTGGATTCTGATTTAGATTGGAAGAGAATTGTAGGTGTTAAAGAAGGATTTGCGCAATATTATGACGTAGAGCACTCGTTGGGGCCAAATTACCTGAACTCTGGCCGTGTATTGGAAAAGGTAGGGTTCAATAACAAGAAAGAAGTGCCAGAAAAGGAAGCATTGAAATTCGTGGTCGTAGATCGAAAACCGCATCTGAACAAGCATGGAATCAATTACCTATGTAATTGGCTTGAAAAACTATTTATCGTGACGAACAATCCAAAGCATCCTGCATTTGAGCTAAGAAGTGAATACGATAACATTGAGATAATATATTATGAAACTGATGTTGATTTTGCCGATTTATTGGTAAAATTAAGGGAGCATCATAAGATAGAAAAGATAACCATTGAATCAGGCGGTACTTTGAATGCAATATTTTTCCGAAACGGTCTAGTTGATCATGTGAAAATTGTAGTGGCACCATTAATTGTTGGGGGAAAGAACACATCTTCGTTGGTGGATGGCTTTTCTCTTACAGATCAATCTCAACTGCATTTGCTGAAAGCCTTAAAACTAAAACAGTGCAAGAAACTTGAAAACTCATATTTATTGCTAGAATACGATGTGATCAATGATACAATTTGAATTGCCTAGTGACGACTCCATATGTCAAGTCAAGATTATAATCAAGTTCCTCTAAATGTCATCAAGAAAAGGAGTGACTAGATGAAATTCGCACAGATTGTAATCCAGCCGATCTCACCCTTCAACTTTGATGGTACAGTATACGTGCCGCACTATTTTCCAACACCTGACTTTGAATGGCAACCGAACATAATGTGGCAAACTATGAATTTGGATAGAAGACTGGTTGGGTTAAGAATGGAAAACAGCGGTGTTGTAAATGCTCCCAAGATCAGACTGACAGTCTATTCCAAGAACAAACTCATTCCTAACATGATGGAGAGAATTGTGGAAGAACTAAACTGGCGTTATGGGTTTAACGAGGACATTTCAGAATTCTTCGAGGAATTCAAGAATGATAAGTTCCTTAAAACAGTGTTCAAACGTTGGAGAGGAATGAGAGCAAATTGTGCAAATTCCCTTTACGAACTCCTGATAATTTCAATAGTTCTGCAGAATGCTACAGTCAGAAGAACCATTCAAATGATGGACAACTTGTTCAATGCTTATGGTTCAAAACTGAAATTCGATGGCAAGGAATTGTTTGCCTACTGGAACCCCGAAGACCTCAATGAGGTTGATGAAGAAGAGTTGAGAACTTTGAAAGTCGGCTACAGAGCTAAAATGATCATATGTGTGTCAGAAGCTTTTGCACGCGGAGAAATAGATGAGTTGAAACTGAGGAAAATGAATACTGAAGAAGCAAGACAGGGGCTTATGAAACTGTATGGGGTAGGACCGGGAACAGCCCAAATCATTCTAGGAGGATACTTGAGAAAATATGACACTTTTGACTTGAAAGGTAAGTTTTGGGAACAAAAAATACTCTCAAGAATAATGTATGGCAAGAAGCTGGTTCCCGCGGATGAGATAACAGAGGAGTTCAACAAGAGGTATGGAAAATGGAGAGGGCTAGCTTTTCATTACATATTCACCGATTTGTTCTGGAGACACAGAGAAAAGAGAATCCCTTGGCTGGAGAAAGAAATCAGAATATAAGCATGCAGGCAAGAATATGCGCAAAAAAGCCAAAAAAGGGGGTGTGCGGGAGATATCTCCACTTTAAGTCTTACTGGTCCATAGGGCATATTTTTTACAGGTAAGTCATAGTTTATTTCCGTTTTCTGAAGATCTTGCAGCCGTCCATGCCGCATACATAGTCAAATCCCGCTTCCACTAGTTTCTTAGCTTTGTCGATGCTGGCGTGCATTGATGGACACCTTTTTCTTTATTAACAATAATTGCGTAACATATTTTGTCTAGAAGAGGTGCATATTATGAATGTTCTCAATAATGTATTTTTCCTCTACAGGCAACACCGAGAAAGTAGCCCTTAAGATAGAAGATACTGTTAGAGAGCTAGGTCATAACGTGGAGACGGTGAAGGTAACTAGTGGGAACATGGATGTGGACGTACTGAAATTCGATTTCGTATTTGTCGGATCTGGTGTGTATGGGCAGCTCCCCGGTAAACCTATGATTGAACTCCACAGAAGACTCCTGCAGAAATACAATGACGAGGGCGAGGTAAAACCTGCTTCCCCAAGAAGACCTTCAGCAAACGTCGTGGTCTATTGTACTTATGGAGGAGTACACACGGGTATTAATGAGGCAATTCCAGCAGTCAAATTCATGGGACAGTTGTATGACCACTTAGGCTATACTATAGTGGAAGAATGGTATGTGGTAGGAGAATATAAGACGGATGGACTCCGCGACCGTTCAATCGGTGGGCGCTTGGGTGATATTCGAGGAAGGCCAAACACGGAAGATCTCAAAGATGTTGCCGAAAAGGTGAAGGGAATCCTTAAAGCATTCTCATTCTAACGTGTAGCATACACACCTTGACAAAAATAGGGGATTGCGGGAGATATCTCCATTGTGGGTGGGGTCCAAATCTCCTTTGATGGAACTACGAGGCGTCTGGAAAAGACATCTCTAGAGTTTTTTCCGCCAAAGATTGACTTCTGTATTTTCAGTGAAACCCACAGACTCGTACAGTTTATTTGCGGCTTCTGATGCCGCAGCTCCTAATATGCATATCGAAGATGGTTGGTATTTTTGCACACGACGTAAACCTTCACAAATCACTGATTTTGCTATGCCAAGTTTTCTATAATCAGGATGTGTTCCTACTGGTTCCAGCTCAGCCATTCTACTTCTTGGATCTATTCTCACCGTGCAGATAGCAGCGAAATTTCCATCGGGGTCAACAACAACAAGGTCAAGATCTTTCTTATAAAATGACGCGGCACTGTAGATCTTTACTGTTCTTTTGGTCATACGACTACAATGAGGAAAAACTGCCGTCAGAACCTTCTTGTATTGAACGAAGTCTTCCTCTACATCTACAGACCTCATTGTGAAGCCGTCTGGTAATTGATATTTTGGAATGGGCTTATCTATAGGTCGCTTTCGATTATATTCCTCTAGCCCAGAATTTTCATAGCTCAATTCTGTCAATAGTGCTATGCGTTTTTCATCAGTCTCATCGACATAAAAGCGTAGTTCTAGTTCTTGGGTTTCATTACTTTTCATTTCTCTCCTTTGTTTTTCTACCCAAAGCACAATTTCCTTTTCGAGAAGTTTGTAATCGGGGTGGATTTGTATCCAGCAATCCCCTGAGGGTTTTAAGAATGTAACAGCCACTATCTTTGAAACAGAGGGTCTGTCTGAATCGTCTGTTTCTTCCCATATTTTGATGTATTCATCTTCTTCAGCCTGGTATTCAGTTCCACAGGGTCCGAATTTTATATTTTCGAACATTGAAGGAATCCAATTTTGGAACGAATGGGTTAATTTGTAAGTGAGTATCAAAAAAGCCCGAACAAGTTCAAAATCCTTCTCCCATGTGAAAGATCGCATTTTAACAGTCATCAAACACACCAACTATTGTTTGTACGCGCGCGCAAACGCCATTTTCTTTTCCACCACTTCGCCATGTTCATGATCGACCCCACAAAAACAAAGAAGTTATCTTCTGAGCGTTAAGGCTTGCCCTTCTTAATTGGTTTTTCTAATACCTTCACGTGTTGTCTTTTCTGTAGCTCTTCATCTTTTTAGATATTATGAAGCTTGTGAGTAAGGTTGCTCCGCCGAATATGTAAACAAGGATTTTTTGATACCAATTCATCGCAATAGAATATACTCCCAAAATGCCTATTAACGCCCCAGCCACGGCTATGGGCAAGTAAACCAGTATGCTATGACGAAAATTCATCTTTTGCCACCTTAACAGTGATTATTCTCCAAAAGTGATTCAGCAAACCAGAATAAAGAAGTTTTCTCTGCTACTTAGAACATGGATTCACTTAGTTCCCCACAATATTGACCCCGTCTCTGATAGCCATCGCATGTCTTGTCTCGGTCAGCTTCTCTCCAAGGCTTTTCCGATTTGACGGTAGAAAAAGATAGGGGACCCTATTCCGACAAGGATTGTAGCAACAGCAGTCCATACCATGCTTATCATACCTAAGATGCTTAAAGTGAAGAATATTGCTCCAACACCCCCCATGTTTAAGAGGGAATACAGACACATGGTCTTACGAATACCCCATCTGGACGTGAGCTTAAACCAGCCTTTCCATGTCAGCAAATCTTTTGACCTCAAGGGGACTGAGAAGTCTGTCTCTTGCAATTCCCTAAGCGGTTCTCGCCTCATCAGTTCTATTGTCTTCGGTAATACCGCTACACTCAGTATACCTATGGCAACAAAAAGAACTCCCACCAAGATAAATTGGTTGAGAATAACGAAGATAGATGAAAGAAGCATAAGAAAGCTTATCATAGCACTTATGTAGTATGTCTTTTCCTTCTTTCGGCGGGCTTTCACAACGCCAACTACCACCATCAAACCGAAAAAAGCAACCCCAAAGAACATCAACCCGTAGAGAGGGTCCATCTAACATCTCCTTTTCTATGTGAAGGGTGGATAGTTTCTCCTCTCCAAGAGAGTGCCGATGATGAAGACGCAGACGCCACTAAAACAAACAATGACGGAATCTCTAAGACCCACTCTGCTATTAATACCATCTGAGTTTCCTTCCTACTTTGTCGCCAACATACGCTCCAAGGACTATTAAGATAAAGAAGAGTGGGAAGGAGTGGGGAGATGGAAGGGGTCCGAAGAGCACTCTCAATGTTGTGAGGATTACGAAACCGGTAAACAAGCCGCCGCACACTATAACTTCCACCCTACGTGCATAGTAGTAATACTTTGGTGAAAGCTCCTTGGCCTTCTCCACATATCCCTCTTTGCGAGCGACATATCCAAAGACCAATCTGGCAGCAATAAGAAGAATTGAAAAGCTGACTCCAAGATGAATACGTGCATACATTGTGAGAAGAAAAATCGGAACTGCCATGAACAAGAAAAGTGCGATTATGATTATAATTCTGAAAGCCTTGCTCCTCGCCCAATAGGAATTAATTACTTTTAGAACTTTCAAATCAACTCCTACTCTCCGGCGATTTCAGGGGCTCAATGGAAGGCGATAGTTTCTCCTTCTACCTATCCAATCACTTAAAATGGCAGGCCCAAAAAACAAGACGATAAACGACAAAACTGATACCGCAAAAATGAGCCTGCAAAAACAAAGCCATAGAGGAGCATCATCGTACCCATTGAACCACTCCCTTAACCGCGTTACTATTTTGAGTAACGCCTATACCTCACGCTTGAAAGTCTCTTTTTCGGCACCACGCCATTTAAGAGCAGAGAAGACGCCCGACCCTGAAGCGATTAGTGTTCCAATTGCGGAAAATAAACTAACAAGCTTATCTGGATAAAGAGTATCAAGCATCAGAAACAAACCCACAGAAGCTAAGGACAAGCTAAATCTGAATTGCCACTTTCTTACTTCATCTCTTTCAGTTGATTCGCTACGGATTCTAGGCAGAAGATAGGAAAGTATGAAAGCGACAAAGACCATGGCGACAACGAATATGGTCATGACTCCGAGAATAAGACTTGCAGTTACGATATACCCATAGACAATAATGCCGAATGCTGAGAGCATAAAGATTACTTCTAAAGCCCTCTTAACTATATGGTCACTCCTTACGTAGGAAGTGAAGTATAATGAGGCAAACCCAAATCCCGCAACTATTCCCACAACCATCATGACAACATTTCCTGAAGTAAATCCACTCAAAAACGTTAGAACACCCAGTATTTCCCAGACAGCCCAAACCCATTTATGTCTGGTCATAAATTTACCACATTCTAGAAATAGTAAAACAAAGCATTAAACTTTTCTTCATGTCCGAAATGTGGCAACAAATCTTAGCTTGTTCCACAGAATCACGAAAAAAAAGCCAAAAAAGAAAGAAACGCGCGCGCGCATGTTATGTTCCTATCATGTTCTTATCGATATCGCGCGTCACTTAACCTTTCAACCACAGATTTTCAACTTTCACTAAACACAAAGGAGTGTTAAGTTGATAATGTTCGAAACGATGCCATCTGGTTTTTAGTGTATTCTGTAATGTTTAATCAGCTCA
>Ga0224506_10002164_pt1 | contig 13566 bp, 10 predicted proteins | sample SF_Jan12_sed_USG_2_FD_169108 | JGI IMG/M metagenome (GOLD analysis project Ga0224506, IMG submission 169108) | Sediment microbial communities from San Francisco Bay, California, United States - SF_Jan12_sed_USGS_8_1 | ecosystem: Environmental > Aquatic > Marine > Sediment | place: USA... | reverse complement strand
TGCCCAACACAAAAATGCAATCTGCTTCACTCACTTTGTGATGAACATGTTGATACTCCCAAAGTATTTTTGAATCGTTTATTGTTTCGCTAGTCATTAGTTTCCTTTTTAAACTGAGTACGGTGCTAAAATATATATTTAAACCTAAATTATTATCACTGCGAAGTTTTTTACACGACCTTTGAGCTGTGAAAACTGTGGCAGTTTCTAATTTTTGTATTTACAACTAATCGAAAAACAGATATGGTTAAAATTAGAAAAATTGAGCAATTGTATATATCTTAAAATGATAGATAGTATATAATGAAAAACACAAATTTAATTACAGAACAGCAAGATCTTGTAAACCAATTACTTATATCAGCTACAAAGGATGATACTAAGTTATATGATTTGGTGATGAACTACACCAATCTTATTTCTTCAAGTGAAACAAGTTGGATTGATTATTACCAAAATAAGATAATCAATGTACTTAATCTATGGCGAGGCTCTTTCAAAACGGCCGATGCCTTGTATTATATTGTCACGGGGTTTAGTTTCTTTTTTCTTACCAAGCCTAAGGAAGCACTTGATGAATTTAACAAGATGTTTGATTACTGTGATGACACAGCACTTTTTAGTAAAATTAAAGGAGCTGGGTATATGGGAAGAGGAGTCGCTTATCGTAGTTTGGGAATGATAGATAAAACCATGGAAGATTGTCTTAAAGCTGTGCAGCTAATTGATGCGTCAGATACTGCTGAAACATGGCATATTTTTATATATCGTATGTTAGGCGAGATTCATATCTATATTGGAGAACTCCAAGAAGCTACTAATTACTATTTAAAGGCAAAATCGGTGATGGAGTCGATAAATAATATAGCCATTTCTACCGCTCGATTTAGAGTGAACGATGCACTTGGGAATTGTTATAATGAAATGGGTGATAAGGAGAAAGCAGAAGGTTTCTTACGTACTGCAATGGAAGTAGAAGGTATATCTGAAGCAGAACGAGCACGAGTGCTATGTGATTTTGGAATTCTATATATCAATGAACCTCAAAAAGCGCTTACCTATTTTGAAAAAAGTGCTGGTATACGCAAAAAAGCTCACTTAGAAGACGCATACACCACTAGCCTTATTTACAAGGGAGAATGTGCCATTGCATTGAATAATTTGAAAGAAGCTAAAGAAATACTCGATGAAGCGGCTCTTCTTGTTGATAAGTATGATGTGCCTTCCAAAAAGCTTCATTTTTATGAACAATGCGCTGCGTTACACGAAAAAAAGCAAGATCATGCTGAAGCACTTAGGTACTTTCATCTGTACAATGATCTGAAAAGCAAAATTCATGATCAGCAGAGTAAGAACATATTTCAAATAAAAAACAAGCTCATTGCGGATCAGCACCAAGAAATTGAGACGAAACACATTGAACTTAAGGATACATTGTCGGAATTGGCACGTATTAAAGTTTCGCGCAAAGCATTGTTTTTCAGTATTGCTACTGTGGTAGTATTGGTGATCTTAACCGAAGTGTTTTTAGAACCTCTCATTGAAGAATACAGCAAGAATGAATACCTAGGTATAGCATCAAAAATAGTGATTGCATTTTTGCTAAAGCCCATTGATACACTTTACGAACGTTTATTGTTTAGACGAGCATATAGGGCATAGTATTTGGTGTTTGTAGTTTTTCCATCAACTATATGATTGTTTTTTTAAGTAATTAACAACGCCAATATTTTCGGATAGCGTAGTTGTATCTACAATTGTAGAGCGTTGAAATTCATCACTATTGGTAGCAAAAATATGCTCTTTAAAATAGTTGCTAAACTTATCACCTAGTACTCCCACAACTGGAGTAAACCCTTGATATCTTTTAGACAAAGAATAGCTTAATTGACCATTTTGAGCTACTATTTTAATTGCTTCTGTTTTGGTGTTACTTTTTTGAATACCATAAGCATCTAAAGCCTTGTCAAGTTGTTTTTGGTAAAAATTGGGCTTAATAAGTCGTAGGAAAGATGGATTATTTACAACATTTATAAAATGGTCAAGAATAAAGGCAACATGCTCGCAAAATGTAGCTTTTTGGAGATTACAACTGCAATTTACTTCGACACCCTGATCTACTCGATTAAATTTTATTGATTCAAATTCATCATTCCAATACCCTCTATTTTCAAGAGATATAACCATGCTGTTAGGTCCATCAAATTCATCGATGCTCACTTCCCATTGCGTTTTTTGAGCATTACGAATATGACTTTCAGAAATAAATTTTTTTATTGAATTTTCACTTAGGTCTTCATTATTAGGTAATAGCGTTTGTTTTTGTTTTTTTACATTGGTTGAGCTTTTGATTTTTTTTTGTATTTCAGGCGAATTACTCATGGTTAAAAAACAGCTATTTCATGCTTGCATAGCCCACCCCAATCGTAAGGACAGTTGCAAAATGTATTTGTGGGAACATTATTGCTGTCACATGATATTAATACATTATAGACCTTACTACCTTGAACCTTTGCATCATAAGCACGTGCATTAACATTGTAGGATAATGAAAGCACCTTTTTAACTAATCCTTGTCCTTTCTGTAATGATTGTGGAGAAGAATGTTCTTGTACGTATTCTAGAATGTTGGGTGCCATAGCGAATATAAAATATAAGGTTCGAACACGAATTTAGTAAAAATGTCACCTTTGAATAAAAAATGTTTACGGAATATATTTCAATATATTATCTCTAGAGGAGAGTTGGGTAGTAAAATCAGGTGTAAAATATAAAGTTTCAATAGCTATTGTGTTTATTAAGGAGTTTGAGGGTTAAAAAACGGATGAATTAAGGTGTATGCTAAGAAACGGCTACAGCTAATCGAAAAATGCTCCTCGTAGCAATGCTATGACTCCGCTTTTTGCCTTACTCAAAATCAAATTCCTTACAAAATCTTTTACACCTTTATATTGGAAAGCAGGCAGGATACCGTGGCAATCTTTATATTTAACAGATTGACATAAATTTAGCCTTCGTAAGGTATAAAGTATTGATTCTATTAAGTATTCATTTAAAATGTGATTTATGAGTTATTATAGACTACCTTGCTAAAAAATGATATGTCGATAGCTAAAAAAGTGAGTGATATTGAAGCATTATTTGGAGAATTGGATTCAGAGATAAACTCGTTTCAGTCAACCACTAAACTAAAATGCTTATCTAACTGTGGACGGTGCTGCACCCATAATCAAGTAGATGCCTCTCCGCTTGAATTTCTGCCTTGGGCTTATCAACTGTACATCAATGGAGAGGCTTTTGAAATGTTAGAAGCACTCGCTGAGAAAACCAGTAAAATATGCCATAACTACAACCCCATTGGTCTATTAGAAGAAGGAAAAGGCAACTGCAGTACTTATGAATATAGAGGGTTAATTTGTAGGCTATTCGGCTATGGAGCCAATACTGATAAATATGGAAAATTGCGTTTGGCCACTTGTAAAATCATCAAAGAAGATCAAGCCTTAGCCTTTCAGAATGCAGAAAATATGGTTGCTGATGGTCTGCCAATTCCAGTATTTACACATTATTACATGCGCCTTTCCCAGGTCGATTATCAATTGGGAAATACAATTGTTCCCATAAACACAGCGTTGAAAATAGCCATTGAAGAAGTGCTACAGTACTATATGTATCGTAACTTAGAAGACGATGTAAGAGGAGCCGCATAGTTCGACAGGCTACCAACCAGTACAATAATCGATTTTAGGTATAACGATTACCTCTGCCAAGACTTTAGATTACTTTTTGCATAGTATACTTGCTTATATGCAAGTGAAAATTTATCCCCTTCGTTATTACCAATTAACCGTTTATGACTTCAACAAAAATTAAATACTTTTATGGAATCTATCAGATTTGCGCATCCTATAGAAAAAAATAAAAAGTATGAAGAAGCAATACACAATATCTGTAAGCAAGCCCTGTTCCGAAAATTGGGAAAATTTTAAATCAACTTCTACTGGAGGTTTTTGTAGCTCATGCCAGAAGGAGGTTGTTGATTTTACTACCATGACAGATAAAGAGCTCATGTTGTCCATTAGTAACAGTACTGGAAGTACTTGTGGAAGGCTCCGACATGATCAGGTGAATCGTTCTCTATCATTGCCTGTGAATGATAATAGAAATGCTAGCTGGTCGTTTATTAAAACGGGAATAGCGGGGTTATCTCTTTTGTTATTAACACAGAACGGTTTTGCTAAAAGCATAAAATCAAAGACTCAAACAGTACAAATTGAAAATCAACCAATTCTTGAGGAAAGTGCAATAACAACCTCCCGAACAATCGAAGGTGTCGTTGTTAGTGGAGAAGATGGTTCAACATTGCCAGGTGTTAATGTAGTGATTAAAGGGACAACCTCTGGAACGATAACCGATTTCGATGGAAAATTCAAACTAGTGGTGAATGAAGGAGATGTTCTGGTATTCAGTTTTATTGGTCTGGAAACAAAAGAATATAAAGTTGGCAAAGAGGATATGGCAAACGTTGCCCTGAAGATGGAAATGATTATGGATGATTTAGTACTTATGGGCGAAGTAGCTTTCAATGAAGTGTATCAATCAAAAAATAGCTTGTGGTTACGTATAAAGTCTTGGTTTTAATATGGTAATGCATCTTAAACGACATTTAGTTTGCTATTTACTTCTATTAGTGGGCAATTACAGCCCATTGTTTGCTCAGTTAGCTGATTTTACGCATCACGATTTCAGTAAAGCAGATAGTATCGCCGCACTCTATCCCAATCATTCAATTTCGAATTTGAATGAGTTATCACATAAATTAACCTCAACGTTGAATACTGATGTTCAAAAATTCAGAGCTATCTACAAATGGGTTTGTGACAATATAGCCAATGATTATAGCTACTATGCTAGAAATAAGAGAATGAGAGAGAAACTCAACGATGACCCAGAACAATTAGAAGAATGGAATGAAGGCTTTCGTCCCAAAGTATTCAATAAACTCGTGAAGGAACATAAAACGGTATGTACAGGGTATGCGTATCTAATAAAGGAATTAGCTTATTTCGCTACTATTGAGTGTAAAATGATTGATGGTTATGGTCGTACAGCACAGGCCAATATTGATGGAGAAGGGATTCCAAACCATACATGGAATGCTGTTAAACTCAATAGCAAATGGTACTTATGTGATGCTACATGGTCTAGTGGTTCAATTACTTTAGAAAGGTCTATGTTTATCAAAGAATTTAGTGAAGCTTATTTCTTAGTACACCCGGTTCTCTTTATACAAAATCACTATCCATTAGATCCAAAATGGAATTTAATGGATCATTCTCCCACATTGATTGAGTTTCTACATCGGCCCTTGGTTTACAAAAATGCTTTAAGTCATGCTATTGTACCCCATTCACCGTCTGTATTTAAACCAACCGTTAAAAAAGGGGAGAAGATAACCTTTCGATTTAGGTCAAGAAGTGAAATAGAGAAAATAAAGATGGAAATTGGTTATGGCGGTAAAGTGAATTCTTTTTATCCCGTAGTCTATAAAGACGAGCAGGGGTTCTATTGTATTGATCATACCTTTTCTGCTAAAGGAATGTATGATGTGCATTTCATCAAAAACGATGATTATCTATTTACGTATGTGGTTAAATCTGAAAAGTGATTTGAATAATCATTAGATAGAATAACATGATTCATCTATCTTTATAAGATAGGTTGAATTAATGAAGCTATGTACTTTCCAATCTAAAAACGTTGTGCGTTTGGTAGTTTTATCTTGAATTGTATTATAGTTAATTCTTCATGACGAGTACAATTTTATTCCAATCGGCCGCTGCATTTATTACCCCTCTGAATTCTTCAAATTTATCAACAGGGTAATAAATCTCATCATAATACTCATCAATTTCAATTTCTAACACCTGTCCATTGATCGAATAGCTAGAATCGAAATTAAAAATGAGACGATCATTATCGTAGACTTGCTTTTTAATGACAAGGTCTTCAGGGTTTTGTATCGTATAACCATCAGGGATAGTGACTTTTATTTTACGTATATACCCTCGATTAAAATCATTGACAATTTGTGTTACTCTTTCTTTCTCCTGATACAATTCTGATTGTAAACCAATTAATTCACCAGCTTTAAATAATATGATATCTCCTGCCAATTCTATATAACTATTTGTATTAAAATTACCTTTAACCACAAAAGGTTTTCTCCATAAACGATAGTCCGTATTGGCTTCTTGAACTTCTACATTCTCAATTTCGGCATCAAGTGCTAGGTACTTGACAACCTCTTCTAGCATTTCTTTTTTCTTTTCGTCTTCTAATAATAAAAGTGCATATTTATAATAATCAGCACTATAACCTGTATAACTTCTCACCAAGTCAATTTTATTTATTTCCAAATCATCAGAAAAGGTAACATTGATGTCCATATTATCGAAATTCTCCTTGTACGAAGGAGCAGGAATGTCAGCAATATGTGCTATGGGATAAGTGAAATTCTGTATTTGTTCAGGTCGAACAAATAATCCCTGAGTATCCAAGTAGCTAGTAGATATAGTGCCTAATCTGAAAGATGTAATTTTCGGTGATAGAAACTGCTTAGTTTCATTAACATATACCAGATAGTCGTCTAGGTAATTCCAAGAATCAAACTCAGGATCAAAAGCCTTTTTGTTTTTATCAGATACTAGAACTATTTCGTGTTTAATACCTAGATGATTCAGAATGCCAGCATAGAATTTTGTAAATCCTTTTGATGTTGCGTATTTATTTTTGATAATGAAATCAATTTGAGAAGCATTATTTCCACCATTTTCTTCAAAGAAATAATTTGTTTTTATATAGTGCTCGTATCTTTTAAATACATCAATAGGGTCACCTGAATAGTTCAATTTTTTAATAAATTTTGTTAGTTCTTTTTGTTCAGAAGCAGTTAAGTTATAAATTGAATTATAAATTGGCTTTCCGGCATCTCCCCAAGTATTAATTCTTGCTTTGCCCGACTTGCTATTGTAGGCTAATTTAAATTCAATTCTTCTTTTACTATTTTGATAGGCTGAAAAACCTTCCTCAAATAAAGCTGGAATATTTTCGGAATTGAATGTGTAAAGGTTTACATGTTTGGACGTGTCAGTTTCCGCCATTACAATTTCAGCGTTGTGATTATAAATTTTAAAATCATATGCTAGATTGTCGGGGCACTCTAATGAAAATGAGTAACTTTTCATTGGGTTTGAAAATTGAAAGTAACGTGTCATAAAGTTCGGTGCAGAAGTTTTACGAGTATAGTAATACTCAATTTCTCCACCAACTACAGCACCTTCGATAGCCAAAATTTTATAGCCAGATTCATCTTCTTCTAATTCTTTGATATTATTTTCATCAAAATTAATCACATTACCCTCTGTGTCAAAGGATCTTGCCTTTACGGCAGTAAGTTCAATGGTATTTCTCATAGGAATATATACCTGATTGCTTTTACTCAAAGCCTCATCGTTGTTAACTTTGATGATATCATGATTTGTGATATAACAAATTAACTTATTGTCAACCGGGTCATATACAAATTGATATTGTTCTGTTTTTTTAATAAAATAAAGCCCGTAGTTTTCTTCAATTTCATTTAGTTTTGAAATAGATCGCTTTTCTTCCCACTGATACGGTTTATACGCTTGGGCATTTGTCGCTAGGCTGAATAATAGATTCGCTATTAATACGAGAGCTGATAATTTAATTATATTGTTCATTTATTTATGGTATTTTTTCCAATGCGATAACTTTTCTACATGCTTTAGCATAATCTAAAATTAAGTCATTCCAAGAATCAAAATCAGACGGCTCTAAGGATAGATAATCTTCATAAAACTCCTTTTCAACAATTATTTCAGATTCGTTTGTGTAATAATTAATTTTGTATCCAAAGTTCTCATCATGATTCGATACATTTTCTGGTATATCTGCAATTTGAAACCCTTCTGGAATCGCTAATGTTGTAATACTTCTATTGATGTATTTGTATTCATTTTTAACAGGTACTGTTCTGTTTTGAATGAGTGCATCCGTCATGGTTTTGTCGAGCTGTAGGTTTACATATATGTTGTCTCCAATTTGACGATAATAATCTGATATTTTAAATTGATAGTCGATATTGATAGGAGAGGATAGATTGCTTATATTATGCACTTCATAGGTGTCAATTTCAAATTTATTATTCCCCTTTCCAAGGAGTCTTTCAACGTAGTCGTCAGTACTTTTTTTATTTGTATTTATCAATCTATAAGTATTAAATACTTTTGCATAGCCCGTCAAACTCACAAATCCATTTCCTGATACCACTCCATTGTTCAATGTAATATTGACACTATCTGTCATTACATTTCTTTCTTTAGGAATGATTGGCACCTCATTAATAATAAACGATTCATCATCTAAAGAAATGAGACACTCTTTACCCTGTATCATACTAGTTGGGAAGTCAATTGGAGTATATTGACCTGTTGCATCGAGATAATAGGTAGTTCCTTGATGAGTAAAAGTAGCGATCATATGGTTATCCGTAATTGGAGAGGGAGTTACAGAATATTTGTATGGAATATCTCTTGAACCTACCCATGTGTAATTAGCATTGATATTGGCTTCTCTAAGCATACTCACTATAATACTCGTCATATCTTTACAATCACCATACCTTTTGTTTAATACATAATTACCATCATGAGGGATCAAACCTCTCATCCCATCTTCAAAAGCTATATATTTAATATTAGATTGAACCCAGTAATAAATCTTCTTCACTTTTTCCATGACAGAGTCTTGAGGAGTTATGATTGATTTTACCAATTCATTCAGCGCATTATCGTTCTTATGCAAATCTTTTAAAAAAGTCCTATACCATTGATGCAAGTTACTTGCGGTAGAAATGACTTCATTGACTTCTCCATCACTCATTTTGTAAGACGAAACAGGGCTATATATTGAAGAAGCAAGGTGTCTGTAAGAAGGTGCTCTAACGTCAAATTTAATTTTATCAATAGCAGAAGAAACAAAAGTTATTTCTGATCGATCAGTTATCTCTTTTTTGCTAGTAATGATAGTAAGGTTCTTATCATTGTGTACTTGTGGATTTACTGTAATATCTCTGTCATGATTGATCGTGTAGGTTGCTTTTACAACAGGGATATATGTATCAAAAAAGAACACTCCCATAAGTTTAGGGTCTTTTATTTTTTTTGTGTATTCCAATACAGTTTTAACGCCTTTTTGCATAGCAGGATAGGTGAAATTAATTTCTTTGGTATCATCATAAAAAACATAAGAGTCCTTGTCATACGACTCTTTAAACGCTACAACATCATGTCGTTTATAATCCCTTTTGCCAGGAACTAATGTGTATGCCTTTAAATCAGAAACGGTACTAAAGGTGGAAGAAAACACTTGATTACTAGCATGTCTAACATTGTTATCGCCTAATTGAAGGAGTTCTTCATACACCTTAATGGTTGTTACAATGGTGTCATTTACAATAGAATAGTCGACTTTTTGAGTTTTCTGGAGATATACAGCTGTTTCGTCAGGATATCTTTCCGAGTAGTAATTAAATTCTTCATCGGGTTTCATTTGTGCATAAGATTTCATGCAAATGATCGAATATACCCCTATGAGGAGTGCCTTTAGATACGTATTAATAGATATCCCCATTCCAATAATATGTTTTAGATTGTACAGTGCCATTAGTATTATATACTATTTCTGTACCGTTTAATTTATCATTTGTATAAGGTGAAGAGCGTTTTAGAACACCATTTTCATAGTATTCGTGCTCAATACCATTTTTCAAATCGTTTTGAAAAGGTGTTTTTACAAAAATATTTCCATTAGCGTAATATTCTATCCAATCTCCTTCAATATAGCTGTTTTTATGATTAGTGCTTTCTATTAAAGTGCCATTCGAATTGTAGAATGAAGAATTACCATCAAATCTTCCATTGAGATAACTTTGTGTGGCAGCTAATTTTCCATTCTTAAAATAGGATTCAAGTATAAATTTCCCTTTTCTATCAAAATCAATCGTATCATTCGTTTTAATATTTACATAGGCAACAAGCTCGCCTTTATTATATATTTTTAATAATTGAAGTTCTCCAGATTGATCAAAATATTTTCTAGCGCCAGTTAATTCACCATCAGCATATAAGGATGAAATTTCGATCTGACCATTATAATAATAATTTTTCACTTCACCTTCAAGGAGGTCTCTAGTATACATAGACTCTTTTGCAATCACTCCGTTGGAATGATACCATTGCCATAAACCATTTTGTTCATTATTCAAATACTTTCCTTTCGCCTCAAGTTTACCATTTCTTAAATAGCCTAAATAATCACCCTGATACAAACCGTTTTTGAGTACGAACTGACTTTCTGTTTGGCCGTTTGAATATAGATTGTAGATATTAGATGCAAATTCTCCACATTGGATATCTACTTTAAATAGCGTGTCACCCGCTACTGTTTTAAGTGTACGAATTCCGTTCCCATATTCATATTTTTGTTCATGGTAAATATTACCCAATGTGTCATATTGAGCCATACTGGTAATGATATCCTCATCGTATTCAAATACCTTTTGTATTTTACCTTCAGGTGCATATACCTTATACTTACCATTTAGTTTTCCAGAAATATAATAGCGCTCTTCATCGAGTGATCCATCTGGGAAGTAGATTTTCCACAGTTGTTCTTGTTGGTCATTGTAATACCAACCATGGGCATTGATAGCTCCATTTTTGAAATACAATTTATAATAACCATGTAATTTACCATTGTCATAGCCAAACTTCGTGTAGGTTTGCCCATTAGGATAAAACTCTTCATAAATACCATGGTAATTATCGTCTACCATATTTGCTTTTTTATAAACAGTCCCATTCTTGTGGTATTTTGTTAACTCCCCATTCAATTTTCCATTTACAAGTGTTGCTTCGGTATCAATTTCACCTGTAAAGTAAAAGCTTTTGTATTCCATATTTCCTTCGTCATTTTGAGCCTGATGAAGAATGTTTTTATGTTCGTCAAAGAACTGGTAACTTATTAATCGATCATTTTTATATGTTTCTGTATTATATAGAATACCAAATTCATTAAAATAGTTGCTTTCTCCATTTCGTTTGCCTTTATTACCATAGTTAATAGCATTTTTAATTTCGCCATTAGTATGGTAATCGATCCATTTACCTACTCTCTTGCCTTTTAAAAATGTGCCTTTGTACCGAATTTTTCCATTTGGATGGTAACCAACCCATTCTCCCGAGAGTGAATCATTATCATAATTCCCTTCTTCTTCTAATTGTCCGTCCATGTAATATGAATAATACATGCCATTACTTTTTCCAGATACAATTGAATACTGGTTACTTATTTGTCCATTTTTGTAATAGGAGATATGATCGCCTTCCAATTCTGAGTCTTTTAAGTAATAATCAACTTTAACATCTCCATTTTCAAAGAAAACCTGTCCCTTACCTGTCTTTACCCCATTTTTATAAGGAACTATTTCCTTAATTTGACCACATTTGTAGTAATATTCCAATTGACCATCCAGTTCATCATTCGTATTATAATTGGCAATAATTGATCTAGTGCCATTTTCATGATAATATATTGCGGGCTTAATTTGTTGACCGTGGTCATTATAATATTCCTTTCTACTTGTCTGCCCATTGTCATGATAAAAAATCCATTCACCAATTTTTTCACCTTTTTCGTTATACTTTCCTGTAGCGTTGAGCTGATTATTTATACTGTAAAATTGCCAAGGGCCAATGCGAACATCATCGCTAATCTGATTCCCGATAGCGCTTAAACTATTGTTATTGAAGAACCAATTAGAGTAGTGATCTTTAACACCAAGAATATCAATGAAGCTTGTATCTCTATTTTTTGAAAACGCATTGTTAATTAGTCTAATCCAACTAGAATTCTCTTTATCATGTTTTTCAAGCCAATTAAGTATTTCTTTATTGTCAGTTGATTTCAAAATATAATATATAAATGCGGCACTCAAATCATTGTTTTGCAAAGTAGTATAAAATGGCACATAATTTTTCATCCAAAAATCATCTGAATTTTCCTCATATTTAAGTTTTGACAGTAGTAATTCAGACTGCTTTACAATGTTAGCATTGAAGTCCACACGTTGTTTAAACCTACTATCGAGAGCCGCTTTTGATCGTATTAAATCATCGTAATATTCGAAATCGGAATTGTCGATAAAAGGTTTTATCGATCCTTCACTTCTTACACCATTGCTGGCTAAATTATTCAAAAAGATAAGCGTTCCATTATTGCTAGGGTTTATCGCTAAATAGGTCATGTAACTCAAAAATGACTTCGTAATATGTCCTTGTAACATTGATATGTAACCCAGCATTAAATGGTTGCTAGAATAGTAAGGGTTGATGTGCAGCGATTTTTGAAAACATTCAACAGCTTTTTCATATTCTTTACTTCTGTGAAATGCTATGCCTAAATTATACATTAAAATGTAACTATTCGGAAACAGTTTTAGCCCTTCATTATATGTGTTTTTACTTTTTACTATGTTTTCTTTGTTCAAATAAGCATTCCCTAAAGTAATGTAAATAGTGTTTCGAAAATCACTGATGCTATTTTTTAGCTTTTCACCTATTACAATTGCTTCATCGAATTTTTTTAATGAATTGTAAGCAGACATAAGTTTAGATTGTACTTGAACGTAGCTGGTATCACTTTCCGATACGGTAAGGTATAATTCAGCAGCTTTCTCATAATTACCTGATTTTTCTAACTCAGTACCTTGAATTATAATTTCGGCAGGACTTACAAACTCAACTGTGTCACTTGGCGTTACTTGATTTAACGCTATAAATAATATAACTGATTTAATCATTTGTGTATGAAAAATTTGCAATTAAAAAAAGCTAAATTAATGTATAATTTTATTAGTCTACTATTTATTCAAAATAAAAGTTATACATAAGTATTTAATCAAAAAAGAAAATGCTTTTACGTTAATGATACTGAGGACATTGCGATTAAATTCGAATAATGAAAAAAGAACACTTGATTGTCTATTAAATTATTCGATATCGATCAATTTCAACTATTATTTAGAGTTTCATCTTAGTAGTGTGTAATGCGAGTTCAAGGATTTAAAAGCGCTTGTTTGTGAGACACAATAGTCTATGGTGTCTCACAAACAGACCATAGTTATTTGGGAACTATTACTGAACGTTTTCTTCTATTATTTAGTAGAAAGATGAAATCTCCACTTATACAATGTTTCCACTACATTCGGTAGAGCCGTTAAAGAAAATAGACCTAGTAGGTCTGATAAAAAAGCTGATGAAAAGTGATTAATATCATTTTATCTTCCCCAAAGAATGATGTCTTTTACAAAAAAAAGAATGATTAATTCAGAACTCATTGCTCCGAAAAGTATTGTTGTAATAGGAGGGTCGAATAATATAAATAAACCCGGAGGAAAAACGGTTAAAAACATCATAGATG
>Ga0224506_10002163_pt1 | contig 13568 bp, 11 predicted proteins | sample SF_Jan12_sed_USG_2_FD_169108 | JGI IMG/M metagenome (GOLD analysis project Ga0224506, IMG submission 169108) | Sediment microbial communities from San Francisco Bay, California, United States - SF_Jan12_sed_USGS_8_1 | ecosystem: Environmental > Aquatic > Marine > Sediment | place: USA... | reverse complement strand
CATTGCTAGGTTTATTTGTTGATGTGTTGATTTGATGATTCGCCTGCCTGACGGCTAGTCAAGTTAATTTGTTGAACTGGCACATTAATAAAATACAGCCCTCACTATACAGCTTCGCCCTTTCAGTCCCATTTCAGACTTAGCTAATTTCATTAACACGAGTAAATTACAATTACTCTACTAGTAACAACTCTTTCCTAATATTTACTTTTAGCACTTGCTGTATCGATTTTAGTACTATACAACAGCTGTTTTCACTAATTTTTCTAACTTCTCCCACCACTCCATTAAAAACACCTCCTATCACTTTCACTCTTTCTCCAAGTTGAAATTCAGTATTCAAATGTTCAACTTCTAATGGCAACCCCGTTTCTAACCAATTTTTGATAGTACGATACTCTGTATCATGAAGCACGGCTGGCTCTCCATTATATTTTAAACTTCTAACAATTCCAGGGATTTGTAATACATCATAAATTTTATTTTTGTTCGTTTTAACAAAAATATATGAGTTAAATAAAGGAACTTCTACTTTCTTCTTTCTATCAGACCACTGTCTCATCACTTTATGTAGAGGCAAAAAAGCTTCAAATCCATTTTCATGTAAAAAACTATTCACTTTTTTCTCCCATCTACTTCTAGTGTAGAAAACATACCATTCCTTTTCAGCCAACATCTTGCATTAAATCAATCACTTAGATATGATTCAGTTAAAAAAATTTAGTTAAAAAAATATTATCCATTCGTTAAAGACCAAAGATAGTTACTTTACTTTTTCCAAACCACTCTTTTATTCAAACTATTTTATTGAGGATAATTGATAAATTGTTACTACTTTCAAGTCCTGTCAAAAATGATATTATGAAATTTTTAAAATTTATTATAAGCACAGCAATTACAATCAGTCTACTTTATACTCTCAATACCCGATTGGTAGTGTCAGGTAACCCCGTACCTCCACTTGGGAAATTTTTAGATCCTTTTTGTGGTTTTTGGCAAAATGCAGAAAATGTAGAAGAAAATACTGCCGAAAAATTAATTCATATTAATGGCCTTACTGAAAGTGTTGAGATAGTATTCGACAAAAACCAAATTCCTCACCTATTTGCTAAAAACAATCATGACTTATACATGGCACAAGGATACACCATTGCCATGATGCGCCTTTGGCAAATGGAATTTCAAACACATGCTGCTGCAGGTCGTATTTCCGAATTGATTGGAGAAAAGGGAATTAATTTTGACAGGGCTCAACGAAGAAAAGGAATGGTTTTTGGTGCTAAAAACACTCTTCATGAAATGTATAACAACAAAAAAATTGGCAAGCTCATAGATGCCTATGCTCAAGGCGTAAACAGCTACATCAATCAATTAGAATACAAAGACTTCCCCATAGAATATAAATTATTAGACTATCAGCCTGAAGAATGGACTTCGTTAAAATCTGCGCTTATTCTAGAGTATATGATAGACAACCTTACTGGTTGGGAAAATGATTTAGAAAATACAAATGCGCTTCAATTACTAGGGCAGGAAAAATTTGATTTCCTGTTTCCAGAGTGGCTTGAAGGCATTGACCCTGTGATTCCTTCCGATTCTATTTGGGGATTCACTCCTTTAGAAGTTAGCAGTCATGAAGAAGGGTTTGCCTCCTCACTAATAAAAGAAGTGTTGCCTAAACCCGACCCCGACAATGGAAGTAACAACTGGGCGGTATCAGGAATAAAAACCAAAAGTGGCAAACCTATCCTTGCCAACGATACACATTTAGGGTTAAATCTTCCCTCATTATGGATACTTATGCAACTTCAATCGCCCGATGTTAATGTTTATGGATACACGTTCACGGGAGCATTAGGAATTACTATTGGGTTTAACGAAAACTCTGCTTGGGGGTACACAAACGCTCCTCGTGATACTCGTGATTGGTATAAAATCACTTTTAAAGATGCTTCTAAAACTGAATATTGGTATGATAGCAGTTGGGTTGCCACCACTAAAGTGGTTGAAGAGATCAAACTCCGAGGAAAACCTTCTTATTTTGACACAGTCACCTATACTCACCATGGCCCTGTAGTGTATGATGACACTTTTTTGTCTGACGAAAAAAACAATTTTGCATTACGCTGGACAGGACATGAACCATCGAATGTACAAACGGCTATACATGACTTAAATAGGGCGCAAAACTACGCAGAATATCGAAAAGCCATTGAAAACTGGGAGACCCCTTCTCAAAATATAGTTTACGCAAATACCAACGGAGATATTGCACTTACCGTTCAGGGAAAATACCCTGTAAAATGGAAAGGGCAAGGGAAGTTTTTAATGGATGGTTCAAACCCTGACATGGAATGGGGAGATTACATTCCTATGCAACATAACGCTGCACAATATAACCCAAAACGAAACTATGTTAGCTCTGCCAATCAACATTCTGTTGACCCTCAATATCCATATTATGTATATAACGGAGGCAATGAAGCCTATCGCAATCGAAGAATAAATCGATTATTAGACAGCATGAGCAATGTCACCCCTCAGGACTTTATGAGTATGCACCAAGATGCATATAGTATTAAGGCAGAAGAAGTACTTCCTGTTTTTCTGGACAGTCTAGTAACCAACCATGAGCATGAAGACATCATCAACGCTCTTAAGCGCTGGGACTATCAATATACGGCTACTTCAACGACACCTACCCTTTTTAATCGTTGGTGGAAAGAATTTATGAATGTACTCTGGGATGAATTTAAGAACGATAAAATGGCTTTGGATCGGCCTAGTGATTTCACGACCACTCATATCATCACTCATTTTCCTGCTAATGAATTTACTGACATTATCTCTACAGAAAAAAAAGAAAGTTTGACCGATATAATAAATATAGCTTTCGAAAATGCTGTGAGTCACTTAAAACAATGGGAAACTGAAAATGGGAAAGCATACACTTGGGGGGAGTATAAATCAACTAGCGTAATCCACCTAGCTAAAATAGTCCCCTTCAGCAATATGAACATCCAAGTTAATGGACATGATGACGCCATAAATTCAACAAAACCAAACCATGGTCCATCACAACGATTTATCATCGAAATGACAACCCCTCCGAAAGCATGGGGAGTATTCCCTGGTGGTCAATCAGGCAATCCAGGAAGTCCTTATTACGATAATTTCATTAATCAATGGAGGAACGGGGAATACATGGAATTAATTTACATGCCAACCCCAGAGGATCGTCCTGAACATATTAAAAACAAAATCACTCTTCAATCAAAATAAAATGAGGTTTCTATTAAAAATAATATTGATCGTTGCATTTTCAGCGCTATTGCAAACCTTCTTCCCTTGGTGGACTATCGCTATTGCTGCTTTTGTAATTAGTACTGTACTCTACACAAAAGGCATCTCTTCCTTTTTCGAGGGATTTATCGCTATTTTCTTACTTTGGTGTACAAAAGCCTACCTCATCGACCTCGCCAACGAGCAGATATTATCCGACAAAATAGCTACTGTCTTCTCTGTAACTCCTATTATACTAATCGCTATTACAGGTTTTGTTGGTGGATTAGTCGCTGGGTTTGCCTCCCTTTCAGGAAGTACGTTTATCGGAATGTTTAAACGTACTAAAAGAAGAAATAAATATTATTCTTTATAAGAACACAAAATCAATGCCAACGATACAACAAACGCATTAAAAAAAATTAGACTACTGATATACAATGCTATTTCCTACCTTCTATAAATGATTTTTCACTAACATACTCTCCACCACTTTAAAAGGAAACTGATTGTATTTTTAGAAAGCAAAAAATGCTTAAATGTGTTTGTCTTGGCGCAACCAGTTACTCTGGATTTGATGCCGATTTAACTTCTTTTATAATAACACCATCAGCCACAAAAGTTAGTTCTTCACTATCCTCTGTAATGGCTTCTAATTCTTTCTTTGTCGCTCCTCCATCCTGAGCAAAATGTTTCAATTCTTGAACGGACGTTAATTTTTTCTTCGCAACACCTTCTATTATCACTTCTTTACCTTCCATACCTTCCTTAGGAACAAAGAAACCATAATCTTTGAAACTCACTCGCATTGTTTCTCCTTCACTGGTCTTCACTGTCATCCAGCAGCCTTTCATTTTACATGTTTTTTCGATCGTTCCTTTTATTTTCACTTCCAAAGAATCTTCTGTTTCTATTTTAGCTAGAAAGTCACTCATCTCAACGATTCCGTCCTCGTTAATTTCCTCACCATAAAATCCATCTTCCGATACTACTGCTTTTTCCGTTTCTTGTTCAGCTATTTTTTCGGATTCACCTTCGTTATTTGTATTACAAGCACTAAAAATGATAAGAATGATTACAAAACTTATTACCTTTTTCATGATTTTTTATTTATTTATACGTACTATATTTTTTAAAAATTTGGACAAGGGATTTGCATTACATGTTTCGGGGGTTTACGCGGATCACGAGTCGACCATTGATATGAAATGGTAAACTCATGTGCTCCACCACTCCCAGCCCCGAGTGCTGATATCGTATAGTCATAACTATACCCTACGTTTAGCACATCATCTTTCCCTCTTTTCACAAAACCAATAAGCATGACTATCGACTCATTATTACTTAATTCATTGAATTTTTTGAAAGGTAATCCTCGGTACCACATCCCAAATATTATTGGCTCAAGCGTCAAGTACATCCCTAAATCCATTTGGTTAAACTCTCCTTGTTTTTTATATTGAGCCGTTGGGGTTAGACTTCGTTCTTGAGGACGGGCATATAGTCCGCTTCCCATAGTTCCATTATTAAAACGATATTTATATCCACCATGTATTGACATCTTCATAGGTAAAGGATCAACCCCTCCATTAATCGACTGGTTGGGTTTTGTGACATGGTGGAGCGAGGCACCTAAGAAAATGTCTTTTGTATATAACATCCCTCCAAAACCCAAATCAAACATATTCACCCCAGCTATCGACAACGATTCTCCTGTTGTAGGTACTACAATCCCTGTACTGGGATCAATTTGATCACCAAAAACCAATCCACTCGGATTTACCCCCACCCGAGCGTACGATACTTGCACCCCAGGTCGAAACGTAATCCAATCATTTATTCTCATTTGATATGAATAAACAAACCCTACATTATAGATTCTCCTACCCGCTAGACCTTCTTTATCATAAGTAAGCATCATCCCAATTCCACTATTATAATCTTCTAAATAATGATCGGCATAGACAGACGAGGTGACAAATTGAGCGCCAAATGAAGGCCATTGATTACGGTAGTTCAACCCCACTCGGGTATATTCCGTTGATCCTGCAAATGCTGGGTTTAAATAAAGAGGTGCTGCATAAAATTGTGAAAACTGAGGATCTTGGGCGCTTACCTCAACCCTATAAAACAGTATAAACAGAAAACTAAGTAAAAGTACTTTACGCATTGAGTTATTTTGATTTTTGTTTCCTGTTACAATTGTTAAATCAAACAATTGGTATTGTTTTACTTTTAAATGGCAAATTAGGGAATTAATTTCATTATTTGAAACGCTATTGAATGAGAACTAAGTTAAAAACGATAAAAATTATATTTTCTTTTATTAAATGAAAAATAATTCTAGATACTTTATCACGTTAAACAAATACTTTACGTTAATTGTATTAATTTAGATGTGGAATTTTAAAAAACCAATCCACCATAACATTAATGAAATTGGTTAAAAAATAACTATAGATGAAGCAAAAATTAAAGACTCTTTATTGTTCGTTCCTATTTTTACTTATCTCCAGTACAGGAGGTTTTTCTCAAGGCTTTTCAAATTACAACTGGTATTTCGGGGCTTCAGGTCAAGGGGTGCAATTTAGCAAAAATACATCCGCTCCAGATCGAGTTGATATTACTGCACTTAATCTAGGAGGTACGGCAACGGCTTCTGACCGGTATACTGGTTCTATATTTTTCTACACAGATGGAAATAGAGTATATGAATCTACTAATAATTTAATGCTAAATGGAAATGGGTTAAATGCCAACACATCTGGTAATCAACCTGTTGCTATATGCAATGTCCCAAATACTGCTGATCAATATTTTATATTTACAAATACAGCTAGTTATGCTACTTCTGGCACTATAGAATATACGATTGTAAACATGGGTGCTTCTGGAAACTCAATTTTTCCTGCACCTAGTTTGGGTGAAGTTTCTCTTATTAATAAAAATATTTCTACTGGAATAACAAATGCTTCTGAAGCAATGATTATCATTCCTAATGCGGCAGAAAATGGATTTTGGCTCATCACTCATGAAAATGGAGCAAGTAATTATATCGTATTACCTATAGATAGTACAGGGAGTATAGGCACTCCTATAGTTACCCCACTAGGAGGCATCACCGTAGCTGCAAACATCTCTCATAATACATTAAGCGATACACTTGCTGTATCGCCCCAAAGCCAAGGAGAAGAAGTGGAATTGGTCTATTTTGATCGAGCAACTGGTAGCTTGTCCAACCTATTTCCCATTCCTGGGACGGCAAATACTGATTTCGCTACTGAAGCCATTTATGACACAGAGTGGTCGAATGGAGGGAATATGCTCTACCTCTCAAGATTTGGCACCATAGGAAGCGATGTTGCTACACTTTATCAATACGATATCACCAATGACTCATTACTTCCTGTATTTACAAACAACATTTACAGGAGCTATGGTTTGCAAATAGCACCTGATAATAGCATCTACCATATTTACCAAGAAAATAATGGAGGGAACTATCTTTTAGGAAGTATCTCTTCTTCTGATAGCATTGCCACTAATCCAAGTTTCAATTATCAATCAAGGGTGTTTAATAATAGGGATTTACAAGCCCAACAGTTTAGTACCTTTCTTCCTCCTTATGATTTTGGTCTAACGCTAAATTTCAGTCCTAACTCAGGCTGTTTGAATAGTCAGGTTATTTTTTCTCCCATTTTAACAAACGTAACTGGTGATACCGTAAATGTAGATCGTGCGTTTTGGGATTTTGGAGATGGTATTGGTTTTTCAGGAAGTATAATTCCTATGTATTCCTATACCGACCCAAGTCAGTTGTCTCCATTAGTAAACTTAGCCGTAGAATCTGGAGGGCAAATCTATACCACCTCAGGCACGATGACGCTTACCGATTTTCAAGTGCAAATTTCAATGACTACCGATACTACCTTTTGTACAGAAGATTTTCCACCTCCTTATAGCACCAATACTAATCAAGATTCTAAAATTACAGCGAACATCACCGGAAATTACACCTCTCTAAACTGGTTTGGGCCAGGGGGTGAATTAGTGAATTTTGCTGATAACCCTACGTTAGTTGCTGATTCAGCAGGCTATTATTATATAGTGGTGGGCGATGCCAGTGGCTGTTCTACCTATCAAGGTGTAAATGTAAAAGAATATGGTGCGGCTGAACAACGTGCTAATATTTGGTATTTCGGGCAGAATGCTGGGATTGACTTTAATAATGGTGCTATTCCAATTGGAGATAGTCAAATGAATACTATTGAAGGATGTGCCGCTATTAGTGATCGAAATGGAAAAATTATTCTTTATACTGATGGCGTAAATGTATATGATAAAGAGCACACTCAAATTACTAATAAAGGAATAGGAGGAGCACAAGATGCCACTCAATCATCTATTATTGTACCTTTTGTGGGTGATGAAACCCTGTATTACATTTTTACTACAGAGGAATTATATGGCAGCTATACATACCAACTTAAATACTCCGTTTTTGATTTGAAATTAAACAACGGTACAGGTGCTTTAATCTCAGAGAATACCTTAATCTTTTCACCTAGTACGGAGCGTGTTACTGCCAGTAATAATTGGTTAATTGCTCATGAATTTGGAAACAATACATTTAGAGCTTACCCCATGACAGGGAGTGGCATTGGTCAACCTGTATATTCCAATATTGGTATTTCTCATACCTCTACAAATGATACGTATGGGCAAGGTTATATGGAGTTAGGCGTAAATAATCGACTGATTGTAGCGACATCTAACCCTCCAAACGAAAATTATCTTGAGGTATTTGATTTTGTAGATACCACAGGTATTTTAACTAATTATCGTCAAATTGACATGAGTAAAAATGGTGCTATTGGCCAAGTGTATGGCATTGAAGCTTCTTCGGGAGGAAATAAGCTTTTTGCTTCGGTAATAGATGGAGGGAATTCGCAAATTTTTGAATATTTTTTCGATTCTTTAGACAATCCTCATTTCCGTCAATCATTAGACATTAGTGGTCAGCAAGTAGGCGCTATTCAGGTTGGCCCTGATGGTCAAGTGTATGTCGCCATAAACAACTCCAATCAATTAGGTACGATTATCGTTAATGAGGACACTACTCAGAATTCGATTATCGATCCTTCATTAACTCCTTTTGCTCTTTCAGGAGGGACACAAAGTACATTAGGATTACCAAATTTTATTCAAAATATTTCCACTCCAGCACTAACTCCTACCATGACCGTCATGAATGGTTGTCCTGGAGATATATTAAATTTCACCGCTACTGGTACTGACCCAATAGATGAGTTTAGATGGAATATCGTACGCGATAGTGATGGGGTGGTTATAGCTTCCTCTTCCATTCAGAACCCAACTTTTACAGGCATAACTGAACCTGGCACTTATACTACTACAGTACTAATTTATAATCATTGCATTAATAGCCCTGACGTTAGATTAATAATGCCATTTGAAATTTATACCCCTCCTGCATTTACTATCGAAAACATAGTGGATGTAACAGGTGCTTGTGGAGATGCAAATGGATCATTTGATGTAAATATCACTACAAGTGGACTTTTTAATTACTCAGTACTTGGCCCTGTGAGTTCATCAGGCACAAATCTGACAAGTCCTACCACTATCACCGTAGATTCGCTATCATCAGGAGCGTATAATGTCATCATAACCGATACTAATGGATGTAGTACCGTAATCAGTCAAGCACTTAATGACCCTGTTCAATTTTCATCCACTTATACCACAACAACGACCGATTGTGATGGTATAGGCGGTTCTTTGACCATATCACTTACAGGAACTCCTGGCAATAACACTATCATTTATAATTTGTTCGATCAAAATACAGGTCAGTTATTGCTGCCTGATGGAAGCGGAACACACGACACCAATACTTCAATGATTTTCACCATCCCTAATGTTCCTGCTTCCACCTATTCTTTACAACTAGAAGATGGCGCAAGCCCTGCATGTTCTGAATTCACTACAGATATTGAAGTGACTGCCCCACCTGACACAGAACTCTCCTTACCTTTGGAGGCTTCTGCATGTGGGGTTACCTCTATTACGGTTGATTATACCACCAATTCATCGACTGGTGTAACTATAACTGGCCCAGCGAACACTCAGGTCACCTCCACTTCTATTACCTTCGGTGCACCTGGCTCATACACCGTTACTGCTTTGGGTGACGGTATCACCAATTGTGATTATAGCCAAGATATAGAGATAATTTTTAATGATATCACCCCCAGTACACTCAATCCTCAGCACATCATTTGCCCCGAGGATCCTCGTCCTGGTTTCTCTACAGCTTCGCTAACGGTAGACAACAATTTTATTACTGTAAATTGGTATGATGAAAATGGAGCTTCTTTAAACGGACAAGCAGGATACATCATTTCTGGGCTTACAATAGAAGTAGGTGTGCCTGGCAAGATTATAGCCGAAATGACGAACCCATTCGGTTGTGTTACAATGGACACCATAAACATTGTGGAAGATTGCCAACCGAGAATTGTTGCACCAAATGCTTTCAGACCAAATAGTAACGTAAATGAAAATCAATCCTTTTCCATTTACCACTTGTTTGTTTCCAGAGAAAATTTTTCCGTACATATATTTAACCGTTGGGGAGAGATCGTTTATCATTCTAATGATATTGATTTTGTATGGAATGGAGGGTTTAATGATGATTTTTCAAAACCATTGCCTACAGGAACGTATGCGTATGTAATGCGGTATGTCGATGAAAACAACCCAGAATCTGGGGCGAAACAACAGCGTGGAGGAGTATTATTAATTAGGTAACTTTATATTAAAACCATGAAATTCATAATATCGCTATCTTCACATTTTATATTATCAATCCATAATTAAAGAAAACATGAAACAAATTACTTTATTACTCACCCTTTCAATAGCATTATTTTCGTTTACTTTTTTGCCTACTAATTTAAAAATAACAGTACTTGATGATGTAGGTTCTTATGTCGAAGGAGCTGAAGTGACTCTTTATGGTACTGAGGATGATTACAGAAATGAAGAAAACCCAGTTTCTGAAACATTAAACACAAATGAAAAAGGACAGGTGACTTTTAAGAAATTAGAAGCAAAAGTATACTATATATATGTAGAAAAAGGAGATTTGAACAACGATGGAGGTGCAGCACAAACCAATGCACTAATAGAAGGAAAGCTCAACAAGGTAAACATCATTATCGAATAAAAAATGTCTAGACAGCAACTCATTTCTCAACTTCAGGAATATACTTCTCCCCATTCTGAAGAAATGGAGTTTAGGCTGCAATTTCTAGATTTAATAACTACTTTCGAAGAGTGTTTTGAAAGATCGTTGCTATCAGGACATATAACGGGTTCGGCTTGGATATTAGATGAATCTAGAGAGTATGCGCTATTGACGCATCACATGAAACTAGATAAATGGCTTCAATTGGGCGGACATGCTGATGGTGATACTCAAATAGAACGTGTGGCTCAACGGGAAGCCCTAGAAGAATCTGGTCTAAAAAGTATAGCCTTATCAAACCACACTATTTTTGACTTAGATATACATACCATACCGGAAAGAAAAGATGAGCCAGAACATTTTCATTTTGATATTCGATTCCTTTTTCAAGCAACTAAATCAGAACCCCTACACATTAATCATGAATCAAAAGCCTTAAAATGGGTGAAACTCTCCGCTATTTCAGCATTAGTAGATAATGATATTTCTATCATGCGAATGGTCAATAAATCTATTCAATTACCCAATGGGCAATAAATATGTAATCAAAATTTTTAGTTTTATTGAAATATAAGTTAGATTTGTTGTTGCAATCTATAACCAAAATTTAATTATTATGTTAGAACAATATGTAGGAGACGGTGCCAATCTATTTATAGCCATAGTAGCATGTATCATGGGATTTGCCGCAGCGATTGGTTTTATGGATTCTAATAAAACAAAAAAGAATCAAGAAGAAAGTAGTCATTAGTAAAAGAACTACGATATAAAAAAGGGGCTAATTCAAATCATGAGTTAGCCCCTTTTATTATATTACAAGTGTTTTATTAAGCAATTTCGACCATTTCAATATCAAAAATCAGGTCTTTCCCTGCTAATTCGTGATTTGCATCAATCACAACCATATCACCTTTTACTTCCGTAATGGTTACAGGTACAGGTGTACCATCTTGTTGCTGCATTGCCAAAGGCATTCCTACTTCAGGAGTCATTTCTTCAGGTAACTCACTAATAGGCACATCAAACATCATTTCTTGATTTCGCTCGCCATATGCTTCCTTTGCAGGAATTTCTGTGGTCTTTTTATCACCTACTTTCATTCCAAATACGGCACTATCAAACCCAGCAATCATCATTCCTGCTCCTACTTCAAACTCTAATGGTGTTCTCCCTTCTGAGGAATCGAATACTGTTCCGTCTGTTAAACGACCCGTATAATGCACTTTTACTTTGTCTCCTTTTTTTACTTCAGACATTCAACTACTATTTAATTTTCTATATATAATTTATTATCACTTACTTCAATCCTTTTAAAATAAGAAGTGCAAAGATATATGAAATAAGTTCACTAAATAAATTAGTAGTTACAATTTTCAAATACACTATTATTTCAATTAACGACAAACCGTCTAAGATTATTTTTAAAATATCAGTTGATACGATTATGTATTTAGTCGTTGACTATAGCTGCAATAATATAGAAACTATTTTTAGAGTCATATAGATGGACTTTAAAGTGATAATAATTACAACTCAAATATCCCCCAACTGTGGGCGCATAATAATTTCTTCGATCACCGCTGATTTAGATAAATGATACGCTCCATATACTGATTCTGCCACATCTTCGGCTTTCATAAATCGATCTTCTGGTAAATCAGCGCCCTCCCAACTCGAGGTAAATGTAGCTCCTGGCATTATAGCTGTCACCTTTACATCATGTATTTTCATTTCTTCACGTAATACTTTCGTCATTCCCAATAGGGCATATTTAGAAATACAATATGACCCTCCATTTACGTAAGGCATAATACTCGCAGTAGAACAGATATTAAATACATGTCCGTTTTTACGTTTCATCATTTCTGGAATAATTTTTCGTGTAAGATGGTAAGCACTATATAAATTTGTGTTCATCATATTTTCCAGCACCCCTTCTTCTTCTTCATGCACCTGACCAGGAATAAAAACGCCAGCATTATTTACTAGCACGTCTGCTCCTCCTAACGACAACACATACGCACCAAAATCATTTACTTCTTTATTGTTAGAAATATCCAGCATTTTAGTGTAAACTTTGGTATTATAACGTTTTTCAATTTTATTTTTTAATATCTCTAAATCATCATTATTTCTTGAACATGTTATAATTTCGAATCCATTAGCAGCAAATTTCTCTATAATAGCCCTTCCAATTCCTTTCGTTCCACCTGTTACTACAATACGTTTATTCATTATTTCTATATGTTATTTCAACTTTAAGATTATACCTGTTATCTTACGCAAGATAGAGAAGAAGAAATGATTATAAAACTGTAGACTATTGGCATTTATTCATAACCTAGGAAAGTATTTCATGTTTATGGGTTCGCTATTCACAAATCGTGAATCGTTCAGAACTTATTTTAAACTCACCATAGACGAATGCGTTCTCATTGGTGTAAACTCAATTATTCTTGTAAGCATTGTCGCAACATTTATGGGTGCGGTAACCACACTACAAACTGCCTACAACCTTGTAAGTCCATTTATTCCCGACTACGTGATTTCATTAGTGGTGCGAGATATGACCGTGTTGGAATTAGCTCCTACCATCATCGCAGTGATCTACGCAGGTAAAGTAGGCTCCAGTATTGCAGGCAATTTAGGCACTATGCGCATTACCGAACAAATAGATGCTTTAGAAGTGATGGGGATAAATTCAAGTTCATATTTAGTATTACCCAAAATAGTAGCCTCTATTATTATGTACCCTTTGTTAGTCATTTTTGCTGGTGTGTTATCATTAACAGGTGGGTATTTGGCGGGGGTATTACTAAACATAATATCTCCACAAGATTTTATTTATGGAATACGAGATGGATTTAATCCTTTTACTATTCAGTTTGCATTAATAAAATCTGTAGTTTTCGCTTACCTTATAAGTTCAATTTCTTCTTACAAAGGGTATTATACACAAGGAGGGGCATTAGAAGTAGGTATTTCGAGTACTCAGGCAGTTACCTCAAGTGTG
>Ga0224506_10002162_pt1 | contig 13572 bp, 8 predicted proteins | sample SF_Jan12_sed_USG_2_FD_169108 | JGI IMG/M metagenome (GOLD analysis project Ga0224506, IMG submission 169108) | Sediment microbial communities from San Francisco Bay, California, United States - SF_Jan12_sed_USGS_8_1 | ecosystem: Environmental > Aquatic > Marine > Sediment | place: USA... | reverse complement strand
GGTGTCGATGACGGAAAATTCCATCACGTCCTTGCCATCGACCTGGGTCGGCAGCACATGCAGTTCGATGCGTCGGTTGTCGGGCGGGCGCTGGGCCTGGACGATGGATTCGGCGCCGTTCTTGAGCAGGTTGACCAGCACCTGTTCGATCAGGATCGGGTCGACCAGCAGCCGCGGCAGGGGATGGGCCACATAGTGAGCCAGCCGCACGTTGTAGCGCCGCAGTTCGATCTCGGCGAGCTCGACGGCCTCGCTGACCAGGGTCGAGACCTCCGAGAGGGTGCGATTGGGCTCGCTGCGTTTGACGAAGGCGCGGATGCGCTGGATGATCTGGCCGGCGCGTTGGGCCTGCTTGGCGGTCTTGTCCAGCGCGGTGAGCATGTCCTGCTCGGAGATCTGTTTCGACTTGATGCGCGAGATCATGCCGGTGCAGTAGTTGTTGATCGCTGTCAGCGGTTGATTCAACTCATGCGCCACGCTCGATGCCATCTCACCCATGGTGATCAGGCGGCTGGCGGTGCTCGCGCGTTCGGCCTGTTCGGCCGCTTGTTCCTCGGCCATGCGGCGCGTGGTGATGTCCGTGGCAATCACCATCTGTGCCAGGCGACCATCAACCCAGGTCAGGTAGCGCGTGCGCACCTCCAGCCATTTGCCCAGCTCCTCGACGAAGATTTCCGCGCTTTCGCTCTCGCTTTCGTTGTTCGCCAGGCTGGCCGCCGGGATGCTGCTCCAGGTCTCGCCGGGGTTGTGCATATCGCCGTGGTTGGCACGGTCGAGGTCCGAGGTCTGCGTGGTCATCAGCACGTGACCCTGCGGCTGCTCGCTGAACCATTGCCGATACATCTTGTTGGCAAACAGCAATTCGTCCGTGCCCAGCGGTGCGACCGAGACCGAGGCGTCGAGCGCTTCTAGCACGGTCGTGAAGCGCTCGTAGGACGCGTACAGCTGCTCGCGAACCCGGTTGGGCTCGGTGATGTCGGTCATCGACGTCATCCAGCCGGTCTGCAGGCCATGGGCGTCGATCAGCGGCGAGACATAGATGCGGGCGTCGAACAGGGTGCCGTTCTTGCGTTTGACGCGTACCTGGAATCCGCCGGGGGTGGTCCGGCCATTGATTTCGTCGTCCAGACGCACAGCCAGCAGCTCGCGGTCTTCCTCGGGCCAGTAGGGAAAGGGGGCGGTGCAGCCGACCAGCTCGGCTTCGCTCCATCCCGTCATCTGACAGAAGGCGGTGTTGACGTAGGTGATGCGGCCTTGCAGATCCAGGGCGCGCATGCCGGTGGGCATGGAGTTTTCCATGGCGCGCCGGAAATTGGTTTCCACCACCAGGGCTTGCTGCGCCTGCATGCGCCTGCGGGTATGTCGCCAGTTGCCGATCAGCATCCAGGCGGTCATCAGGCTGAGCGCGCCCACCAGCCAGAAAAGGCCGCTGCCGATCACGCCCAGCGAGGTTCGGTAGGCCCGCGCGCGAATCATCAAGCCGTTGCCGACCGGCGAGACGGGGACTTCGAATTCGTTGGCCGGATTGGCCCAGGGCAGGAGCCGGGAGGCCGGATTGCGCTTCTTGATGAGCGCGCCGGTCAGCTGCTGGCCCTCGGCGTCGTGAAGGGTGAACGAATACCGGGCCATGACTTCGGCCGGAATGCCGTAGCGATGCAGGCCGTCTACCGAGTACTCGGCAAGCAGCATGCCCGCGAAGCGGCCGCCGTGCAGCAGCGGGATGTGCAGTTCGAGCAGGGCTGGCGCCTGATCGTCACCGGTCGGCTGGGCGTAGACCGGCTGTTCGAGTTCCCGGGTCAGGTTGAAGGTGGCCTGTGTCTGGTCCGTCAGCTGGCGTGCGTCGTCGTGAGCGAACTGGCTGGCCGAGACGCTGGCGCGGACGCGTTTGTCGGCGTCGAGCCAGCTCATGCGGTAGAGCTCGGGGTACTGGCTGATCATGACCTGGGCGCTGGCGACGAATTCCGCGGGTGCGATCTCCCGGGTCGAAATCTCGCGCGCCACCCGCATCATGTGCTCCTGCCGCTCCAGCAGGCGCAGGCGCAGATGCTGCTGGGCGTATTCGACATCATGGCGCAGCGCCTCATGCTCGCGGTCGATTTCCTCGAAACGCAGATAGGCAAATACCGCCACGATGGCGGCCAGGAACAACATCACGGCCACCAAGGGCGCCATCATGGCGTAGCGGTCCTGCCGGGTGGGCGTCTGACGGCGCCACCACTGTTGCAAACCGATGATGCTTGGCCAGTCGCGTATTGGGAGAAGCTTGAATGAGCCGCGAAACAGCATAGCTGGCTAGTGTAGTGGCTTGAGATGTCACGTCCAGGCTTGCAATATTCACAATATGAAATCAATAGGCATGATTTGAAATCAAGGAGAAATGTGAGAAACTTGGGAGATCACACGACACGCACTACATTTAGTCAGAGCAAAGGAGCCCGACATGTCTGCCCTGCCCGAAAACCTGTTTGGCGCCAGTGCCAATGACGACGAGGACAGCCAGGAAACCCGTGAATGGCGGGACGCCCTGAGCGCCGTGATTGCCCAGGAGGGCCCGGAGCGAGCCCACTTCCTGCTTGAGCAGTTGCTGGCCCATGCGCGCATGCACAAGATCGACATGCCGTTCTCGGCCACGACCGATTACGTGAACACCATAGAACCGGACCAGGAAGAGCACAGCCCTGGCAACCTGGAACTCGAAGGCCGCCTGCGCGCCTACATGCGCTGGAACGCCATGGCCATGGTGGTCAAGTCCAACCGACTGGACCCGATCGATGGCGGCGACCTGGGCGGACACATCAGCTCATTCCAGTCGGTGGCCCACATGTTTGCGGCCGGCTTCAACCATTTCTGGCATGCCGACAACACCGACGAGGGCGGCACCCATGGCGGCGACCTGCTCTACATCCAGGGTCATTCGTCACCGGGCATCTACGCACGCGCCTTCCTGGAGGGACGCATCAGCGAGGAGCAGATGCTGAATTTCCGGCAGGAGGTCGACGGCAAGGGCTTGCCCAGCTACCCGCACCCCAAGCTGATGCCCGGCTTCTGGCAGTTCCCCACGGTGTCCATGGGCCTGGGCCCGATCATGGCCATCTACCAGGCACGTTTCCTCAAGTATCTGCACGCTCGCGGCATCGCCGACACCAGCGCGCGCAAGGTCTGGGTCTTCTGCGGCGACGGCGAGATGGACGAGCCGGAAAGCCTGGGCGCGATCGGCCTGGCCGCGCGGGAGAAGCTGGACAACCTGGTCTTCGTTGTCAACTGCAATCTGCAGCGCCTGGACGGCCCGGTGCGCGGCAACGGCAAGATCATCCAGGAACTCGAGGGTGAGTTCCGTGGCGCGGGCTGGAACGTGCTCAAGCTGATCTGGGGCGGTAACTGGGATCCGCTGCTTGCGCGAGACAAGGAAGGCGTGTTGCGCAAGATCATGCTCGACACGCTCGATGGTGACTATCAGGCCTTCAAGGCCAACGACGGGGCCTTTGTACGCAAGAACTTCTTCGGCCGCGATGCGCGTGCGCTGGAGATGGTCTCCAAGATGAGCGACCAGGACATCTGGAACCTGCGCCGTGGCGGCCACGATGCGCAGAAGGTCTATGCGGCCTTTCACCGGGCGAACAACAGCCAGGGCGGCCCGACCGTGCTGCTGGTCAAGACCGTCAAGGGCTGGGGCATGGGCAAGGCCGGCGAGGGCAAGAACACCGCGCACCAGACCAAGAAGCTCGGCGATGACGACATCCGCTACATGCGCGATCGCTTCAATCTGCCGATTCCCGACAGCGAGTTGTCCAAGATCCCGTTCTACAAACCGGCCGACGACACGCCGGAGATGAAGTACCTGCACGAGCGCCGCAAGGCGCTGGGCGGCTACCTGCCCAAGCGGCGCGAGAAGAGCAGCGAGAGCTTCACCGTGCCCTCGCTGGAGACCTTCAAGTCAGTGCTCGAGCCCACGCCCGAAGGCCGAGAGATCTCGACCACCCAGGCCTATGTGCGCTGCCTGACCCAGTTGCTGCGCGACCAGGCCCTGGGCCCGCGCGTGGTGCCCATCCTGGTGGACGAGGCGCGCACCTTCGGCATGGAGGGTCTGTTCCGCCAGATCGGCATCTACAACCCCGAAGGACAGAAATACACCCCGGTCGACAAGGACCAGGTCATGTACTACCGCGAGGACAAGGCCGGCCAGATCCTGCAGGAAGGCATCAACGAAGCCGGCGGCATTAGCAGCTGGATCGCCGCGGCGACGTCGTATTCGACGAACAACCGCATCATGATTCCGTTCTACATCTATTACTCGATGTTCGGTCTGCAGCGCGTGGGCGACCTGGCCTGGGCGGCCGGCGACATGCAGGCGCGCGGTTTCCTGCTGGGCGGCACGTCGGGGCGCACCACGCTCAACGGCGAGGGCCTGCAGCACGAGGACGGTCACAGCCAGATCCTGGCCAGCACCATCCCGAACTGCGTGAGCTACGACCCGACCTTTGCGCACGAGGTGGGCGTCATCCTGCACCATGGTCTCAAACGCATGGTGGAGAAGCAGGACAACGTGTTCTTCTACCTCACGCTGCTCAACGAAAACTATTCGATGCCCGGCCTCAAGCCCGGCACCGAGGATCAGATCATCAAGGGCATGTACTTGTTGCAGGAAGGCAAGGCGACCAAGAAGACGCCGCAGGTCAACCTGCTGGGCTCGGGCTCCATCCTGCGCGAGTCGATGTTTGCCAAGGAACTGCTGGAGAAGGACTGGGGCGTGGCCGCCAATGTCTGGAGCTGTCCGAGCTTCAACGAGCTGACCCGCGACGGCCAGGACTGCGAGCGCTGGAATCTGCTGCATCCGACGAAAGAGCCGCGCGTGCCCTTCGTGACGCAGCAGCTCGATGCGCACGCGGGTCCGGTGGTTGCCTCGACCGACTACATGAAGAACTTCGCCGAGCAGATTCGCCCCTTCCTGCCCAAGGGCAGGACCTACAAGGTGTTGGGCACCGACGGCTTCGGCCGCAGCGACTTCCGCAGCAAGCTGCGCGAACATTTCGAGATCAACCGCCACTACATCGTGGTGGCTGCGCTCAAGTCGCTGGCCGAGGATGGCGCGGTGCCGGTGGAGAAGGTGGCCGAGGCGATTGCCAAGTACGCCCTCAAGGTGGACAAGGTCAACCCGCTCCACGCATGATGCAGCGTGCTTTGTACATGCGACCTTTGGCGCGGGCGTGCGACGCCGTGATGCGCGGGCGCATGGAATTTTTTGCGAATTAGGAAGAACAAGATGGCCATCGTAGAAATCAAGGTGCCCGACATCGGCGACTTTTCAGAAGTCTCCGTCATTGAATTGCTGGTCAAGCCGGGCGATACCGTGCGGCCCGAGCAGTCCCTGATGACGGTTGAGAGCGACAAGGCGTCGATGGAGATTCCCTCCAGTCACGCCGGCGTCGTCAAGGAGTTGAAGGTCAAGCTGGGCGACAAGGTGGCCGAAGGCTCGGTGATCCTGACGCTCGATGCGCAGGTCACGGCGGAAGTGCCGTTGGCGCCCGAAGCGGCAGCGCCGGCTACCCCTGCGGCTCCGACCCCGCCAGCGGGGGCGCCTGCTGCGCCAGCAGCGGTTGTGACGGCTGCAGCGGCTGCGCTGCCGTCACATGAGCCGTCGGCAGCGACGGGGCGGCTGCCCCATGCCAGTCCGTCGATCCGCAAGCTCGCGCGCGAGCTTGGCGTGCCGCTGGGCGAAGTCCAGGGCAGCGGTCCCAAGGGCCGCATCACCGACGAAGACCTCAAGAGCTTCACGCGCGGCGTGATGAGCGGTGCGGTGCGCACCCAGGCCATGGGGGTTGCGGGCGGCGCAGAGGGCGCCGCGCTGGGCCTGCTGCCGTGGCCCAAGGTGGACTTCGCCAAGTTCGGCGAGGTCGAACGCAAGGACCTTTCGCGCATCAAGAAACTCAGCGGCGCCAACCTGCACCGCAACTGGGTGATGATTCCGCATGTCACCAACCACGACAATGCGGACATCACCGAGCTCGAAGCCCTGCGCCAGCAGCTCAACAAGGAAAACGAGAAAGCCGCGAAATCCGGAAACGGCACAAGCGCCGTGAAGGTCACCATGCTGGCCTTCGTGATCAAGGCCGTGGTGGCTGCGCTGCGGAAGTTTCCCGAGTTCAACGCCTCGCTCGACGGCGACGCCCTGGTCTACAAGAAGTACTTCCACATCGGCTTCGCCGCCGACACGCCCAACGGCCTGGTGGTGCCGGTTCTCAAGGACGCGGACCGCAAGGGCGTGCTGCAGATCTCGCAGGAGCTCGCCGAACTGTCGAAGAAGGCGCGTGAAGGCAAGATCAGCCCGGCCGAGATGACGGGTGGCTGTTTCTCGATCTCCTCCCTTGGCGGCATTGGCGGGCGCTACTTCAGCCCCATCATCAATGCGCCCGAGGTGGCCATCCTGGGGCTGAGCAAGTCATTCATGGAGCCGGTCTGGAACGGCGAGGCGTTCACGCCGCGCCTGAGCCTGCCGATGTCGCTCTCGTACGACCACCGCGTCATCGACGGTGCGGCGGCAGCCCGTTTCAATGCCTACCTGGGCCAGATCCTCGGCGATTTCCGCCGGGTGATGCTCTGAGGAGATACAAGCCATGGCACTGGTAGAAATCAAGGTTCCAGACATCGGGGACTTCGACGCGGTCACCGTCATCGAATTGCTGGTCAAGCCCGGCGACACCATCAAACCCGAGCAGAGCCTGATCACGGTGGAGAGCGACAAGGCCTCCATGGAGATTCCCGCCAGCCAGGCTGGCGTGGTGAAGGAGCTCAAGGTCAAGCTCGGCGACAAGGTCAAGGAAGGGTCTCTGCTCTTGCTGCTCGAGAGCAGCGACGCGGGCTCGCCGGCGGGGCAGGCAGGCTCAGCCCCACCGGCCCCTGTCGCGGCAGAGGACGCGAAAGCCACGGCAACGCCCGCACCGGTGGCAACCAGCTTCGCCGGCAGCGCGGATATCGACTGTGATGTGCTGGTGCTCGGCGGCGGCCCCGGTGGTTATTCCGCGGCCTTCCGCGCGGCCGACCTCGGCCTGAAGGTGGTGTTGGTCGAACGCTATGCGCAACTCGGCGGCGTCTGCCTCAACGTGGGCTGCATCCCGTCCAAGGCGCTGCTGCACGTGGCAGCGGTGATGGATGAGGTGAGCCACCTCGGCGCGCTCGGGGTGGACTTCGGCAAGCCGGTGGTCGACATCGACAAGCTGCGCGGCCACAAGGAAAAGGTGATCGGCAAGCTCACGGGCGGACTGGCCGCGATGGCCAAGCTGCGCAAGGTCACCGTGGTGCGTGGCTACGGCGCGTTCGCAGGCCCCAACCACCTGGAAGTGGAAGAGACCCAGGGCAGCTCGCAGGAGAAGACCGGCAAGAAGCAGGTCGTGGCCTTCAAGAAGGCCATCATCGCTGCGGGCTCGCAGGCCGTGCGTCTGCCTTTCATGCCGGATGATCCGCGCGTGGTGGACAGCACCGGTGCGCTGGCGCTCAAAGAGGTGCCCAAGCGCATGCTGATCCTGGGTGGCGGCATCATCGGCCTGGAGATGGGTACGGTCTACAGCACCCTGGGCGCGCGCCTGGACGTGGTGGAGATGATGGACGGCCTGATGCAGGGTGCAGACCGCGATCTCGTCAAGGTCTGGCAGAAGATGAACGCGCACCGTTTCGACAACATCATGCTCAAGACCAAGACGGTGGGCGCCAAGGCGACGACCGCGGGCATCGAGGTCACGTTCGAAGGCGAGGGCGCCCCCCAGCCGCAGACCTACGACCTGGTGCTGCAGGCCGTGGGCCGCAGCCCCAACGGCAGGAAGATCGCCGCCGACAAGGCCGGTGTCGCCGTGACGGAGCGTGGTTTCATCAACGTCGACATCCAGATGCGCACCAACGTGCCGCATATCTTCGCCATCGGCGACATCGTGGGGCAGCCCATGCTGGCGCACAAGGCGGTGCATGAAGCGCATGTGGCGGCGGAAGTCATCGCCGGTGAGCTGCAGGGCAAGCCGGAGCTGGCCAGCGCTGCGTTCAACGCCCGCGTCATCCCCAGCGTGGCCTACACCGACCCCGAGGTCGCCTGGGTGGGCCTGACCGAGGAGCAGGCCAAGGCGCAGGGCGTCAAGGTCAAGAAGGGCTTGTTCCCCTGGGCCGCTTCGGGCCGTGCCATTGCGAACGGTCGCGACGAAGGCTTCACCAAGCTGCTGTTCGACGAGGAAACCCACCGCATTGTTGGCGGCGGTATCGTTGGCACGCATGCGGGCGACATGATCGGCGAGATCGCGCTGGCCATCGAGATGGGCGCAGATGCCGTCGACATCGGCAAGACCATCCATCCGCACCCCACGCTGGGCGAAAGCATCGGCATGGCGGCGGAGGTGGCGCACGGCTCCTGCACGGACCTGCCCCCGACGCGACGCTAGGAAGTGTTGTCTTCCGTCCGGGCTTCTGGGCGGCGCCACAACCACAGCAGGACGGCCGCCATGCAGACGATGGCGAGCAGGGCGGCCCAGCGGGGCGTGACGGTGTACAGCAGGTAGGCGGCGCTGGCGCTCATGACGCCGGTTGCCGTCCATTTGGCGGGGCGGTGGACCACGCCGCCGGCGCGCCAGTCGCGCAACAGGGGACCGAAGGCGCGGTGCTGTTCGAGCCAGGCCAGCAGGCGTGGCGAGCTGCGGGCCGCGGCCCAGGCCGACAGCAGGATGAAGGGCGTGGTCGGCAGCACCGGCACGAAGATCGCGACGATGCCCAGCAGCAGGAAGCACAGGGCCAGCCCCAGGTAGAGCGCGCGCGCCACGGCTGACAGCGGCGTGGCCAGGGCAGCCGGGGCAGGGCGGATCGGTCGGTCGGTGGGCATGAGCCGCATTTTGCCGCCTCAGCGGCCGGGCGGGGGCATGGCTTGGCGGGTTTGTCCCGGTTTTCCGTCAGCTGTCGAAGACGACCTGATTCAGAAGCAATGCCACCGCCGCGATCCCGATCCTGTCCCGCTCGTCTTCAGACAGCGAGTTTTTGAACCAAATGGGGCCTTCCTTGCTCACGGTATCGACGGCAGCCACAATCGAATTGTCGAGATAGAAGTAGTAGCCGGTGTAGAAGCCCAGTTTGAGTGGCGAGCCTTCCACGGTGCTCACTGGGCTGACGGAGATTTCCTTCTGTCCGAAATTGATTCTTCCTGTCGCTTCGGCAAGCCCGTTCCCCTTGAAGCTGAACTCCCATGCCGTCGCCCCGCCCTCCAGGGGGACGATGCCGCAGCTCAGATCGACATATATTCCGTAGGAAACAACGCTGACTCTTTGTTGCCCCTTGCTGGACCTGCACTCCGCCTCCCAGCTTTTGTGACCGAGAAATCGGAAGCTGTAGTCCTGAGCCTTGCTTGCCTTCTCATACTTCAGCTTCCCGACATGCCATCCCGAGACTTTCCCCTTGATCCAACCCCGAGAGATGGCGGAAACCCGATAGGGACCGAAGGCCAGCTCGCCGCTCGAGAAGGTCTGGTGCATCTCGGTTATCTTGTGACTCACGGCGTCAGCCTGGAGGGCCGGCAGCCTTTCCATTCGGGCTGTAGAACAGGCGGTGAGAAGCCCGGCGGCCAGACAAATCGAAATTCGAAACAACATGGGGGCTCCTCAAAAAGCTTTCGCGTGCACGCATCTCGCGTTGAGCGTTCTGCGCGAGGGCAGCTTGTCGCGTCCGGCGCCGCCCGAAACGCAGGGCAGGAAATATATTCCGGTACTCCACCATGGCTCGACTCGGTGGCCTGTACTATGGTTTGAGCCGAGCCTCGAACCACGCTACCAACCGCTGCCGGATGGCCGCTTGCTCGAAGGCCTGGATGTGGTGGGTCTGCGGCACGCGCCACAATGCCTTGGGCGCGCGGGCGGCCTGGTGCAGTTCGTCGCCATGATGCACCGGCACCACCTGGTCGAGCTCGCCGTGGATGATCAGCAGCGGGATGGGGCTGATCAGTGGGGCGGCGTCGAGCGGGCGGTAGCCGTCGGTCACGGTCAGACCCAGCGGCCAGGCCAGCGGCCAGCTGAGCCAGAAGCCGCGCAGCTTTTCGCGCGCGATGTCGCGGTAGCCGACAAAGGCGCTGTCGATGACGGCGCCCTTGATGTGTGCGCGGTAGGCCGAGTGCGCGACGTAGTGCAGACCCAGCGCACCGCCCAGGCTCTGGGCCAGCACGAAGATGCGGCCTGGATCGATGTCCTTGCGCGCGATCAGGTAGCGCATGGCGGTGTCGATGTCGGTCTGGGCGCCGGCCACCGAGGGTTTGCCCTGAGAACGGCCGTAGCCACGGTAGTCGAGCAGCAGCACGTTGAAGCCGTACTGTGGCAGCCAGTACACCGATCGCAGATGGGTGCTGATGTTCTCGGCGTTGCCGTGCAGGAACAGCACGGTGGCCTGGGCCTCGCCGGGTGCTGGCAGAAACCAGGCGCTGAGGCGGACGCCGTCATCGCTGCGTAGCTGCACGTCCTCATAGGTCAGTCCGACATCGGCGGGCGTTCGCACCCAGGCCTGCATGGGTTGGAAGAACATGCTGGTGCAGCCCGACAACAGCCAGGCGCAGAGCAGGGCGAGCAGCAGGCGGCGCATCAGAAATGAAGGTCCAGGTAGAGCGCGGTCGATTGGGTGAAGCGATCGTAATCCTGTTGCCAGCGGGCTTCGAGGCGCAAGGCGGTGTCGCGCGTGAGCGCCAGGCGCTGATCGAGGCCGGCTTCGAGCCGGGTGTGCAGCTCGCCAGCGGCGTAGCGAATGGCCCGGCCGTGGGCCAGGATGCGCCAGCCGGGCGTGGGGTCGAGCATCAGGCCGGCGCTGGCGCCGCCGCCTGCGCTGTAGCCGAGTTGCATCACATGGGCGGCCTGCAGGGAGGCTTCGCCCAGCAGGTAGGCCATGATCCGCGGGCTGGCGCCCCAGGTCATGCCGGCGCCGCCGTCGAGGTGGGCCAGCAGCGGGCGACTGCCGTTGGCGCGGTCGGCGCGTTGCAGACCGCCGGCGATGCGCCATGACATCGGCTTGAGCAGTGCGTCGCGCGGCGGCAGCGACACGATGTCTGCAACCTTGAATGCTTCGAGGCGGGTCTGGTCAAGCACGTTGTCGTGGCGCACGATCAGGTGCATGAACTCGATCTGGGCCCCGCGGATGTAGCCGTCCTGGCGGTCGAGCAGGTCGTGGTAGACCGGGCGCAGGCGCAGCTCCTGGTAGCCCTGACCGGCGCGTGCGCCGGCGCCCAGACTGATGCGGCTTGCGCCGTGGCCGTGCTCGGGACGTACCGCGGGCGTGGGCGGAGCGGGGACGTCAGAGACATCGATGCGGCTGCGTGCGCCCAGCAGGGCGCGCAGGCGAGGCGCGGCGTCGCGGTTGGCGATGTCGCCGCGCAGCCGGCTGTACTCGAGGTACTCGAAGCCCAGATCCAGCACCTGGGCCTGTGTGTCGGCGGGCAGCGTCGACAGCTGCGTGGCCGTGGTGTCCAGGCCGCCGTCGGCCAGTTGCCGGGCCAGGGCGATCTGCGGCTCGTCGAGCAGGTTCATGCGGTGGCGCAGCAGGGTGCTGCGCGCAGGCCGGTAGCTGGCCTGGCGGACCAGGCCCGGATGCTCGGCCACGGCACGCACGGTTTCGCTCGGTATCGCCCACAGGCCGAAGCGGTCGACCAGGTTCAGGCCGGGGCGCGCGACGTCGAGCAGCGAGAGCAGGTGGTAGGAGCAGTTTTCGTCGACGAAGAAGTAGTCGAAACGGGTCGGCCCGAGTTCCCAGGCGTGCATCAGCAGGCGGTCGACCTCATCGGCCTGAAGGCTGAGCGTGTATTCCCACATGTCGCGGTTTTCGAGGTCGTTGTATTCGCCGACCTTGACGTAGTAGGGCGAGAGGCTGAAGTTGCCGGCGTAGCCACCGAACAGGCCGCGCATGGCGAATACGACGCCGTTGGTCTCGTCGGTCGAGGCCGCATAGTTGATGGCATGGCCCAGCAGCTGCGAGCGACCGGTCTGACCCCGGGTGTCGATGCGCAGAAAGGTGTGGCCGTACATCGAGGCCGGATTGTTCAGGTAGGCGGCAGGAAAGACCAGGGTGACGGCGGCCGGATCCAGCGCCTCGTGCCATTGTGCGAAGCGCTGGCAGGGCTGCGGCGGCAGGCGCTGCGGATCGAAGGCGAGCTCCTTTTGCAGCCAGTGGTAACGCGCGATGAAGCGGCACTGGGGATTCTGCTGCGTCTCGGTTTCGGCGACGTCGGAGAAGAAGGCCGCGAGCGTGGCCTCCAGCTCGCCTTGCGGGTTGCGCTCGCCATCGGGCGCATTGAAGAAATCTGCGCTGTCGGCGAGGCTGCGCAGTGCCAGGAACTGAAAGCGCGGCTGGTAGTGCAGCAGGGCGCGCCACTCGGGGCGCTCGGCCAGCTGCTTGTGCCGCGCTGCAGCGACCAGCTCATCGAGATAGGGCGTGGCCCAGGCCGGACTGGACGACAGGCCGGCCAGGAGCAGCAGCAGGCGGGTGAGGAATGAGAGGCGGAGAAAGGGCCGGAAACGCATCAAATCAGTCGGGGGCAAAAAAACACCCAGTGGGGATGCCACTGGGTGTTGCAAGAGAGCCTGTCAGCCTTAGATGGCGACGCTGTAGCCGGCCAGGGTCTGGTCGGCGGCGAGCACGACGCGCAGGTTGTTCATGATGTCCTGGGCGGAGACCATGTCGGCGCTGTAGATGCGCTCGAAGTTGGCCTGGGCGACCTGGTTGAAGTGAGCCTTGTGCTCCTCCTTCACGCCGATGAGCTGAGCCAGGGATTCGAGCGACTCGCCACCGCCACGCGACATGTCACGTGCCAGGCGTTCCTTGTTGCCGTCGATGAACATGGCCGTCTTCCAGTTCGAGCGCACGGTGCCGTTCTGCGTGCAGCCGGAGGTGCCGGTCGTGATGCCGAACGTCTGGTTGCCGGAAGTACCGTTGGTGGTGGCAGCCAGGACCTGGGGCGCGACGCCGCTCTGGCCGTCGAACACCTTGGCTCCCCAGCCGCAGGAACCGACATTGTTCTCACCCGCTGCCAGGACGGCGGCAGGCAGGGCGGCGATGGCGCCGATGATGATGGCTTTCTTGATGTTCATGCGTGTTTCCTCGGTAAATGGGTTGAGTCGACAGTCGTTGTCTATCCCGACTGTCTGGATTCATTGTCGGTGTGACAGGGCGCGAGCGTCAATGAATCCCCCTTGCAACAAATTGTGAGCCGGTCGAAAAACAACACTTGCGCGCGGGGGCTGGCGCGGCCCTTGAACGGTTGCAGGCAGGCACAGCCTGCTGTGGCGCGGTGCGCGCAGGTCGTCGGTCACGCGGCGACAATACCTGGATTCAGAGCAAGGAGATGGTCGATGGCAGTGCGCGAAATACTGAGGATGGGAGACCCCCGTCTGTTGCGGGTGGCTCAGCCGGTGACGGCCTTCGACACCGACGCGCTGCATGGGCTGGTCGCTGATCTGCTCGATACGATGGCGGCGGCCGACGGTGCGGGCCTGGCCGCGCCGCAGATCGGCGTGGATCTGCAGGTGGTGATCTTCGGCAGCGACCTGCCCAATCCGCGCTACCCCGATGCACCTCAGGTGC
>Ga0224506_10002161_pt1 | contig 13573 bp, 5 predicted proteins | sample SF_Jan12_sed_USG_2_FD_169108 | JGI IMG/M metagenome (GOLD analysis project Ga0224506, IMG submission 169108) | Sediment microbial communities from San Francisco Bay, California, United States - SF_Jan12_sed_USGS_8_1 | ecosystem: Environmental > Aquatic > Marine > Sediment | place: USA... | reverse complement strand
ATTAGGGTGGAGCCATGAGGAAGGCTTTCTGAAAATCGCCCTTTGCTCACGGCTTTCATAGCCAGTTTTGGCCACGGCGCTACATTGTAAAGGTAAACAATACGATTGAAAAGAAAAGGACAGTAGAAATGCAATAAGAGAGGTAGGTGGGGTTATCGTATGGTCAAAATCAATGACCACTCTTTATCATCAAGTTGATTGGGAAAGACTGAGCAATTCCTTCTTTCCTACTTCAGGGGTTGCGACTAACTGACCATTTTCCATTTTCACCACGCGATCTCCGACGTGATAGTATCTGTCGTCATGGGTGATCACAATTGCCGATTTCCCTTGAGCCTTCAGTTCCGGCAAAAATTTGTGGTAGAAAAATTCTTTGAAGTAGGGGTCCTGATCGGCTGCCCATTCATCAAAAAGATAGAGTGGACGATCATCAATGAATGCAATCAGTAGGGCTAAGCGTCGTCGTTGACCATGAGATAACCCATCAAACGTATACAATTTTTCTTGGAGGGTGACCTTCTGATCAAGGCGAAGTTCTTTCTGGAAGCGTTCTACCTGACTGTTTTGGCGAGAACCAACCATGCCGACAAGGTTTTCAAATAAGTGAAAGTCTGAGAACACAACGGCCAGGTGTTCGCGAAACCATTTCCTGTTGTCCTGAGTAATTGGGATGCCGTTGAGGAGGATGTGTCCTTTGTGTGGAATGTACAACCCGCAGAGCAATTTCATGAGTGTAGTCTTGCCACTTCCGTTCCCACCAGCAATGAGCACAATCTCTCCTTGACTGATTGAGAAGTTTAACGGACCGAGCGAAAAGCCTTTGTCTGATTGCGATCCCGGTGAGTATTGAAAGGTGACCCCTTGAAGTTCAAGGGTGCGCCAATCCGAATCTGCCTGGAGACGGTCTTGTGGGCTTTCTTGAGTGAGTTCTGGATGCAGCGAGAGGCCCAATTCTTGGATTTTCCTCAGAGCCATTTCTCCTTGGCTTAAGGCCGGTGCCGCCCCAATAAATGCGCGAAACGGGCCCATCATGTAGAGGAACGCGAAGAGATATCCTGTCAACGTTTCGGATGGTAGGTCTTTTAGCAATGGGATGGAAAATAACAACGCCCCTATCGTTCCGTAAAACATCAGTGCCGTCCAGGCTTGCATATAGCCGTATTGTAGTCCTGCTGCTAAGTTCTCACGTTTAAATTCTTCGCTTGCCGGTTCAAGATTGTTTTTGATAAATGCATGACTATGAGATCGACGAAGGTGTAATTCTTTGAGGCCTTCTACCAGGTGCCGTAATAGATACAGGACTTTCTCTCGAGCTTCTCTTGCGCGTTGGACCGACTGGAATGCTTTTTCATTAAGGAGTTTATGAACGAGGCTTGCGGCAAACACCACTGCGAGTACGATGAGAAATACTCTCCAGGAGAGGTAGGCCAGGTAGGCTGAGCATCCGACGAGTATAGCGGTGTTCATCAATAATACTGGAATAATCGCAATGGCTGAGGCAATAGCCCGCACATCATCAGTGAGAGTGGCCAGGATGCGAGATTGCCCTTTTTCTTCAAGAAGTTGATAGGAAGCGGTGAAGAGTTTTTTTGATAAATCTAAGCAGAGTTCAAGGACAGCGTCCTGTCCTGCTCGATTCAATAACGCGTGGGACAATAAGTTGCAAGCGATTATTCCTAGAGCAAGTGCCATGAAGCCTGCGATTAGTGCATGCGTGCTCTCTTCAGTATGAAGTGTCGTATTGATGAGGGCGATGAGGCCTGCTCCAAATAACCCACTAAGCAAACCAGACAATCCGATGGCCAGACTTCTACGATAGGAGATACTCGAGAAGAACCAAAAAAACTTGAGAATTTCCCTGAGCACTATTCGAAGGCCTGGGCTTGAGAGAGTAATTTCTTTAGCTTCTCTGCGAGCGAGGAAACATTGGGGTTTTTAAAAAGATGTCCAGTACTTGCAGCCGGTAGTTCGTCGACAGAATACCCTCCCAAGGCTAGATCACACCATGTCATTCTCGTATCCTTTGGTGGGTTAACCGGCCGTTCCGAGGCTATGATGAGTTCAATTCGACCTGAGTAGGGTTGTGGTTGATAATGTGCTGCCGCTTTGCGGTTTGCCTCGGAAACCGTATCTCTAAAACGCACTTCGCGATCCCCTCGATAAACATCTCCGCTAGCCACCATCTCTCTCATTCCACGGATGGCCTTGGAAATACGTGTGAGGCGGTCTTCCCTTTTGGTTCGAAATATCTCACTCATGACTTCGAAGGCAACCGAGAGGAAAAAGGCATATGGGCGTAGACTATTCGGTATGGTCCAGCTCGGTGCCAGAAGGGAAGCTGGGGGCCAGGTTTCCAGTAACGCGAGCAATGCTACCTTTTGTCCCTTAGCAGAGAGTTGCTGCGCCATTTCAAAAGCAATGATGCCTCCGATACAGGCGCCTATCAGGTGATAAGGACCTGCAGGTTGTACCGACTGAATTTCGCTGATAAAGTGTGATGCAATATCTTCCACTCTAGTGAAAGGTTCGACTTCTCCGTCGAGTCCTCGTGATTGGAGCCCATAAAAAGGTTGGTCATTTCCCAACAATTGTACTAATTCGTAAAATCCCACGACGTTCCCGCCAATTCCAGGTACTGCAAAGAGAGGCGGCTTCGTTCCTATGGGGTTTATGGGGACGATAGACTGCCAGTTGGTTGGCCGTTGGCTACTCTGGAGAAGGGAGGATAATTCCCTTATGGTGGGGGCTTTAAATAAGGTAGCTAAGGGTAAACGTTGGCCTGTTAAATGTTCGATTTCTGTGAACAGCTGTAGGGCCAGTATGGAGTGCCCGCCCAAATCAAAATAATGATCGTCGATTCCTATATCTTGTCTGTCTAAGAGACGTTCCCAAATACGAATAAGTTGACGCTGTAAATCATTTTCCGGCAAGGCAGTTGGTGTGTGGTGGCCTGTCGACGTTCCTTTTATCGTTAGAAGAGATTTTCGGTCGACTTTCCCATTCGGCGTGAGTGGAAGCTCACGAAGAATGACGAATTCTGAAGGAATCATGGTAATCGGAAGGTAGGCCTTAAGATTTTGTCGCACATGCGCAAGGTCTAAGTCTTGATCTGTAGAGGGTACGACAAATGCCACGAGCTTTTTATCTGATTGATCGGTTTCGATTGCAAGAACGATGGATTGAGTGATTTCGGGTATTTGGTTGATTTGAGATTCAATTTCTGGAAGCTCCATCCTTACGCCACGTATTTTTACTTGCTGATCATTTCGCCCCAGGTAATCCAAGCGACCATCCGCCCTCCATCTAGCCAGGTCTCCTGTTTTGTACAGGCGCTCTTCAGGCCAACCAAATAAGTTGGGTTGGAATCTTTCAGTGGTTAAGTCTGGACAACCCAAGTATCCCCGTGCGACACCTTCACCGCCAATATACAATTCACCAGGTATGCCGACGGGCGTGAGATTGGCGTTTTTATCAAGGATGAGGGCTCGTGTGTTATCGATTTGACGGCCAATTGAAACCGGCCCATTTCCCGAACGGACTTTTTCTGCTGTTGACCAGATGGTGGTTTCAGTTGGGCCATAGAGGTTCCAAACCTCCTGGGAACGAGTGAGGAGCTCTTCAGCCAATTCTCGTGTGAGCGCCTCACCGCCACATAATATTTTCAAGTTTTTATTACCTTGCCAACCAGCCTGTAGGAGCATGCGCCAGGTTGCTGGGGTTGCTTGCATCACGGTGGCCCCAGATGTCTCTAGTCGTTTCCTCAGCCGTTGGCCATCACGGGCTTCCTCTCCACTCACGAGAATAACCTGAGCACCGATGGTAAGTGGAAGAAACAGTTCAAGGGCGGCAATGTCAAAGGTCACTGGCGTCACGGCAAGAAAAATATCAGTATTGCTCACGGCGAGTTTTCGTGACATAGATGGGAGAAAATTCATGAGGGATCGCTGTTCAATTTCAACGCCTTTTGGTTGACCTGTTGAGCCAGAAGTGAAAATCACATAAGCCAAATTGGATTGGGAAAAATTAGGATGAGGCAATTCAGCTTGATCAATGGCAAGAATATTCTCACTGATGTCATCATCTATGTAAAAAATGGTTCCTTGGTAATCTGGTATTTCCCTGCTTAAATGGCGTTGTGTGGCTAGGATTGGGGCATTACTGTTCAGGAGCATATAGGCAAATCGCTCAGGCGGGCCCTGCGGATCAAGAGGTAGATAGGAGCCACCCGCCTTCATGATTCCCAAAAAAACAATCAGGAGATCGGCTGTTCGATCAAGTGCAACCCCAACGAGCGAATCCGGAACGACCCCCAGATGGCGAAGGGAAAAAGCCAACTGGTTGGCCTTATTATTCAATTCATTATAGGTGAGCGTGGATTCCTCTGAGATCACGGCCAATGATTCCGGATTGTTCCTAGCCTGGAGTTCGAATAGGCTAACGGTTGACACATCTCTGGGTAAGGGGGTGTCCGTCGCATTCCACTCGTGGAGGATTTGTTGTTTTTCAGCAGAGGTGAGCATATGGAGCGAAGAAATTGGCGTGTCAGGTGCGGCGAAAACGGATTTCAGTAATTCGTGGTAATGCTTGAGCAAAAGTGCCATGTGATCATAATCAAAGAGATCCGTGTTAAATTCGAGAAACGCCTTACCTGAGGCCATGGTATCGATGGAGAGGCTGAGGTCGAATTGTGAAGCTCCCCGGTCAATTTCAAAGGGACTGAGTGACAGACCAGAAAATTTCACTCGTTCGAAGGGAGCATTGCCAAAATTAAACAAGACTTGAACTAATGGCATGCGGTTTACCGTGCGGGTCGGTGCAAGATCTCGAACAAGCATTTCGAATGGCAAATCTTGGTGCGCGTAACCCTCTAAAGCCACATCGCGAACGCGCCGGAGCAATTCGCGAAATGTCGGATCCCCAGATAAGTCAGTCCGAAGGACAAGGGTATTCACAAATGTTCCCACCATACTTTGGACGTCAGGCCAGTGGCGGTTCGCGACCGGGGAACCTATCGCAATATCTGTTTGGCCACTATACCGATTGAGGAGAACCTTAAACGCCGCCAGGCAGAGCATGTAGAGGGTGGCGTTTTCAGTGGCACTGAGGTGTTGAAGCTTATTGAGGAGTGGTTTCGTCAGGTCGAGGCTAATATACGTTCCGGTGAACGTCTGATCAGATCGTCGTGGGTGATCAGTTGGAATTTCAAGTATCGGTAGGTCCGAGAGCTTGCGTGTCCAAAATGAATATTGATTTTCTAGTACCTCTGGGGTGAGCCATTGGCGTTGCCAACAGGCAAAGTCCGCATACTGGATCGGTAACGGTTCAGTTGGAATAGCCCTCCCACCACAAAGCGCGTTGTAGAATTGGCCCAACTCCTTTCCAAGAATGGCAAAGGACCATTGGTCAGAAACAATGTGGTGTATCGTTAAGATCAACACATAGTCTTTATCGGCCAAATGAAGCAACGTGCCTTTCAGCAAGGGTGCCTTGGTGAGATCAAAAGGGTGACGTGCCGCCTCATCTGCTTTTTTACGAGCTTCTTCTAGTCGTTGGTCATCCGGAATCTGGCGAAGGTCAATATGAGTGAGTTCCACACATGATATGGGTGAAATCACTTGGCTGAGTGTGCCGGACTCTTCACGAATGCTCGTTCGAAGGGATTCATGTTTTCGAATGAGCTGGTTGATGGATTCCTCAAGGGCTAGGTGGTTGAGTTGACCATGCAATCGAATGGCAATCGGAATATTATAGGCTGCACTCTGTGGAGCAAGTTTATGGAGAAAATAGATACGTTCTTGAGAAGAGGAGAGCGGAATGGGGAGATCTTTAAAGGCTGGCGTGATAGCGGGGATAGCTCCTTGGGCAGTATCTCCTTGAATCGCGGACGGAATGGCCTCTGCGAGGCCAGCGACTGTCGGATTCTCAAAAAACAGTCGTAAGGGAATGTCACAACGAAATATTTCGCGTAAGCGTGAGACAAGTTGAACGGCAAGGAGGGAATGACCGCCTAACTCAAAAAAATGATCATGAACGCCCACTCGAGTTAGACCCAATATTTCACAATACAAATCGGCAGTGGCTTGTTCAATCGCACTTCGTGGGGCCACAAATTTCTCTTCAGATTCCCATTGTGTTTCATCTACCTCCGGCAGTTGAGAACGGTCTATTTTCCCCGTGACCGTGCGTGGCCACGAGTCCATCGCCATAAAGGCTGCGGGGACCATGTAGTTCGGTAGGCGCTCTTTGAGGAAGCGTCGAAGCTCTCTGGCGGGTAAGCCAGGCTGTCGAACAGGAATAAAGTAGGCAACCAAGTGCGGCCCTATTCGAACGTGACTTTGTAAAGTCACGAGTGCCTCATACACCCCTTGGTGTTCTTGTACCATGGCCTCAATTTCCCCAAGCTCGATGCGGAACCCACGCAGTTTTACCTGTCGATCTGTTCTTTCAAGGTATTCCAAGGTGCCATCAGGTCGATACCGACATAAGTCACCCGTCTTAAAGAGACGAGAACCTTCAATGGTGCTCAGTGGATCATGGATGAAATTCTTGGCGGTTTCTTCAGGGCGGTTGTGGTATCCACGAGCCAAACTGTGTCCGCCTAGGTACAATTCACCGGGGACACCGATAGGGACTGGCTGAAGGCATCGATCTAGCAAATACGCCTTGACGTGGCTTAGTGGTCGGCCGATCGGTATGTGCTCGAAGTGGCTCATATCCTTATCATGAGGATGTCGATCTTCTCCATCTCGGATACTATTGAGATCAAAGGTTGTTGCTGTGACTGTTGCCTCAGTGGGTCCATAGGTATTGAGGAGGCGGACGGAAGCATCCACATTGGCCTCCCAGGCGTGAACGGCACGAGAAGAGGCTTTTTCTCCACCGATAATCATGAGGCGCAGTGAAGGGTAGATCGAAATAGCCCGCTTATCTAGCTGTAAGGCAATGTCATGCCAGAATGCTGTTGGGAGATCCAGGATTGTGATGTTCAGCTCACAGCACTTTTCCAAGAACCGTTCAGGAGATTCCACGGTCATCTCAGTAGGGAGAACGATGGTTCCGCCACTAATGAGAATGGGGAATATCTCTTCAACAGACGCATCAAAGGCCAGTGAGGAGAATTGTAAGACCCTGTCGCCTTCCCTCAATTCGCATTCCTTTCTAAAGCTTTGTGCGAATGCGACTAATGATTGATGTTCAATTTGTACGCCTTTTGGCTTCCCCGTTGATCCTGATGTGTAAATGATATACGCGAGATTTCTCGGATTGGCTATTGGCATCAGGTTGCTATCTGGCTGTCGAGAAATTTCTTCTTGGAGTTCGTCGAGAGAAATGAGCGTGGCCACTCCCTCGGGTAAAATTTTTCTTAGGTCTTTGGTGGAAAGAATAACCGATGGCTGTAGGTCCTCTAGGATAAAAGCCAGACGGGTTTTGGGAAGGGTTGGATCGAGCGGCACATAGGCGCCACCAGCTTTGAGGATTGCTAGAATTCCGATGATCATTTCGATTGAACGCTCAATGCAGATGCCTACTGGCATGTCTGGTGTCACACCAGCGACCATGAGATGATGGGCTATTTGATTGGCCTGTTTATTTAATTCATCATATGTCACCGTTCTGCTCTCAGAAACAAGAGCGACGGAGCCTGGTGAAAGCCGAACCTGATATTCTATGAGCTCATGGGCAGTCGAAGTTAAGGGAAGTTGGGCAGGTGCTGGGTTCCACTCAACTAAGACTTGTCGTCGTTCGCTAGGTTCAAAAAATGGGAAATCCCAGATGTGGCTATCGGGCGAGATCGAGACGCTATCTAGAAGAATCTGAAAATGGCGTGCCAGCCTTGCCACAAAATCGGGATCGAATAGATCTCGGTTATATTCGAAATGCCCAGTTAGGGCTGGACCATTCTCCGCGAGCTCTAGGGTGAGGTCAAATGGTCCTGCTGGTTGAGGAATCACAAAAGGGTCGACGGTAAGATCTTTATAGGAGGGGGCGTTCCCTGATGAGGGAGGATTTGGTGATAGATCATTAAGGTCGTCAAAGAGCTTGAAGTCCTGGAGCACAAACAAGATTTGTCCAAAAGGGAGGTGTGCATCAGTGCGTTGAGTCCTTAGATGTTCAACAAGCACAGAAAAGGGGTAAATTTGATGATCAATAACGGCGGAGACAGTTTGACTCACCTGTCGTAGGAACTTTTTAAAGAGGGGATCGCCCGCAAGCGTCTCTCGAATAGGAACGGTGTTTGTTAAATTACCGACCGTTTTCTGATGGTCAGGTCGAATTCTTCCCGACATGGGAGAACAAATCAGGATATCTTCTTGCCGAGTGTATCGATGGAGAAGTACTTGAAATGCCGCCAAGAGCGTGACATAAAAAGTGACACCTTCCTGTTTGGCAAGGGCACGTAAGCGACATGTTAATTCTGCCCCGAGAGTAAAAGTCTGAGACGCTGTTCGAGGAGTGGCCAGGAGAGGCTCAATGGGACGAAACGTTAAATTCAGCCTAGGTAATTCACCTGTAAGGTGTTTGTCCCAAAATGTCCGAAGCCTGTGTCCTTCATCGCTTTCGAGCATGTGGATTTGCCACTGGGAAAAACTGACGTAGTCAGTTGGTGCAACTAATTGGGGACTGGGGTTCTGACCTATTTCCTGCGAATATAATTGAACAAAATCTTTTACCAAAAGATGCATCGACCATCCATCAGCTGCGATGTGATGAGTGCTGAGAACTAACAGGTGATTCGTTGGGTTCCTTTCGAAGAGCTGAGCTCTGAACAGTGGAGCTTGAGATAGATCAAAGGGTTGTTGGCTTGTGGCAATGATCACTTGTTTTATCTCTTCCCAGTGCAAGTCTGTGACGCATTTGAATTCCAACGTCACGTCTACCTTGGGAAGAATTCGCTGATAGGGTACTCCTGATTGGCTCTCATAAATTGTTCGCAGAATCGGGTGCCGGTTCACCATTCGGTTCAGTGCGCGGAGAGCAGCTGATTGGTCAAGCGGTTGGCGAATGAGTAATGCCACTGCGACATTGCCTGCCGGACTGTGTGGATCTAGCTGATGCAGAAACCATTGCGCTTTTTGATTTGGTGAAAGATGATATTCGGTGACCGGCATGCCCACGTACGTTGGGATTGTCTGTTGGGATTCGATTTGATCGGGAAGCTGAGTGAACAATTGTTTTGCTAGCGTACCAATTGTGTAATTCTGCAAGAAAGTTGAAGGAGGAAGAGTCACTCCGGTTGCCCTCTCGATCTGGCATGTGAGCTGGGCAGACATCAGAGAATCAATGCCAAGTTCATTGATAGGTTGGCTAGACTTCAGTGAGCCCAGATCCATGTTCAAGCTATGAGCTACACAGGTCTCCACAAAGTTCTCCAGGAGCCGTTGCTGTTCGTCTGGTGAAGCGTTCAGCAGAAGAAGGTGCGTGCGGGCGAAGTCAGGAGAAGTTTGTTGATTGCCTGTGTTAATGCTGGCATGCAGACTTATGAGGCTTTTTGTCAAAAAGGCCTCCTTGCATGCATGCCGTTGCAATTTGCCGCTCGTCGTTTTTGGGATACTTCCAGACTTCACCAAAACGACTGCGTGTATAGGAAGGTCATGCTCCAGGGAAACGGCCTGTCTGATTGCTGATGTAAGGTGCTCAAAGTCTGTAAGCGATTGATGGTGTCTGACCTCTTGCACGACCACAAGGTGCTCATCCGGCCCATTCGACACTGAAAACGCAGCAGTGGTTCCCTGTTGGAATGCGAGATGACTCTCTTGCGCAGTTCGCTCAATGTCCTGCGGAAAATAATTGTTGCCCCTTATGATAATGAGGTCTTTGAGTCGACCTGTGACATAAAGGTTTCCTTCTCTCATGAATCCTAGGTCACCGGTTCTGAGGAATGGGCCTTCCTGAGTATCAGCCGTAAAGACATTGAACGTTTGCTGTGTATCTTCCTTATCCTGCCAATAACCATTGGCGACGCTTGGACCTGCAAGCCAAATTTCCCCAACCCTATCTGGAAGAGAATGGTAATGGGTCTTTTCATCAATAATGCGAAGATCGGCTCCTTCAACCGGACAGCCACAGGAAACAATTCTTCTCGTAACTCGAGTGGTTGTATGTGCGGGAACAATTACCCCTTTTTCTAGATTTTGTGCATCGATTTCTAGATGAGAAGGCAAACTTCTATGGGGCGTAATGGTTGCTGCCAGTGTGTACTCAGCGAGTCCATAGGCTGGCGCAAAGGATCGTCTGTCGAATCCAAATGGCTCAAAAGTTTGAATAAAACGATCCATGGTTTCAACACGGATCGGCTCGGCCCCGCAGCTGGCAAACGACCATTTTTCAAGGTTGAGGTTCACTCTTTCCTGCGGTACGGTTTTAGTAACGCACAGGTCATAGGCGAAATTAGGACCACTGCTGTGAGTAATCTGGTATTTTGTTATAGCTTGGAGCCACACAAGGGGATTTCGCAGGAACCTCGTTGGCGCCATGACAAAGGTGTGGGTTCCTAAAAACACATTTAAGAGCAATCCGTTGACTAGCCCATAGTCATGGAAATGGGGCATCCAATTCAGGGAAATGCTCTGATCGGTCAACCCACAGGAATGCGTCAGTGCATTCAATTGTTCAGTGAGGCACTGCTGAGTAACAATAACCCCTTTCGGAGATGAGGTAGATCCGGATGTGTACTGCAAAAACGCGATCTCATTGGTAAGTTCAAGGCCACGGTCCTCTTCGATAGGCTGGCCTTGAAAAATTTCTTCTATGAAAAGGTGTTTCCCGGCGGGAATCTTTGAAAATTCTTCTAATTTTTCTTTGCTATCTCCAAATAGTTTCTTTGTCGTTACAATTGCTGAAGCTTGAGAGTCCTTTGCAATCGAGCAAATTCTTGGGCGGCTCCTTTTTGCTCGCAAAGGGTCTAGCTCGGGTGTCGGCACTGCAATCACGCCGGCATAGAGACAGCCAAAAAATGTGGAAATAAACTCAAGACCTGGAGGAAACATCAATAGCGCGCGATGGCCTGGTGATAAACAACCTCTCAAGTATTCAGCGATGGTTTGAGCCTGATGATGCAACTCACGATAGGTCAGTGTCTGGGATGGCGTGATTCCATCACCGAGATAGGTAAAAGCCAGGCTGTCCGGCTGAGTAGCGGCCCTATGGAAGAGTGTTTGGCTCAGGGCTGGATGTTTTACTTTTAGCAATTGCGAATTCATCTCCTACCATTGGCAGAAGATGTCCCTGTGGTCAGGAGAGCCAATTTGTAGTTGACGATTTTTAGGCTTTGAGTTTTTAGGCGTAGAGGAAGACTGCGAGCCTTCCTTTTCAGATTCAGAAATCGATAGACACGGGTAAAATACCAGGCTGTTTCGTGGTGGGGATTAGGCCTATACCTTTTGTAACCCACCTGTGTGGTTTGTGCAAAGGTTTGGATTGACTGAGCCTCAATCGTGGAAATTTTTAGCATACCAAAAAACTGGTTATACACAAGGATGAATTATGTGGCGATAGGCAGAGTTTATCATTTGAAATTTTATCGGCTCTTTTCGAAGAGTATTTGACGTCAAGCCCAATAGATTAAAAGGGACCAATTGTGGTTAATTAAAAAACCTGCCTTAAACTGGTATGCAATAATTATGCCTCTATTGCTTTTCGATTTCATGCAGGGCAGCCTTGCTTCTTTTGGAGGTCACTTGTTGAGACCGAAAATAATCTAGAATATCTCTTTCATTATCGGTGTTCAGCGTCCGCCTCTTTATTGCTTAGAAGTAGGGTTGCACTATATCCCTTGGTAGAGGCGTTTCGGGCATGTGGAAGCCATGGTTCTTTACGCTTAGACCAAGGACATTTTGTTTTTTGCACCGATGCGACCTCCAATTTCATTCAAATGGAGGCTTAACCCTTCAGTGCAATTGTTGAATAGAAAAAAATTAGAAGAATAGAGGTGACAAATGGTCTTTATGGGACAAATTGTTTTTGCATAAGAAGGGAAGCTCTAAAAACAACGAATGAGTTATTCTATGACGACGCCAAGAGAAATTCACTTATTTCAGGAATGCTGGCACGAGTCTTCTTTTCACATCGAATATGTCAACAATTGGGTTTATGTAAGATTACGGTGGGCTATTTAAGAGAGTAACACCAGAAATGTACTTGTATTGGCAAGTCTATAGGGCTCAAGAGCACTCACTTTTCTTTCATGGGGTAAGGAACGATGCAACCATTTCGGCAGCTTCGTTTGATTCAAATATGCCCATTGAAAGCATAGTGTCTTTGCACTGTTAGTCGGCAAGTAGGCGACAACGACTTTCCCGGTCAATGCATCCAGAAGGGCCTCTTTCCCAACAGTTGAAATGAGGTAAACCCAAAATGCTCTTTTAGCAGAGCGAGGAGAGAGGTTTGGCTTGCTATGTTTTTGGGAGCCGAATTCATGGGGAATGATTGTAAGGCTACGGTGAATGCATAGCAAATTTCTCAAGTGGGCACTAGCTGGAGCTGATAGGCATGGGGGGTATTGCTGATTGAACTCCATCTGTCATGAGCTGTTTTTGACTCTCAATAAACATTTTGTTGAAGTTTGGGAGAGAAAAAGTTGTCAGTGTGATCGAAAATATTGGGAACATTTTGTGCTGATCTTATTCGACGTTTCTGTTTGTTTGTTTTTTATTGGCTACAATTTTTCTATTTTTATATAATTTCTTCACCCGTCTTGTCAGGGTCGTTGTGGATCTAGGACGAGGCGAATCATCAGAAAATCAAGGGTAATCGGCAAGAATTGCCTGAAATTGCCGAGAAAGACCTAAGAACTAGGGTGTTGGTATGCATGTCGCTGAACGAATACAAGACGAAACGCTCGTGTTAATGATTTCCGGACGGGTCACGTTTTACTCTCGAAAGGTGTTTCAGGCGATTGTGCATAGTGCACAACTTTCCGGTGCGAAGCATATCATGTTCAACATTCAAGGCGTGACGTTTATGGACAGCACAGCATTGGGTGCGCTGGCCTTGGCCTACCTCAATTTAAAGGAACATGATTTGGCGATGAGCCTGGTGGGTCCGCAACAACCCATCAAAACCTTACTCGATGACGCCAATTTCCCGACGTTGATTCCTACTTATTCCTCTGAAGAAAAAGCCTTTCAAGCCATTCTCTAGTTGTCGTACGATTTTTCCCCACATGTTTGGTCTGATTCGGAAAGCTGACTGGCAATTATGCTATCCTCTTGGTTGGATTTCTAATGGCCCTGGTTAGGATTTGTCGCATAGGTTAACAAGACGATAGCTCGATGGCTCACATACCACTTGACGCGTTGAGGCTGGAATTACAGCGGCTTGATCTGACGGGATTTATCGTGCCTCACGCGGACGAATATCAAAATGAATATGTGCCCCCGTGTGCCAAACGGCTCGCCTGGCTTACTGGGTTTTCGGGATCGGCAGGGACGGCGATTGTCCTGGACCAAGAAGCGGCGATGTTTGTGGATGGTCGGTACACGTTGCAAGTCGCGGATCAGGTCGATCCACAATACTTTACCTTCAACCATAGCGGCGATCACCCTCCTGCCGTGTGGCTGGAATACCATGTTCG
>Ga0224506_10002159_pt1 | contig 13592 bp, 9 predicted proteins | sample SF_Jan12_sed_USG_2_FD_169108 | JGI IMG/M metagenome (GOLD analysis project Ga0224506, IMG submission 169108) | Sediment microbial communities from San Francisco Bay, California, United States - SF_Jan12_sed_USGS_8_1 | ecosystem: Environmental > Aquatic > Marine > Sediment | place: USA... | reverse complement strand
CGAAGCAAATCCGGCGGTTCTTCTAAGCAATGCATTACACCTTGCCAGAAGTTCTTCGAACTGAAAAGGCTTGGCCATATAATCATCTGCGCCAGTAGATAAGCCTTCCACCTTGTCCTGCCAGGAGTCTCTTGCTGTCAACACTATAACTGGCAACTGTTTGCCTTTTTCACGTAACTTTGCAATCAGCTCCAATCCATCCATCTCTGGTAAACCAATATCTACAACAGCAATATCGATTGGATATTCACAAGCCAGAAAAAGTCCATCACGACCATTATCTGCCTGCTCAACCGCAAAACCCTGTTGTTTAAAATGGGTAACAAGACGCTCTCTTAAATTGGCTTCATCTTCAACAATCAGTATTTTCATTATTGGTTTCCTCTATCAAAAATCCGGCAATTTTAATTATATATCTTTTTTGTTTTTGCAATATTACTGCTCGCAAGCTTTGACAGTGACATTCTTCATTCGTTTATTGTTATCAAGAATTCTTACCCGATAAACAGAATGTTCACCGATATCGTTCAGTTTAACACCTACCACCTTGCCTTCAATTTGCATTTTGGCTAATTCGATGGCTTCCTTAACTGAAATTTTTTCACAACGTTGCGGTACAAACTTAAGCGCTTCTTTTTCCTTTGCAGATACCGAAACCGTCAGACTAAATAGAAGACAAAACACGCCAATACCCTGAAAGCAGTATTTACTCATGTTTTTAATCAAATTGTTCACCAGACTACCCCAAATCAGGACCAGATATAACATCGCCCTATGCGAAAAGATAAAACCTGTTGCCAGCAAAGTACACTGACTTTGAAGAGAGTATAACTTAACAAACTGAATTGCAACTGAACAGCTCTTTATCAAAGGCTATAAATAACGTACATTGACTGGTCAATCCTCCCTTTTCATCTTATTAAAAAGCAAGCAAAACTTACCCTAATTTCTCGATTTTTGTTATAATCCGCGCCATATTACTATACAGCTTGTGTTAAGCTTTCATGTTATCTGTTCTTTAATTATTTTTTTAACCGAAATTAAGATGTAAACGCCAATGAATCAGGATTCCTATCAAGCCAAAAACAAGGTTCGTATTGTTACGGCCGCTTCACTGTTTGACGGTCACGATGCAGCAATAAATATCATGCGTCGCATTATTCAGTCTTCTGGCTGCGAAGTCATTCATCTTGGTCATAATCGCAGTGTTCAGGAAGTGGTGAATTGTGCCATTCAGGAAGATGTTCAAGCCATTGCCATGACATCCTATCAGGGTGGGCATGTTGAATATTTAAAGTATATGGTTGATCTGCTTAAAGAAAATGAATGTGAACACATTCGCGTTTTTGCTGGCGGTGGTGGTGTAATACTTCCGGATGAAATAAAAGAATTGCAGGATTATGGTGTAGAAAGAATTTATTCTCCTGATGATGGTCGTGAAATGGGTCTGCAAGGCATGATCAGTGATCTGGTAAAAAAATCAGATTTTGAAACAGGCAATAGAGCACCATCTGAAATTCCTGATTGTCACCAGCATCGTGAAATCGGCCGTTTGATCTCTGCAGCTGAAAATCAGGCCGAAGCCAATAAAGGTTTATTGGCAAAAGTGAAAGCTGCGGCAGATAAGGTTCAAATTCCGGTTTTAGGTATTACCGGAACTGGTGGTGCAGGAAAATCATCTCTGGTTGATGAGCTGGTTCGTCGATATTTGATGGATTTTGAAGATAAAACCATCGCTATTATCTCGGTTGATCCGTCCAAACGAAAAACCGGTGGCGCATTACTGGGCGACAGAATTCGGATGAATGCCATTAACAATGACCGTGTTTATATGCGCTCATTGGCAACACGCCAATCCAATCTGGCTTTATCGCCACACATTAAAGATGCCCTGAATGTTGTCAAGGCAGCTAAATTTGATCTGATTATTCTGGAAACTTCAGGCATAGGACAATCTGATACCGAAATTGAAGAGCATTCAGATGTTTCCATGTACGTCATGACACCTGAATATGGTGCAGCAACCCAGCTGGAAAAAATTGACATGCTGGATTTTGCGGACATCATTGCGCTGAATAAATTTGATAAGCGTGGCGCGCTGGATGCCTTGAGAGATGTGCAAAAACAATTTCAGAGAAATCACAAGCGTTTTGATGAAAATGTGGAAACCATGCCGGTCTATGGCACTATTGCCAGTCAGTTTAATGATCCGGGCACCAATAATCTTTATCTCAAACTGATTCACTTACTGAATGAAAAAAGCAAGGTTTCTTTCGAAACACGCTTTCAAATCAGTGATGCCATGTCAGAGAAAAATTATATCATTCCTCCCAATCGAGTTCGCTATCTGGCTGAAATTGCAGAAAACAATCGCAGTTACAACAGCTGGGTTGAAGAACAAGCTAATTATGCCGAACAGATGCAAAGTATTACTCAGACTATGACGCTTGCTGGCAACAATGAATTAGTGGGTAAGGAATTAAAAGAACTGCTGCAAAAATCAGAAATGCAGTTGACCAAAGAAAACACGCTTCTTTTGGAGAAGTGGGATGAAGAAGTTCAGTCTTACCAGAATGAAGTTTTTACCTATCAGGTAAGAGATAAGGATATTAAAGTTGAAACTTATACCAAATCTTTAGCTGGTCAACCGATCCCGAAAATTGCTGCACCCAGATACAAGGGTTGGGGCGACAGATTGAAATGGAAATTGCAGGAAAACTACCCAGGACAATTCCCTTATACGGCAGGCGTCTTTCCTTTCAAAAGAGAAGGCGAAGATCCAACTCGAATGTTTGCTGGTGAAGGTGGCCCCGAAAGAACCAATCGACGTTTCCATTATGTATCCAAAGGTATGCCAGCGGCCAGATTATCAACTGCTTTTGATTCTGTAACCCTATATGGTGATGATCCTGATTATCGTCCTGATATTTACGGAAAAATAGGAAATGCGGGCGTTTCCATATGCTGTCTGGATGATGCTAAAAAACTTTATTCCGGCTTCAGGTTAACCAAACCTACCACATCAGTATCCATGACCATCAATGGCCCGGCTCCAATTCTGGTCGGCTTTTTTATGAATGCAGCAATTGATCAGGAATGTGAAGTTTATATCAAGGAAAATGGTCTTGAAAAAGAAATCCGAAAAAGGATTGCTAATATTTATAAAGCAAAAAATCTGCCTGTTCCAACCTATCAGGGAGAAATTCCCGATGGCAACGATGGCCTGGGATTAATGCTTTTGGGTGTTACTGGCGATCAGGTGCTTCCTGCAGATGTATATCAACAAATAAAGGAAGACACCATTCAAAAAGTTCGTGGTACGGTTCAGGCGGACATATTGAAAGAAGATCAGGCGCAAAATACCTGCATTTTTTCTACTGAATTTGCCTTGAGATTAATGGGCGATGTGCAGGAATACTTTATTAATAACAATGTGAGAAACTTTTATTCTGTTTCCATTTCCGGTTATCACATTGCCGAAGCAGGTGCCAACCCGATATCACAACTGGCTTTCACACTGGCCAACGGTTTTACCTTTGTTGAGTATTATCTTGCCAGAGGTATGGATATTAACAAGTTCGCACCTAACTTCAGTTTCTTCTTCTCTAATGGTGTTGATCCTGAATATGCCGTAATTGGTCGAGTTGCCAGAAGGATCTGGTCTAAAGCAATGAAGTTAAAATATGGCGCAAACAGTCGAGCTCAAATGCTGAAATATCACATTCAGACTTCCGGTCGTTCTTTGCATGCACAGGAAATTGATTTCAACGATATTCGCACTACCCTGCAAGCCTTGTATGCCATTTATGATAATTGTAATTCATTACATACCAATGCCTATGATGAAGCGATTACAACTCCAACAGAGGCATCGGTAAGAAGAGCAATGGCAATTCAGTTAATCATTAATCGTGAATTAGGCTTAAATAAAAATCAAAACCCGCTGCAAGGCGCTTTTATTACTGATGAACTGACTGATTTGGTAGAAGAAGCCGTACTGCTTGAATTTGAAAGGATCAGTGAGCGTGGTGGGGTGCTGGGTGCTATGGAAACCATGTATCAGCGTTCTAAAATTCAGGAAGAATCCATGTACTATGAAACCCTGAAGCATACGGGCGAATATCCAATCATTGGAGTGAATACTTTCCTTTCTTCTGAAGGATCACCTACTGTTATTCCTGGCGAGGTCATTCGTTCCACCAAAGAAGAAAAGGTTTACCAGATTGAAATGTTACAAAGACTGCATCAGGCTTTTGCTCTGGAGATTGAAGACCAGTCACAGGCAATTCGGAACTCCGCCTTAAATAATGAAAATATTTTTGAAGTGCTGATGGAAGCAACCAAATATTGTTCACTGGGTAAAATTTCTGAAGTGCTCTATCAGGTCGGTGGTCAATACCGAAGAAATATGTAGTTTTCTATTATTCAGGACACTATTGATTTCCGACAATATTTTTGTCGACATTATTGTTTTTGCTGACATTATTTTTTTTTCTTTGTTAGAATTTCCTTAATAACATAAGTTACTCCTTGCTTCAGAGGAGTAACGCCTAAACAAGGAAAAAATGATGAAAACAATCATTGAACCCTTTCGTATTAAATCCGTTGAACCATTAAGAATGACAACAACTTCAGAAAGGGAAACATTTTTAAAAGAAGCGAATTATAATTTATTTTCTCTTCACTCGGATGATGTGCTGGTTGATTTACTGACGGATTCTGGTACTGGCGCCATGAGTACCAACCAGTGGGCAGCACTACAAAGAGGAGATGAAAGCTATGCCGGCTCTCCTTCCTATTATCGTTTCGAAAAAGCGCTGAAAGAGCTGGCTCCATTTAAGCATGTTATACCAACCCATCAAGGCCGTGCTGCTGAAAAAATTCTGTTTTCAATCGTTGGTGGAGAAGGCAAAATCATTCCCAACAATACCCATTTTGATACCACCCGAGCCAATATCGAGGCCACCAAAACTCTGGCTCTGGATCTGGTTCAAAAAGAAGGATTGGATCCAAAAGTTGAGCACCCCTTTAAAGGTAACATGGATCTGCAAAGGCTCAGAAAATTACTGGAATCCGATGGCGACAAAATCCCTCTGGTCATGCTTACAATCACTAATAATTCCGGTGGTGGCCAACCGGTATCCATGGCCAATATAAAAGCCACCAAAGCACTTTGTGACGAATTTGGGAAACCTCTGTTTCTGGATGCCTGTCGATTTGCAGAAAATGCCTATTTTATCAAAACTCGCGAAGAAGGTTATCAGGATAAAAGTCCCAAAGAAATTGCTCAGGAAATTTTTAGTCATGCTGACGGTATGACCATGAGTGCCAAAAAAGATTCGCTGGTTAATATGGGCGGCTGGTTGGCACTCAATGATGATGACTGGGCGATGCTTGCACGTAATGTATTAATTCTGACAGAAGGTTTCCCCACCTATGGCGGACTGTCAGGCCGAGATCTGGAAGCCATGGCCGTTGGTCTGGAAGAAGTCGTGGAAGAGGATTACTTAAACTATCGCATTACATCTACAGCCTATTTCGGTAATGCACTTGATAAGATAGGCATACCTATTGTCAAACCTGTAGGAGGACATGCGGTTTATATTGATGCCAGAGCCATGTTACCCCATATTGATGTTAAACATTACCCTGGTCAGGCATTAGCCATTGAAATGTATCGATTGGGTGGTATTAGAGCCTGTGAAATTGGCACCGTCATGTTTGGTCGTCAACCTGATGGTAGTGAAAAACCTGCTGCCATGGATCTGGTGAGAATGGCGATCCCTAGAAGGGTATATACACAAAGTCATATTGATTATTGTATTGAATGTCTTGAAGAAGTATTTACCAATAAAGACAAACTTAAAGGCGTCAGAATAATTTGGGAGCCGCCCATGTTAAGGCATTTTACCGCACATTTCGAACCGCTATAGATAAGTTCCAGGAGCCAGGAGCCAGAATCTAAACTATAAACCGCAAATAAAAAATGCCAGCTTTTTAGCTGGCAAGCAGGAAGTCAACCTGTGTAAAAATAAACCATGTAGAAATTTATCATCAATTTTTCTGTCGCAGACCTGAAAATCTGTTTTTGATGCTGGCGAGAAAACCATCTGCCTTTTCTGCACCTTTTGTCATTGCTTTTTGAGCCTTTCTAAGCCAGACTTTTGCAATAGGATATTCAAGTGCCAGAATGGCAAGTCCCGCAGGTAATAAAATAAAAGCAGGCCCTGGCAGAATAATAAAGGCAATACCAATCAGTGTAACAATACCGCCAACAATGGTAATGAATACCTTTTTCACTAACTGACCAACTGGAACTTTTGAAACCAGATCTTTCACGTTATAAAAATAACCTGAAAGAATTCGTTTGATTCGATTTTTCGTTGACACCGACATTAGTTTGCCTCACTGACACACTTTACGCATAAATGAAATGTGAGTGTAATGGCAAATAGTATTTTCAGGTTTGTCCAAATGTAACAATTTTTATTGTATCGACAAAATCGTTATGCTGATTCCGGTTCAGCAGCAACTTCCTGAGTTTCGGCTGGCCCCAACATAATAGCCAACCAACGGGTTTTATCATTTGTTTCCAAAGCAATTTTTATCGTCATGGTTAAGGGTACTGATAAAAACATGCCGACTGAGCCAAATATCCATCCCCAGAAGATCAATGAAATAAAAACAACAAAGGTAGAAAGCCCAAGCATTTTACCCATAAACTTGGGTTCCAGATAATTGCCAATTAAATTATTAGCCGCAAAGAAACTGATTGCAGTCCATAACGCAGCCATTGGGCCAAGTTGAACCAGAGCAAGGATCAGTGCCGGAATAGCAGCGATGATGGAACCAATGTTGGGAATATAATTTAACAGGAAGGTTAGCATTCCCCACAAAAACGGATAATCAACGCCTATGATGACCAACAGAAGAGAAACCAACGCACCAGTTGCCAAACTGGCGGCTGTTTTAATTGCCAGATAATGGCGGATTTTCCCAAGTACCTGATTAACATAAACCATCTTATCCTGACTATCAGCAAACGCTTTGGCAAACTTCGCAGGGAAAGATGTGATTTCACTCAGGATAAAAATCACACTAAGAAATATCACAAAGAAATCAGAGAAAATAACACCCAAACCACCAATAACTCTTGTTACCAAAGACATAACATCCGCTTTGGCAACAATTGTTTGCAGATCCATACCTTGAGCTGGTACTCCTATGGATACCAACCATTGAGTAGCAGCATGTAGTTGGCCTTGTAACTTGGTAGCATAGACATGCTTGTTGGTACTGAAAGATTGAACAGAATCCCCCACCAGATAGACAACAAGACTGACAAATAGCAAGATAGCAAACAATACAGCTACAATAGCAAGTCCTTGCGGCACACGTTTGGCTGTTAACCATCTAATAGATGGAGTACTGACGACCGCAATAAACAATGCCATTAAAAATTGAGCAATCATTGGCGCCGCCACTTTCAATCCAGCGATGACGATAACCAGTGCGGCAAGACTGACCAACAAAGGCGTTTGTCTTTCCTGATGTAATGTTGGTTCCATATTTTCTCTCAGTCTTTTTTATATATTTCTCTGTTGCCCATTTCGGTGTTATCTATTTCAATTGCTTATCGACCTAACATCCGATTAATGGTGTCGTCCTTATCCATTAAATGGTGTTTTAGTGCTGCCAAAATATGAACTGCAGCAATAGCCGTAATGACCAAAGCACCAATTTCATGAATTTCTTCGCAAATTTCATGAAGGGTTTCACTCTTCTCTATCAGAATTGGTAATTCGAACAACCAGTAGAAATCGATGGTATAACCCTTTGACATTGACATGAACCAACCGGACAAAGGCATTACCAACATCATCACCATTAATAACCACTTGGTTGCATGAGCTACAGCAGTATCTGCTTTACTCCAGGATGCCAGTGGCGCAACTTTTTCACTGCTTAATGTCCAATACCAACGGAATAACACGATTAATAAAATCAGAAAACCGGTAGATTTGTGAAGACCAACTACCTGAGATTTGAAATCACCTTTTTCCAGCGTTCCCATATAAAACCCGGCAAATATAACGCCGATGATCAATATTGCCATGATCCAATGCAAGGCAATAGTCATTTTACCAAAGCTTGTATTGCTGTTTCTCAAAGACATAAGACACCCCACTTATAATTTAATATTTTGTTTAACCTTAAGGATTTTCAATGAAAACAAGGCATTTGGCAAGTCATAGCCATAAAAAATGGAAGAAATCTGCTGGATTGAACAAAATAAACGCTAAAAAGCTAACTGCCAGTCTTTTTTACTGATCCATGATGAGTATTAGATTCATCGAGAAAGTGATTTAGTATTTTTATCAATTGAGGCTGCTCAAATGGTTTGGGAAGAAAGCCATTCATTCCTGCTTTTTTGTATTCTTCTTCATCAGAATTTTTTGCAGTTAAAGCAATCACTGGAATATTGCATTTGGGTGCATTCAGATTTCTGATTTTTTTGGTCGCCTCATCACCATTCATCTCAGGCATATGCCAATCCATAAAAATACAGTCATAGTGATTTTTATTGATCAATTCCAGCGCTTCTTTGCCGCGGGCTGCTGTATCACAAGGGATATTGAGTTCTTTTAAGAAACCTTTAATCACCATCAGGTTAATTTCGGCATCATCAACCGCCAACACTTTTTTATCCTGAGGGTTTGCAAATATTAAAAAATCTTCTTCGCTTTCACTAATGTTTTCAGATAATTTATAAGGCATGGTAAACCAAAAACAACAACCTTTACCCAAGGCAGAATCCACACCAATCTCGCCGCCCCACATATTAACGATTAATTTGGCAATATGCAGACCTATGCCAGAGCCGCCGTAATCCTCTTCAATCTTGCTATTTGCTTGCCCAAACCTGGAAAAGACTTTTTCTTTATCTTCTGCTGATATTCCAATGCCAGTATCTTTCACCATAAATTTAAGCATAGGCTCACTGCCATCATCGAGTATTTTGCATGACAAAGTAACACTGCCTTTTTGTGTAAATTTTATCGCATTGTTTAACATATTGGTTAATACCTGATTCAGACGAACCAAATCACACTCAATAAATGAAGTCAGATTTTTATCCAAAAAACTTTTTAGCTCCAACCCTTTCTCATCGGCCAATCCCTTCATCATTGACATCTGTTTATCCAAAGCTTCTGAAATCCGTACAATTCTTGGTGAATAATGTAAGTGCCCACTTTCAGCTTTGGTTAATGCCAATACATCATTAACCAATGATAAAAGCATTTCCGAAGAATCTTTGGCAGCCTGAATATATTCCTGCTTTTCATTGGAAACATCTTCATTCTTGATCAGGTGCAATGCACCTGCCACACCATTTAATGGCGTTTTAATTTCATGACTTAAGTTTGCCCAAAAAGCGACTCGACTTCTGTCAGATTTAACCAGTGCTTCTGTTTTTAATTCAAGCTCCTTGTAATCCTGAAATGATCGGATCAGGTTTCTCACCTTGCGTTTAAAAACAGTCTCATCAATAGGTTTTTTAATGTAATCGTTAACACCATAAGCATACAAGCTGGATTCACGGGAACTGTCATCATATCCAGTGGCAGCCAATATCGGCACATCACCAGCAACACCTTTCATTCTTCGTATTCGGCCTGCCAGAGCAACGCCTGAAAAAGCGCCTTTTAACACAATGTCGACAATAACCAGATCATATTGATTCTTCTTGCACAGCTCGAAGGCATCCTCTGCATTATCAACAAAAGTTGCTTCACATCCAAGATTGGAAAGTAGAACGGAAAAAATATTCTGCTGTAATTTGGAGTCTTCAACCACTAATACCGAACCGTTGATAAGCTGTCGATTTTCTCTAAATCTGGATAGAAAATGCCCCAAACTTTCAAAATCAGATTTATCAATCAAATCTGTAGCACCAGCAGAAATAGCATCCCGGATAGCTTTTGAATCTGGTGAAGAGGTAAAAAGAAATATAGGTACGAATGAGAGTTTCTCGATTTTCCTTATCCTTTTTAAAACCTCAATGCCCTTTTCTTTTCCAAGATTGGGGGCAAGGCAAATAATATCAAATTCCTCAGTTCCCAACAGTTCATCCATTTTTGCAATATCATTGGCGATGTCGCATTCGAATCCTTCTGAATGACAGACGCATTTGATGAGTTCACTTACAGATTTTGAAGGTTCAGCAATTAGCAGCTTCATTTGAAATTGTTTACCAGTTATTTTTTATTCAGTATAGATTAAAACAGCTGGATTGCCTGAAAAATATAGTGTTCAGTCTATTAAATTTTCATCATTATGATTTATTACTAAAAAAGTTGTTTTTGCTGAGCCAATAGAAGAATAAACCAGCCGCAATTAAAATAATGCTGGCAATAGCTTCCTCTGATTTTTCCATAAGGATGTAAATTAACGTCCAGCCGATTAATAATAGAAAAATAATAGGTGGTAAAGGATAGAGCCAAATTTTATAGGGCCGTTTCAATTCTGGTTGCCTGTATCGCAGAATAAAAACACCCAGCACGGCAAAAAAGTTATTAAGCGCCAAAGCAAAACCGGCAAAAACCAGAATGCTTTCAAAGGATGAGGTTAAAACAAATATAATCGCCAGTGTTGATTGAAAGATAATGGCGCGTCTGGGGATCTGGTTTTCATTCAATTTGGCTAACCAGCCAAACACTTTAAAGTCTTCGCCTATCACTTGCAGTACTCTGGGTCCAGCCAAAGTCATGGCGCTAACAGTAGAAACCAGAAGCAGCGACATAATAACTCCGGTAGCGGATGCGGCAATATCGCCAAAGACAGTTTCTGCAACAATAAAACCGATTTCTACTTTTCCAGATAAACTTTCTATTGGTGTCGAATAAAGAAAAACAAAATTCAACAGCACATAACACAGCATCACCAAACCCGTACCGATCAACAGAATTTTGGGGAGCGATTTTTGCGGTTCATTTAACTCGCTACTCAAATAAGTGGCCGCGTTCCAGCCGTTGTAGGCATAGCTCACATAAATCAAAGACACCGCAAACGCACCGCCTAACATAGCGGTCTTGTCTTCAGTTTGAGGCATAAAACTGATTGGTTGAGGTTCATCGACAATTAACATAACGGCAATAAAAAACACCAGAATCAATGCCAGTTTAATCACCGTGAAAAACCATTGTAAGCCAGCACTTTTTTGATGGGTGCTGCCGTGAACCAAAGTCAGGATCACGATCAAAATAACGGCTAACCAGGTGGTCGAGAGTTCAGGAAAGACGGACGATAAATAACTGCCAAAAGTAATGGATGCTAAAGCAACCGGTGCCGAAAAACCAATGGTTGAAGATATCCAGCCAGAGACAAAACCTGCTGCGGGATGATAACAGTGAGAAAGAAAATTGTACTCGCCGCCGTTTCTGGGAAGTGCTGCACCTAATTCGGCATAGGATAATGCGCCACATAAGGCGGTAATGCCGCCCACCACCCAAAGCATCATTAAACTAAATCCGGCCTGTATTTCCAGCAATTGAAACCCCAAACTGGTGAATACGCCAGTACCAATCATGTTGGCGACAACAACGGCAATGGCGGTTTGGTTGGAGAATTTGTTTTTGTTCTGCATTGTTGTTCCAGTTAGGAAAATGATTTCATGAACATTTATTGTTCAGGATTATACCGAGTTATTTAAGACAAAAGCCAGATTCCATTACAAAGCAAACAACACTACTTGAAAATATTCCTGTCATACATCAGTCTTGCCCTTACCCGTCATTCCTGCGAAGGCAGGAATCCATAAAGCAACTGTGGTCTATCTTAATACCCTATTGCGGTGGTGGTAAAAGTGGTGTAAGTTGTTGTGTTAGTGGACATTGTTATACGTAAAGTAATATGAAAGCAAAAATAAAAGACTGGCTAATCAGAACTGGTTATCCTCTAGAATTATTTGTGTATGAGTATTTTCTCAAGAAAAAATATTTATGTGATAAATCCAGTATTTATTCAGATATTGAATCAGGTACAAAAAGAGAAATTGATGTAACTGCTTATCAACATGGACCTAGTTTTGAAGCATGTTCTTATAGCCTCCAATTACTTATTGAATGTAAAAAATCTGATAAACCCTTGCTTGTGTTGGCTGAAGACAAAAGTTCAGAAAGATATGAACAATTTTTTGGAAATGATGTTTTTGTTGACTTATCTCTACCTGGTCTTTTTGCATATAGCCATTTAAAAGAACAAACCAAAGCTGAAAGAAGAAAAAATATTGGTCTGTTTTCAGATTCTGTTCCATTGGGTTATTCAATCATTCCAGCATTTGAAAAATCTGATAACAAGATTTATAAGGGTATTATGGGACTCACAAAAGCAAATGAATATTACCGCTCAGAACACAAGGTATTCTTTGATAGCATTAGAAGCAAGGAAATTCCAGAAATTGATTTTCTATTACTAATGCCATTATTAGTTATTGATGCCCCCCTATATACAGTTTCTATCGATAATGATGGTGAACTTCAAGTGACTGAAACCGATTGGGCAAGCCTGACAGTACATTTACCTTGGAATCTAGGAAAAAGCGATAGTGAAAGGAAATGTAATATACAAGTTATAAAAAAAGAGAAACTGGACGATGTTGTTTGCTCAATAGAGAATTTATTACATTATATAAGTTCGGAGGAGTTTTCTTTGCGAGCAGTAAAATGTCTAATAAAAGAAGATAATGCAACTTGATAGAAACAGATTTGTTAAAGCATTACTACTATTGAATAGACTAAAAAGGAAAAACAAAAATGCTAAAAAAACTACTTATCGGATTATTAACTCTATTAATCATCACCTACGCTGCAGCTCGGTCTTTATTACCTGAAAAACTGGATAGACAACACAACCCAGTAGTTTTTGCTGCACCTTATAAAGTCAGTAATGAAGTGAATCAATTTTACCAGTCCATTGATTTTATTGCCGATTTACACGGCGATACTCTGTTATGGAAACGTGATATTCTGAAAGAACATGATTACGGCCATCTGGATTTACCCAGATTGCAGCAAGCCAATGTCGCGATGCAGTTTTTCACCATCGTCAACAAAGTACCGGAAAACCTCAACTTTGATAAAAACGATGACACAACCGATCAACTGACCATTCCATTTTTGCTTCAGGGCCGCAGTGCCTCTGATTTATCCGAAAGAGTGCTGGAGCAAGCCGCTGAATTACATCAGTACAGCAAGGATTCCAATGGACAGTTGGTGGTTGTAACCAACAAAAAAGAACTCCAATCATTCATTAGCCAACGCAAGAACAACAAGCAACTCACCTCTGGATTATTGGGCATTGAAGGTGGACAAGCATTAAAAGGCGACATCAAAATCCTCGACAAATTTTACGATGCGGGTATCCGCATGATTGGATTAACCCACTTTTTCGACAACGAAATTGGTGGCTCCGCACATGGCGTTAACAAAGGTGGTATTACTGAATTTGGGAAACAAGTGGTAAAAGCCATGGAAGCTAAAAATATGTTGGTTGACCTATCCCACGCATCCCCCAAATTAATTGACGATGTA
>Ga0224506_10002158_pt1 | contig 13592 bp, 14 predicted proteins | sample SF_Jan12_sed_USG_2_FD_169108 | JGI IMG/M metagenome (GOLD analysis project Ga0224506, IMG submission 169108) | Sediment microbial communities from San Francisco Bay, California, United States - SF_Jan12_sed_USGS_8_1 | ecosystem: Environmental > Aquatic > Marine > Sediment | place: USA... | reverse complement strand
ACAATTTCTCGTTTGCAGATCTTACATTGTCGACCATTTATAGGCTTACGACCTGACTTCCTGACATGTATAAGTTTCCATGGCATGTTGTCCAACTCGGTTACAACCGTTTTTCATTCATTAGGCTTTTCAGTAAGAAACAACATCTTCTTATAAACCTTATCAAAATCTGGTACCTATTGGGATTACCGCTTTCTTACATTTAGTAACTCCTAATGGCTCATACATAGGAATACGAACTTGAACTTTAGGTATGAGAGCTAAGCACCTAAGATCTGTTGGCACACTTACTGGACAGGGGAAAAGAGGTTTTCTTAATTGCAGCTGGAAAATCTTATCAAGCCTACATCACCGCTTCAAGATACAGTTCTTAGTTTAGAAAAAGAGGGAGTTCTTTAGTGCGCGCGCTAACGTGTAAGATTTTAAGTCGTGTAGTGATTAAGGTCAGTAGGTGATTTGGTTGAGTTTGTACAGTTTGAGCGAGATTGATGAGGAACGCGTGAAGGACAAACTTTATCGAAAATTGATTGTAGGAAAAAGGGTGATGTTGGCTCAAATCATTCTGAAAAAGGGGTGTTCCGTTGTTTCACACAGGCACGAGAGTGAACAGATGACATTTGTTATCGAGGGATTGTTGGAATTTACGTTGCCAAACGGAAAGGTCAGAGTTGGCAAAGGCCAGGTTCTTGTTATCCCCTCGAACTTGGAGCACAGCGCAGTGGCGCTTGAAGATACTCTAGAATTCGATATCTTCAGCCCCATCAGAGAAGATTGGTTGACGGGAAAAGATCACTACCTTCGAAAGGGATGAGGCGCGCGCTTGAGATGAAGAGTTCTTTCGAGACGCGACGCGATGGAAGCTCAAATCTCTGGGCGAAGAATACGAGTTTGTGGAAGTGCGGAAAGACGTTTATGAAAAGCTTGGGTACGCGATAAAAGAGATGGAGTTGCCCTTTTTCGGCGTAAGCTACTTCATCTACGAGCAAACAAAAAGCGCGTTGGAAAAATACGCCGAATGGAAGGAACAACCAGAAGAAAACGAAAAAAGAAAATAGCGCGCGCATGTATGTCGCAAAGTGGTGTTGGCTTTCAACTGGTATGAGCGCGAAATTTGCCTTTCTGAATGTTTTCTATGATCCTATTTTTTATCGAGCTTTCTAAATCAATTCCTAGAGATGAGCACAAAAAGCATAACGAAATAAAAATATCTGCAATTTCATTCTCTATCGCGTTTAATGGGGCAACATCAAGGGGATTTTGTACTCGATAAATACCTGCTTGTCCAAGCTCTCGAACCTCTTGTTGAAGACGTGAAAACATTGCCGCTTTGTTTTCCATGTCTACGGATTTATTGAGCCTATTAACAAGTAACATTTGATATTGTCTAACTGTTCTGTCTTCTCTAAACATCCTTTGGCACTCCCACCTTTTGTGTCTAAAGAAGTTGCATTAAAAATTTGAGGAACGCAAGTACGGATAGAAGATTCCTAGCGAGCACAGAAAAAACGCGCGCACATCGCTTCTCATACATTTAAGGCTTGTAGTTCACAATGAATATAGGTTTCTTCTAGCAGCCTGTTAAGTCCAATCAGCCTCGGGGCGAATCAAAACAAAAGGGCGCACGCTCTGAGCGCTCAGTAGCAACACGCCATGCAGCACCCCATGCATCACAACTTGGCACACTCATCTATGCGCGTGCATGCTATAGGCGTGTTTTATGCGTCAAAAAGGCGTAAAACATGCGTTTAACAGGAACTCGTATATTTGCGCCGTAGAGCGCACAAGCGAAGACCAAAAAACCTGAGCTGAGATTTCTAGATTTTCTGGATTCAATCACTTGGAATGCTGAAGTAGAATGAGCGAAAAGAAGGGTACCCATACCGATTTAGTACAAGTTGAAGTTGCAAAACCAGACTGGGGAGCCTCAGAAGAGAGGGCAAAAGAGATCGAATTTCTATTGATTTTATCTTGGTTGAGGCGATTCTGAATGTGTTCCTAGTGGATTGTTAGGGCTTTGTCAGCATAAGCAAAACTAATTATTTCAGAGTTCTCTATTATTGAATTCGGTTTAATTTGTCTGAAGTGTTAGAATCCTTGCTTGGCGTTGTTGAGGTATTTGCGAATAATCCTCAACTCATACTCGTTGTTTTAGGCTTCTTGTTGATACTAATAGGTTGGGCATTTGATATAGGCGGTATTGTTGCTGTAGGCTTCTACATCTTGATTTTGGGTGTTGTTAGTAAGAAAAGCCGCGGAGAAATCTGCAGATCACCTGTACACTACTAATGCGCACGTGAATGTTTCCAGAACAGGTAAACTTTTGATTGGTTAAGTTGCGCGAGGCGTCTGAGCGCCTGAGCTAGATCGTCTATGTCCGCTTTTTTCAGCCATTTCTGGTAGTTCTCAATTGTTAAGTGGCCACGCTGTCCTGCGATTTTTCTGTTGCGCGCGCTTACGTTTCTGGTGCGGCTGCGCTGAAACGTAATTCGAAGATTCTTCTTCGTCTTCGAAGAAATCTACCCAAGCCTAAGATGAAGAGTGCTAGGCCTATCAGAAAATAGTGGATTACTTTCATACCCAGTCCCAGACTAATAGGCTCACCTGTTCTCGATCCAAAGAATATGAGAGGGATATCTTTACCCCAAACAGTAATATCATGCCATGTTAACCAGCCAACCCACGTTAGAATAACTGATCCAAAGGCTGTTAAGAAAAGGCCAGCGCGTGTCAGAGTCCTATGCACGTATCCATATGTATCTAGTTTCCTGAAGCAACGGGGGCAAGCGTAATAATGCTCCGCAGGCACTACTGACAGATTATTCAAGAGAAAAGGCTCGTCAATCTTCTCGCGGCATTTAGGATTTGGACAAACAACTGCTCGTGAGGGCATGCATCTCTCCACATTCATTGTTGCGCGTGCGTTTACCTTAGGTTGAAGGTTAACCGATTTAACGGATATGAAAATGGAATCTGTATTAGAAGTGGCTGTGCGCACAAAGTCATAGTCTTTTGCGTGGGCATGAGAAGTAATGAAAACGGGAGAACACTAAGGCAGGCTTCAAGGAACCAGTGTTGGAGTGTGACCGATCCAAAGACGGGTCAAAAACTCTCTTGTTCCCAAAAGCCTCTTGCCGTATTCGCCAAATTAATTCGGAAAAAACTGGCGTTTAAACTTTGCGAAAAGCATTTCGCGCGCGCCTGAAGATGAGACTCTTTCTCAAACCTGGAGGTGGAATGTGCGAGCACAAAACTTGAAATACAATCTAGGATAGAAGCTATATACGTCGCAGGTTTCTCCTCTAGGCGCCGCATGTGAACGCGCAACATAGTTAGGGATGCCTGGGACATAAAGAAGGGAAATCTGGTCAAATGCAAGATCATGAAGATGGAAACGTGATTATAGAACGTTTGTTCACTCATATAGGTGCCCCGCCTGGGAAGAACGAGTTGGCTAAGATAAAGGCTAAGGCTCTGAGGCGGGGCGTATGGTTTAAGGTGTTGACGAGGGCTGAGAGGGCTCAGATGGAGTTAACCATGAAAATCGTGGAGAAAATCCGCAGCCATTTCCTAGCCAAAGTCGTGGCCAATATTGTAGAGAAGCTTTTGGGAGCCATGGAGAGCAGAATTGCGCGTTTGATGAGAGAAGTTGGACAACCTCTTGCCCGAAAGTTGAGTGTAGCAGCCCAGAAATGGGGCAACAAATCCGCCGAAAGCTGGTCTCAAGACTCAGGTTTCGTGAAGTACCTAACCATTATGCATCTGAATAAACCGCTTATAGCATGAACGAGACCGTGCGCAGACAACACCTATGCTTAACGAATTATGTTCTTTACGGGTGTCTCGTAAATGCGCATGCGCGTGGCAACAGAAAAGGAGATTTAGGATCTGAATTTCGTAGAGCTAGTCTTTCTTCTTGGCTTTGTTGAAACCGTGATTCTCTTTTTGTATGCAATTCGATGGTATTTTTTCACTTTTGTTTCACTGAAGTCTAAACCAGAGAGCAATCCTGGGAACCAAAAATGCAATCCTCACTCTTGTTTTGTTAGTATTCTACTTCCCATTTACAATGAACCGAATGTTGTGGATAGGTTGTTGAGTGCTTGCACTTCTTTCAATTCTCCTGAGTACGAGGTTGTGGTTGTTGATGACTCTAACGATGGCGTGACAACAGAGAAGTTAGAGGGATGGCGGAGTCATCCCAGAGTCAAGGTTATTCATAGAAGTTCGCGCGAGGGATGGAAGGGTGGAGCCTTAAACGTAGGCTTGGACAATGCAGATCCGAGTAGCACGCATGTTTTGGTCTTTGACGCGGATTTTGTTCCGCCCAAAGATCTAGTCAGCCGGTTCGTTGCTAGGTTTGAAAATGATGAGACTGTGGTGGTTCAGGGTTATCAGAGGCATGATCTTAACGCTGATGAGAATTGGATAACAAAAGGCGTGAGGGTTTGGCATAGCATGTATAATATGGTTGAATTAAATGGGAAACAGAGGCTGGGGCTTTTTTCACCCGTGTCTGGAAGCGTTTACATGGTTCGAGCTGATGTTTTGAAGAAGCTTAGGTTCAAGGAGGTTACGGATGAAGATTGGAACTTGACTATGCGTCTCTACGAGAATGGGTATAAAATCTGTTATGATCCTGGGTTGGCGGCGTCTGGTGAATGCCCAAACACTTTGGGGCGTTTTTTTAGGCAGAACGCGAGATGGGCTGAAGGTCACACGCGCACGTTTAGGAATCACTTTCTGAAGATATGGCAGTGTAGGTTTCTTGGATTGAAGGAGAAGGTTGACTTTGTGTTCACAGGCTACTGCTTCTTGCATTCTGTCATGGTTGTGGTTTTGATGGCGGCTTGCCTGATCACACTGATGTTTCCGACCGTTTATTTGCCTCTTTCAATTGTGCAGATGGAAATTTTGTTGTTGCTGGCAAGCACACCTGCTGCAATCTCTGCCTCTCTAGTAGCGCTTTCTTTGGAGGGTGCGAGAAAAGATTTTAGAAAAATTGGTTATGCTTGGCTTCTAAACTTGGTTGTCACGCCTGTGATAGCTTTTGCCGCGCTAAAAGGATTATTGACAAGGAAAGGACACTTCCATAGAACATACAAGACTGGAAAAATATTGAGGAAACGCGTCGAGACTAATGTTTGATTTTGTTAGGTCGTCCAGATTCCTATATTTGTTTGTGTTTCTATTGGGTGCAGCGCTTAGGGGAATACCGGAGTTGTTGGTGTCTTGGTATCCAGTTGGTTATGAAACAATTACATATTATGCTCCGGCCATGTTTGCCTTTGGCGAAAGTGGTTTGGCTGATGTTTTTCTTGAGTTTTTCACGTCTGGTCCATTATTTTATGTGTTGATGTGGTTCGCACAGGCCATGAGTGGGGCACATCCCTACCTGATTTTAAAGTTGGTTGGGCCGCTGCTTTATGGTGGCCTAGCTGTTTCTTTCCTGTTCTTTCTGCAGAAAGGATTGAAGTTGAAAGAGAAGATGACGTTGGTTGCTGCGTTATTATTGGTTTTTCAAGTGGCTGCCTTGAGAGAGTCTTGGGACAGGTTTAGAAACGTTTTGGCACTGATTTTTGTCTTTGCTTCGTTGACTGCGCTGAAGAGTGATCACAAGCATAAATGGTGGCTAGTAGGCATTTTTGCAGTGTTGACGGCGCTTTCACGGGAGTACATTGCCCTTGTTTTGTTCGTTTCGGTTCTGGGTTTTGCATTCCTACAGAGAAAAGACAGGTTGGTGTCGTTGGTTGCTTTGGCTCCTGCTCTCACGACATTTTGCGTCATGAATCTTGCGCAGCAGCTTTGGTGGAGTTACATCCCGAATAGTCAATATGCTTGGAGTAGTTATCTATGGACTGTGCAGGATGCTTTCATCATTTTTGCGGTTTGCTTTCTTCCACTTCTCCCTTTTGTGGTGAAGGGTTTCAGAAGGGATAAGTTGCTTGAACCGATGCTTTGTCTGCTTCTTCTAGGCTCCTTCAGCATTATTGTAAGCCCTTGGTTTGCTGTTCCGGGCTATCAAAGGTGGCTGATTTTGCTGGTTTTTCCGTTCACCATTTATGCTATCAGAGGGTTTGAACGCCTTCGTTTTTTTGACCGGAGTAGTTTCAGGAAGTTGGTGGCAGTTCTCTGTGTTTTCATGGTGTTTGGAGTTGGGTATTCCTCAGGTGCATTTTCATATGTGATGTTGCCAAATAGCTGGGTTCCAACTAACTTGGTGCAATCTTCTATAGGTTGGAATCAAATCGACGACGTTAAGGATGTTTTGAGATGGCTTGACGAAAACGCTGAAGCCAATTCTTCTATACTTAGTGAAGAGAGGTTCTACGGATGGACTTTGATCTACCTAAAGCGGGCAAACAACGATGTTGAGGTCATTCCCTACGGAGCAAATTCTCCGCCAGAGTCGGCTCTAGAAAAAGCCTTAAGCGACGGTTTTAGTTGGATTTACATGATATGGTACACCGATTCGAACTTGGAGAACTTCAAGCCGCTCTACTCCCAGAATAGCGTTTCGATTTTTCGATACGAACCACAAGTCGCTTCGTTGTGAGATTTATGCCCAAGAGTTCTTTCATCTTGAAAGCATTTGTGCTGAAGGGTAAGGTGCATTCGTGTTTTCCATAAGACAGTATCTACCTAGAATCAAGAGATATTTTAGGCGTAACCCTGCATCTTTATTTATCACAGGATTTCAAGTTCTTCTTCTTGTGTGCGCAGGTTTGCTGATTTCAGGTAATTCTGTTTGGGCGGAGGGGGTTGCAGTTGTTGCCTATTTCTCTCTTGTGATTGGGGTTGTCTTGCAGCTGGTTTCATTTCTTAGGCATAGAGAATGCGAGTTGGAAGAGAGTGAGCGATAGACCTGAGCTTTCTTTGGTTATGCCAGCCTACAATGAGGAGAAGAACATACGTTTGGTAATTGAGAGAGCGGATTATGTTGCTAGGCAAATTGGATTGAGGTACGAATTGATTGTAGTGGATGATGGAAGCGTTGATAACACTAAGGTTGAAGTTGAAGGCTGCGCTAGGCATAACGGTCATGTGAAGGTAGCGAGCTACAATAACAACGTTGGGAAAGGCTTCGCACTAAGAACCGGCTTTTCCCATGCTGTGGGCGACTTGGTTATTTTTATGGACAGCGACGCAGACATCGACCCCAAGCAATTGGCATATTACATTAACGCGTTGAAAAACGCAGACGTTGTCGTAGCCTCTAAGTGGCACCCTCAATCAAAATTAGATACTCCGTTAACTAGAAGAATCCTCAGCCGCGGGTTCAATGCCTTAGTGAAATTATTTGTGGGTTTGAGGTTAAGTGACACACAGACAGGTCTAAAGGCCGTCCGAAAAGAAGCACTTGCAGGCGTTTTTCCAAGATTGACCGTCAAGCGTTACGCCTTCGATGTGGAAATGCTAGCATTGGCTAATCTGCTTCGTTTAAAGGTTGTTGAGTTGCCGATCAACATTCGACTGCGCAGCCTGTTTAGCTTTAGAGAGGTTTGGAGGATGTTCTTAGATTTGCTTGGAATAACGTATAGGTTGCGAGTGACCCGATGGTATCAGCGGGCACTTACACACAGAAATCCTCTGAACAGGTGTTGAGTAGGTAAACAATGGAAAAACTTAAGATATTGTGGTTTAACTGGCGTTGTTGGCTCAACCCTGAGATGGGCGGGGCTGAGGTCTTCACTCATGAGAATGCTAAGAGGTGGGTCAGAGCCGGGCATGAGGTTACCTTGTTTACTTCTGAATTCCCAAATTGCAAGAGGGAAGAGGTTCTAGATGGAGTTCGGGTTGTTAGGGCTGGTGGAAAGTACTCGGTTTATTGGAGAGCTAAAAAGGATTATAAAAAATATTTTTCGAAGGAGATTTATGATGTTGTTGTCGACGAGATTAATACTAGGCCTTTTCTTACACCGAAGTTTGTGAATAATAGAGAGAAGATTGTTGCTTTGATCCATCAGTTAGCTAGGGAATACTGGTTTTACGAGACTCCGTTTCCTGTAAGCTATTTGGGTTATTATTTTTTTGAGGATCGGTGGTTGAGGAATTATGTTGATGTTCCTACGGTTACGGTTTCTGAGAGCAGTCGGCGGGATTTGTTGGGTTTGGGTTTTAAACGGGTTTATGTGGTTTCTGAGGGTTTGAATTTTGAGCCTCTAAGCAAGACTTCTGAGAAGGAGGCGCATCCAGTTGTTGTTTTTGTTGGCCGTTTGAAGCGTGCTAAGCGTCCTGATCATGCGGTTAGGGCTTTTGGGATTGTAAGGGAGAAGGTACCTAATGCTGAGCTTTGGGTTTTGGGGGATGGTTCTTTTAGGAGAGACTTAGAGAGGATGGCTGGTGACGGTGTTAAGTTTTTTGGTGATTTAAGTGATGTGGAGAGGCGAAACCTTGTTGGGCGGAGTTGGGTTTTGATTAATCCAAGTGTTCGTGAGGGTTGGGGTTTAAATGTGGTTGAGGCTAATGCTTTTGGTACGCCTTGTGTGGCTTATGACGTGGCTGGATTAAGAGATTCCGTTAAAGATGATGAAACTGGATTGCTGGCAGAAGCAGGAAACGTGCAAGTTCTCGCGGAAACGATTATTACGGTTTTGGATGATGACGCTTTAAGGAAAGAGTTGAGCCAGAATGCCTTGGATTATTCTAGACAATTTAGTTGGGATAGGTCAGCGAAAGAGTTTATTGAAATCTTAGAGGGGGCTACTAATGAAGAATGAACCCCTAGTTTCTGTGATTATTCCGACCAAAAATTCTGAACGGTTTTTGGAGAAATGTTTGAGGTCTGTTAGAGCGCAAACTTATCCGAAGGTAGAGGTTATTGTAGTGGACAATTTTTCGGAGGATAAAACAAAACTAATTGCTGAAAGATATGCTGATTTAGTTTTGTTGAAAGGACCGGAAAGAAGTGCTCAGGTTAATTTTGGGGCAGTGCATGCTCGTGGCAAGTATGTTTATCGCATTGATTCTGATGTTGTGGCAGAGCCTTGTGTTGTTGAGGAAGCGATTGAAAAATGCGAAATTGAAGGTTTTGATGCTGTTTGCGTGCATAACACTTCAGATCCAAGCGTTGGTTTTTGGGGTAGTGTTAGAAAGTTGGAAAGAGATTGTTACGCTGATGATGAGTTGAATGTTGCTGCGCGTTTTTTTAAACGAGATGTTTTTGAGAAGGTTGGTGGTTTTGATGAGAGATTAGTTGCAGCTGAAGATTATGATTTGCATAATCGACTGCTCAAGTGTATGTTTAAAATTGGGTTCATCAAGTCTAAGGAAATTCATATTGGCGAACCAGCGAGTTTATCGGAGATCGTTAGAAAATACTATTATTATGGTAAAACATTGAAAAGATTCCTTGGAGTTGATCTTGGAAAGGGAATAAGACAAATTAACCCGATGAGGCCAGCGGTTATTCGAAATTGGAGGAATTTTGCTAAACATCCCACACTGGCAATAGGATTTATTGTTTATCAAACAGTTAGATATGCTGCCGCGGGATTGGGAGTACTTGGTAGCTAGGTTGAATAAACTGCATCTGAAACAAAAGACGCTGAACTTAGGCTGCGGCAATCAACTATTTGGCGCGCGCGCAAACCGTTTTGTATGCCAGATATTTTAGCCATGGGAACCAAACCTTTCAAAATTCTAGGTCAGACGCGTGAGATATGACAAAAGTATATCCGTTAGTGTCCGTAGTTATTCCCACACATAATAGAAAAGAAAAACTCATTCGGTTAATCAATTCTATTCAGAGATGTAAGTATCCTCAAGACAAGATCGAAATCGTTATTGTGGATGACGCGTCAACTGATAAAACACACGAGACTTTGAAAGAAAAATTTTCAGAAATTAAGATTTTGAGAAATGAAGTGAAATTATTTGCTTCAGCGTGTAGAAATTTGGGAATCAGAAACAGTCAAGGTGATTACATTTTCTTAGTAGATGATGATAATGTCTTAGATGAGAATGCTCTTGGCGAGCTTGTCAAGGTTTTTGCGAAATATCCGGATGTGGGTATGGTTGGTCCAATTACGTGTTACTATAAAAATCCTGGAAGGATATGGTGTGCAGGAGCTAGACTCTATCCAGTAATCTTCATCAGTACACATATATCGCAAGGAGTCAACATACAGAATTTTTCCGAGCAACAATTGATTGAATGCGATTACGTGCCAAACGCGTTTATGATCAAGAGATTTATTACGAAACATGTTGGATTGTTTGACGAAAGGCTGCCCATAATGTGGGAAGACGTGGACTTTGCTTTGAGACTGAAGAAGAAAAACTACAAAGTAGTTGTATCCCCTACTGCAAAAGTTTTTCATGATGTATCGTTGAAGCGAGATGTTCATGTTACCGAGCATCGCGCATATTGGAGAGGAAGAAATCGGATTATTTTTTATAGAAAATATGCACCATTAAGATGTTTTTTCATTCTTTTTGACATTCTTGGTTTTGTCTTTTTACTTTTGGGACTCAAAAAAGACGTGAAAAAGCATCTTTCTCGATACATAAAAGGAATGAAAAATGGATTAGCATGCGATCTTAGCTCTTAAAACTTGTGCCATAAAAACATGGATTTTACAATGAGAAAGATCGAGATTTTTTTATTCATCTTAATCGGTATGCTTCCCTTTCTATGGTATAAACCTGAGACCGTTATCGCCAAGGGGGATCATTTTCCGTACATTTTTTGCATCAAGAGCATTTCTGACGATTTTTATCTATGGTCAACCAATAGTTTAGGTAATCCCTCAGCCTATCCATCTTACTCTTTGTATGGACTCCTATGGGTCTCCTCGCAATTTCTATTGATAAACATAGGATTGTGGCAAATAATTATGTACATATTCTATTTCGTCAGTGCCGCATTTTCTATGTTTTACCTCACAAAAACAATATACTCCGAAGAAAGCTGTGCGGCAATTATAGCAGGTATCTTCTATATTTTCAACTTCTTTATACTTACAATTCTATTAAATATCGGAATGATGTGGACGTACGCGTTCTTACCTTTACTAATGGCGTTTTTTATAAAGATCATAACGAAGACGCAGAAAACCTATACAGACGTCTTTTGTTTTGCGCTAACCTTTGCAATTGCCGGATCCATCTCCAGCATGAACCTAGCAGACGTTGCTTTAACGTTAATAAGCCTTGCAAGTGTTCTTTTTTATTATATTATCTTTGAGCGAAAAATAGCCACAAGATTGCTAATCAAAAACTTAGCCGTACTCCTAGTTGTAACGGTACTTCTTAGCATGTGGTGGATAGTTCCAATTCTTAACTATTACCTCTTATCTCCTTCAACACAACTTCAACAAGAAATTAATGTCCTCTCATGGAGTTGGACTCACGCGAGAGCCTCTTTCCTAAATCTTTTCTCATTAAATGGCGGGTGGGGATGGAGACCAGAATACGTCTCCTATTACAATCTCTACACTGACAACGCCGTTCTTACCTTTTTATTGTTCATGCCTTTTCTTTTAGCCGCAGGGGCCCTGCTTTTCAATGGTAAAAAACGAAAATTCAACGCTTACCTTATGCTAATAATCTTACTTTTAGTATTCTTAGCAAAAGGCCTACATGAACCACTTAGCCATGTAAACCTCTTCCTCTACAACCATATACCATACATGGCCATGTTTAGAGAACCAATCTCAAAATTCACTTTATTAATGATTCCCTTTTTAGCCCTACTGATAGGGTATTCAACGGACAAAATAGCAAAAACCCTGAAGCACAATATAGGCTCCAAACTATTCATAGTAATTATCATCTCAATTTTCACAATTTCCACTTTTCCTATGATTACAAATCCAATAGAAACCAAAACAGAACAAATACCGTACTCGACATACGTAAAAATACCGCAATACTGGTTCGAGACTAGCGAATGGTTAAGCAATAAAACTGGAGACTTCAAAATTCTTGTAGCCCCCCTAGATGACTACTATCAAGTACCGTACTCTTGGGGCTATTATGGAAGCGACTCTTTCATAGAAAGACTTATCCGAAAACCAGTAATCAGTCCTTGTTACGCATACTCGTACAAAGTCAATCCAAACGTAATAATGTTAATGAATCAACTTCGTGATGCAATGAAATACAATAGAACGGAAGAATTTGAAACCATAATAAGCTTACTAAACGTGAAATATATTCTACAACGCAATGACCTTGACTACGAATATATGGCTTTAACTAACCGCGACATAGTAAATCCCGAAAAAATGAGAAACTTTCTCTCGACTCAACCAAACGTCACATTGGTTAAAACCATAGGGGAATTAGCCATCTACGAATACATTAAGGCAAAACCATATGTTTACATATTAGAACCAAAACTACTCCAGAAATGTAACATCGAAATAATAAACAAAACAATTCTTACGCTCCAATGGGACTTTGGCTCGACAAACCAACTTGACGAGTGGAAAAACACAACACTAGAAAAACAATTCGGTGCTATATGCAAACTCTACCTAGACAATGCTACGTTGAAATTTGAGTTATGGAATTCAACATTTGGTTGGAAAACAATAACCTCTCCATTAACAACCGCCCAATACGAAGTTAACTACAACTTTAAACTTGGCATCAAAGGAGAAAATGCTCACGAGGTTCAAGTCAAAATATTTGAATACGACAAAAAAATGGAGCTAACACATGCTGAATACGTGTATTACATTGCCGATGGAACATTCAACTGGAAAAAAGTGCAAATAGATTACACTCCAAAAATCGAAAACACAACATTTCTGCAACTCATGATATGGAACGGTCACGAGACAAATAAACCATTACCAAACATCATCTGGATAGACAACGTCAAAATACACGGGTACACAATTCGGCTAAACACCACTGGTCTCAACCTAATTTTCCAAAACACAACCCAAAACCAACCAGCAACAATCCTTGACTACACAAAAAGGAACCCAACAAAAATAACCGCAACCATAAACGCAACACAACCCTTCATCCTCGCAATAAGCGAAGCCCTCGACCAATCATGGAAAGCCTACGTCAACGGAAAACAAATCGAAAACACACCTCTTTACCTAGGACTAAAAGGATTCCACATAAACCAAACTGGACTATTAGAAATCGTCATCGAATATGAGCCTCAGAGATGGTTCTTTTATAGCTCACTGATATCGGTCGCAACCCTCATCGCATGCCTCACATACCTAACCTACAACTGGACAAAAAACAAAGCCTTTTGGAAACGAATAGAAACAACCCTAAAACAAAATCTAACACGCGTGCGCATGTGACGGGAGCAAGAAATGCACAAACTAAATAAATTTTTCTCTCACTCAGAACCGATCTAAAAGCTCCATGTTTAAGACAGTCGTAAAGACCGATATGAAGCGCGCGATTGTGGGCGCTCATTTTAATTAGACTTTGAAGTGATTCGGATAGACTGTGTCTTCTTTCTGCATTTCCTTGTCGATATGTCTCAGCAAGATTCAGGTCTTCTTTTTATAAGTTCCCATTATTACTTTATGCATACAAGGCAATACGAAGTATTTGAACGGTCAAAGGAGTTTGAACCGTAGATGAGTATAGCTATAACGAAAATGTTTGACCTT
>Ga0224506_10002157_pt1 | contig 13595 bp, 12 predicted proteins | sample SF_Jan12_sed_USG_2_FD_169108 | JGI IMG/M metagenome (GOLD analysis project Ga0224506, IMG submission 169108) | Sediment microbial communities from San Francisco Bay, California, United States - SF_Jan12_sed_USGS_8_1 | ecosystem: Environmental > Aquatic > Marine > Sediment | place: USA... | reverse complement strand
CGATAGCTGTCCAGCACCGTTCTGTTGCAAAAAGTCCTGCCAGGCATCATGCCTAACCTCGATTAGAACATTTCCAACATCAAAGACAATATCTTTTATTTCTTCCATATTATTTCTGACACTGCGGACAGTAAAATGTTGAGCGTTGCCCCATTGTGATCTGTTTTATTTTGCTATTACAAATCAAGCAGGGCTCATCAGCACGACCATAGACAGAAAGCTCCTGTTTAAAATAGCCTGGTTTGCCTTCACTGTTGGTAAAGTCCTGCAAGGTTGTCCCGCCTGCCTTAATTGCCTGAGTGAGTATCTGTTTAATAGCTAGATACAGTTTTTCATATTCAGCACGGCTGACGCGTCCCGCTGCCTTGCCGGGGCGAATGCCTGCTTTGAACAGGGCTTCGCTGGCATAGATATTACCCACACCAACGACGGTTTTGCTATCCATGATAAATAATTTAACGGCCAGTTTGCGTTTACGCGAGCGTGAAAAGAGAAGCTCAGGTTTGAAATTTTCTTCCAGTGGTTCTGGTCCAAGATCGCAGAGTAGTTTATGTTGCTCGGGATCACCCTTAATCCAGTGAATGGATCCAAAACGACGCGGATCATGCAGGCGGATACATTTGTTATTATCGATTAATAGATCAACGTGATCATGTTTTTGTGCCTGAGCGTCCTGTTCAATCACACGCAGGCTGCCAGACATACCGAGATGAAGCAGCAGTGCACCATCTTCCAGTCGAATGATTATATATTTGCCACGCCGGTCGACAGATTTAATTGTTTTGTTTTTGATCAAACTGTTTAATCGGGCAGGAACTGGCCAGCGTAACTGGCGCTGTCGAACTACGGCACCAGTGAAACTATGCCCCAGTAGATGGGGCTCAATACCACGGCGCGTTGTTTCGACTTCGGGTAGTTCAGGCATAGGGATAGAATATCGAGGCGATTAAATTACGGCTTTTTATCGGCCGCGTCTTTATCCTCAGTCGCTTCGTCTGATTCCAGTGGCACGAGTGTGATGAGCTTCTGATACATATCATCTGTAAGCTTGTACTGGAGTTTGAGGTCATTCCGAATGAGATAAACATCCGGTTTGTCCTTCTTCACAGCAAAAGAAATAGCTTGTTGTGAATCTTGCATGCGAAGTGTGATTTTATCTTTCAGTCGAGGGCCTTCATATTTTTCAATCTCCAGTGACTGGGCGTTACGCCATTCATTCAGTAGATTGGTAAGACTGTCGGCAGAAAAATCTTTGGGGCGTGGCTTAACATGCCATTGATTATCTTTAAATTCGACCTGCAAGCCGGGTAGTTCAAGCTTGCTTAATGATATTTCAGGAGAAAGAAGCTTATACGCGGCATAGGTTGTTGCCTTACTCATGACCTGATAATAGAAATTATCATTGACGATATGCAGTTGATTGTTACTTTTAACATAGCGACGGCGTTTTATCGGTTCATTGCTGCCGACTTCAACCGTGTATTCCTTATTAAAACGAATGGTCGCTTCCGGTTTATCGAGTTTGAATTTTTTAATATCTACTTTATCCAGTTTGTACTGGATATGACTGACCATTTTGGCCACACGTGTCACGCTGCTGACACGAAAATCATTCGCAAGTAGCGGATAGGGTTTGAGCATAAACCAGACTTTATTACGTTTTTCCAGTTCTATATCAGGCAAGCCTTTGCGCTGGATAAAAATATGATTCACATTTTCTTCAGTTAAAGGTGTCAGGCGAATTTTTTCAGGTTCAGGTTCTTTACCGGGTTCAAACTTGACCAGTAACACCAGTATGCCAATGATGGCAAGCAGGCCAATATTTAAAATTAAACGGGAATTCATTTGATGTCGTTTAGTGTTAACGCTTGCGGCGTTTTAACCAGATTATCACACCACTGATTAACAGGCCCAGTGGCAGTAAAACAAGGAATATCAGTGAGATGGTGATACCTGCGCCCTGACCCAAATTGATTTCCTTATCTGGCGCAGACTTGATGGGGATCTCGATAAATGAATCATCATGACCAATCCAGTTAAGAATGTTTTCACCCATCTGCTGGTTGCCCTGATTACCAAGGAAGGCGTTGGAGATAAAGTCGCCATCACACATGACGACAATACGCTGTTCATTGGTTTTTTCCGTTTTACCTTTCCCTGTTTTTAGTTCGCGGCTTAGTGCCAGGCCAATCGCGACGGGGCCTTTCAGGTCTTTGCCCTCATCAAAGGCAAGCAGACCTTTCATTGCCGATAACTCAACCCAGCTTTGTGGTGCGCTGTTTAAGAATCTGGCCACATCCCAGTCTGATTTGTCTTTTGTTTTTTCATCCTGTTTTAGACTACAAGCCCGTGGAAACAGGGTCAGGTAACTAAAATTCTTTGTGATCGGATGCGGTGGGTATTCCGCGACAATCGAAAAGGATGGGTCACGAATACCAAGTGCCTGTGTGGTCGGATCAACAATCGTGCCCGCTTGCACAATAATACCAATATCCTGTGCCAGTTTATCCATGCCATTTTTTTCACCCGGATCCATAATCCAGAGCAGGTTACCGCCTTTCTTTACAAAGTCGCGAATCAGTTTGACTTCGCCCTTAAGTAATGGAATCTGTGGGCTGGCGATGACCAGTGCCGCAGCAGAATCTGGAATCTCAGGTTTGCTTGAAAGCGACAGGGTATTTGTTTTCAGACCACGTTTACCCAGCGCCTGAAAAAAAGTGCCATAGTCGTGATTCGCTCGGCCATTGGCCTTGCGTTCACCATGGCCGGATAGAAAGACCATAGTACGATCACCACTGCGTAGTAGCCTCTGTAGCGCATTGGTGATGTTTTCTTCTTTCAGCTGGGTGACGTGTTCAGTTTTATCTTTATATTCGATAACCAGCTCACCATCGATCTGAATACCCATGGCGCGGGTTTTATCCGGCTCGGTATTGGGATCAATAAAGATTAATTCGATATCGTCTTTATAACGCTGATAACGCGCCAGCATGTCGCGTATATTTTTTCGTATCGCCACCAGCTCACTGTCCGTGGCGAAAGAAGTAATTTTAACCGGTTCAGGAATACGTTTAAGTAATTCAATGGTTGAATCTGACAGGGTATTTCGACCGGTTGCCGTCCAGTCCATCTCGGCATTATAGCGATGTGACAACCAGGCCAGTAAACTGATAACAGTTAGAAATAGAACGACAAAAATGATGTTCTGAGTTCGAAATTGCAGGCGTGATTTCTTAGTAACTTCCATTGAATCTTCTTTTTACTAGCGTTGTAGACGATCAGCATCAAGGCGACGAATGCTGAGCACAATAAATGTTGTGATAAATAACAGGTAATACATAATGTCGCTGGAATTAAATACACCGCGGGTTAAAGATTCAAAGTGACGCAGCATGGAGAGATAGGTTAATGCGCCACTGGCATTTTCATCGGCGACCTTGGTGCCGGCCCAGTCGATGATCCAGAGTAAGAGTAATATGCCGAAGGTGCTAACGGCTGCAACCGTGGGTTGAATCGTCAGCGTCGACATGTACAGCCCAACCGAAGCAAAGGCCGCGATCATCAGGATCAGGCCAATAACCACTGCAGTTAATAGACCATAATCAAGACTACCTGCAACACTTAAAGACAAAGGCATCAGGGTCATCATGCCGGTAATGATCAACAGGAAGGCGACAATACCCAGAAATTTGCCAATAATAATTTCAGTCATACTGATAGGTGCAGAGAATAATAAGGTCAGGCTACGGCTGCGGCGCTCTTCACTCACCAGTCGCATCGTTAACAGTGGCACAACCATCATTAAGATAAATGCCGCACTTGAATACATGGGCACGATGACGACATCGGTTAAGCCGGGTGCCTGTTCCAGTACACGTAACTGTGGTTGTAGACGAATAAACTCCTGCAGTTGTGCCAGGAATAAATAAGCCAGAATAAACTGCGTGACAGCCAGAATGGCCCAGGCCAATGGTGAATAAAACAGACTGCGGATCTCACGCTGTGCCAGTGTCAGTACCATCATGCGGCAGCCTCCTCTGTTTCATGGTGAGCCTGCTCGGCGCTGGTGATCTCAACAAAGATTTGTTCAAGCGATTTGCGTTCCGGTGTTAGTGCACGTAAACCCCAGTTGGCATTCACGGCCTGTTTGGCGATTTCTTCAGCCGGGTTTTCACCCTGAGCGTGGTGCAAACGATATTGTTGATTGCCAATGTTCTCGACTTTTGAAATACCGGCTAACTGTTCCAGTTCTGATTCTGCAGGTGGGTTCACCAGTTCGATTAATAAGGTTGTCGCGCGCATGCGCTCATCGAGATTGGCGACTTCATCAGAAAACACCAGCTTGCCCTTGTTAATAATCTGCACACGGTCACAGGTCATTTGCACTTCAGGCAGAATATGGGTCGACAAAATCACGCCATGTTCGGCGGATAACTCGCGAATCAAACTACGAATTTCGCGGATCTGAATCGGATCAAGCCCGACGGTTGGTTCATCCAGCACTACAATGGCGGGTGAATGGATGATCGCCTGTGCGATACCGACACGTTGTTGATAGCCTTTCGATAGATTGCCGATCAGGCGATTGCTGACTTCAGTCAGACCACAGCGTTGCTTGGCCTGATCAACGGCCTTGCTGATTTTATCTCTGGGCATGCGATTAATGCGGGCACAGAAATCAAGATACTCATCAACGGTAAAGTCACGATATACGGGGGGCTGTTCGGGTAAATAACCGATCTCGGCCTTGGCCTGTTTGGGCTGGTCGAGTAGATCAACACCACAGATCTGGATTTGTCCCATGCTTGGGGCAAGATTACCGGTGATCATTTGCATGGTGGTGGATTTGCCCGCACCATTTGGACCAAGAAAGCCCAGCACTTCGCCGCGCTTAAGTTCAAAGTCAACGCCACTGACGGCCTGGATTGGGCCAAAGTTGCGTGACAGGTGTTCTACCGTAATGAGTTTAGCGTCGTTCATTTTATTTAGGCTTTGTTGTTTTTATCAGAGTGTCAGTCTTCATATTTTTTGCAGAAGTTCACTCTTTATTTAGCTACCTTAACACGTCCAGTTCTATAACGCGCCTGTGTTAGGATTATGGCCTCAAATTATATGCAACACGCTCGTCTTGGCAAGGGGCTGGTCGACACAAACAAAAGGGTTTAACGATTGAATAAATGTGTATTGGGTGTGGATACGGGCGGTACCTTTACCGACTTTGTCCTGTGGCAGGATAATAAACTGCGCATTCATAAGGTGTTGTCGACACCGCGCCAACCTGAGCAGGCCATATTGCAGGGCATCAGCGAGTTGGGGCTGGCAAACGATGCACCTTTCTATATGGTGCATGGCTCAACCGTGGCCACCAATGCCGTGCTGGAAGGTAAGGGCGTACGCACAGTCTATATCACCAACCATGGTCTGGCCGATGTTCTGACGATTGGTCGCCAGGCCCGTGCCGAGCTCTATAATCTGCAGCCCAAACCGGTAGCACCGCCAGTGCCACGAGAATATTGCCTCGAGACGGGTGGCCGACTCGCGGCCAATGGCGAAGTGCTTGAACCACTGACGGATGAGCAGCTTCAACAGTTACGACAGCAGGTGGAAACACTCGCCCCGCAGGCCGTGGCCATCAACCTGCTGTTCTCATATCTGGATGATAACTTCGAGAAAATGATCGAGAACGTGCTGCCATCTTCGTTATTTATATCCAGATCGTCGGCAATCTTGCCAGAATATAAAGAATATGAACGGGGCATGACGACCTGGCTCAATGCCTGGGTTGGGCCACTGGTGCAGGGTTATTTACAACGCCTGTGTGAAGGTGCGCCACAGGCACAGATTTCTGTGATGCAGAGTTCAGGGGGCACCATTGCCGCTGAACAGGCCGGGCAACAGGCCGTGCACATGCTCCTTTCTGGCCCGGCTGGGGGCCTGGCTGCAGCGCACTATATTGGTCAGCAAACCGGGCGTGAGCGCTTACTGACTTTTGACATGGGCGGCACCTCAACCGATGTGTCCTTGATCGACGGTGAAATCAGTCTCACCAGTGAAGGTCAGATTGGCGCCTATCCGGTCGCCGTACCGATGGTCGACATGCATACCATTGGCGCGGGTGGTGGCTCGCTCGCCTGGATCGATACGGGTGGTCTGTTGCAGGTTGGTCCCGAGTCGGCCGGTGCCGATCCCGGCCCGGCCTGTTATGGCAAAGGAGGCCAGAATGCGACGGTGACCGATGCCAATCTGGTGCTGGGTCGAATACAGGCCGATGCCTTTTTGGGCGGTAACATGCAGCTGGATCTTATTGCGGCACGTGATGCCATCAGTAGGCTGGCTCAGCCACTTGGTTTGAGTGTTGAAGAAACCGCAGCGGGGATTATTCGCATCGCCAATGAACACATGGCGCAGGCGCTACGGGTGATGTCGATCCAGCGTGGTATTAATCCGGCTGATCTGACGCTGGTCTCTTTCGGTGGTGCTGGTGGTCTGCATGTCTGCGCGCTAGCGGATGCACTCGGCATGAAGCAGGCAATGATCCCGGTGCATGCCGGAGTGCTTTCGGCGCTGGGTATGCTGGTTGCGCCACGCGAACGTCAGCTATCGCGTACTATCAATGTTTTGTTGCAGGATACCCATGCCCAGACCATTGAACCTCTATTTGATGAATTGATCGAGCAGGGCAGGGCGGGATTGATTGCCGAAGCTGTTGATGAAGCATCGCTGCAGATCAATCGCAGTCTCGATTTACGCTATCGGGGCCAGTCCTATACCTTGAATGTGCAATGGCAGGATTGCCAGCAATCAATTAAACAGTTCCATGCCCTGCATCTACAACGTTATGGGCATGAGCTTGATCTAGCCGTTGAACTGGTGAACATTCGCGTGGCAATAAAGAGTCCAGCGAGCCAGTTAGAAATACAACATCAAGCGGGTAATTCAGCGCAGCCAGCTAATGCAAAACTCTATGGTTTTAGTGATGATGTACCAGTGCTGGAGAGACATTCATTGCAGGTGGGTGATCAGATTACCGGTCCTGCATTAATTGTTGAAACCGTGGCAACGACGTTTATTGATGCCGGTTGGCGTTGTAGTCTGGATACGGTGGGACACTTGCAGTTGCAAAAACAGTCCTGACTTAGATCTGCGTGACCTGCCCCTTTGGTAGCGGTATGGCAGAACCACGATTAAAGCTCTGTTGATAGAAGTCCCAGCCATTATCTTTGCGCACGCCAAAGACGACCGAAGTTGAATACACGCCTTTGTCCCATTTTCTATGGCCCAGCATGCCACCACGAACGAGATGATGCAGGCGTGGTGCAATGCCTGTTTTGATGACTTCACCATGATGGGTGAATTGCTCGCCATTGATTTCGATAAGCCCGCCGGTAATTGCCGGTGTAAACAGATAATTGGCCTGATCAGAGAGAATAATCTTCGAGCTGGCTGTCGGCACATAGGGACACCACAGTGCACGGAAGGTGTTTGAGCTGCGGCTGCGGTCATTTGCAGACAGGCGGATCGAGATCGCATCGCCATTTTTGACAAAATTAAAGCGATAGCGACCGGCTGATTTTCCAATCAGACTGATATGAGGAGAGGCTTCAAATAGATTATTTCTAAGAAAATCAATTGGATCGACCCCTCCCTGGACAGTCGAACGCAGAAATTTTTCTCCGCGCATCTTGGCCCGAAAAGCCCTGTTTAAACCGTGACTCAATTTACTCCCCTGCTGGAATGATTCTCGCTAACCGAAGTTAGTGTCTGTGCGAAACGCCTTATTCTACAGGATATTATTGCAGAAAGATCAGCATGAGGGACTGAGATAACCAATTAATATTAGTGAGGGAAAGGCTATAGTCGCTTCTTAGAAGTAATAGGACAATTCCATTTGCACATAATCATCATCGCGGATGGCGTAGAGATTAGCATCGGTAGCATCATTGGACTCATAAATCCGAGCTTCCAGACTGAGCTTCCAGCTCTCACCCACACGTCGACTGGCCTCTATACTATATATAGTCGTATCTTTGTCCAGATCCTTGATGAAGCCAATCAGGGCATCGGTGCTTTGGGTATCGTTGAGAGCGACACGCAGGCCGAGGAAAATATCATTTTCAAACGGTGTTGCGGCTGAGTCGCCACGATCATCGTATAGATATTCCAGTACCAGACCTAAATCAGAGGGCGACTCGGCATTGCCGAACCAGGTGTATTCAAGGCCAAGAGTGGCGGCATTATATGATTCAAAGTCACTATCACGATTAATGTATTCAAGTTTCCACAACCAGCTATCGACTGTTGCTTGAAGGTCGAGGCCAAGCTGTTGGATTAAGGCGTAATAAGGAACAAAGATTGGTGGTCCATCCATTAATGGGTTAATAATTGGATCGCGACTCGTGCCATTGAAATAACTCAGGCCAATGTCCCAGACGTCAATGCTCTTAGACCAGCGGGCAGCATAGTCGATATGTTTTTCTTCATCATCAGACTGATAAATCGCATCCCGAGTAACATCAGGGTATAGGCCACGCAAACGACCTTCTTCACCAGGGAAAGAACGCTCACGAAAATAGGGCAGCACAAACAGATCCAGCGTGCCATAGTCACCAATCAAGGCGAGGTTGATCATGGGTTGACCAAACTTGTCTTCACCATCGATATTTGCAGCAAGATCACTTTGATTAATAATATCAACCAGATGTTGTGATTCCGTCACACCCCAGAACACTTTACGAATACCCAGACGTAATTCCCAGTTCTCACTGGCGGTCAGCCAGCTGAGTTCACGGATATCGGCCTGACTGCGTTCCTCATCGTTTTCATCTTCACGCACATAAGGAATAAAGCTGAACAGCTGACGACCATTATTCCAGGAGTGATTGTATTCCGGTTGAAAGGCAATGCTGCTGTTAGCGCCATCGTGTTGATTGGGATAAAGTGGTTCTTCAGTAAAGTGACGATACTCCAGCGATACTGAACCTGACCACTCCGCCCAGCTAAATTGCAGCGGTGTGATCAGTAACAGGAATATAAATGACTTTTTATAAAACATATTAATAACGTAGACGTTTTCTAACGAAGTCGTTTTAGCGGAGTCTCTTCAGGGCATTCTTATCAAAGTCACGACTCTTCAGGCCAGACTGAAACTTATAGTCTTTCCATTCCAACGTGGTACTTTTTTTAGTCTGATGATTCATCATGTCCATTTGCAGCGCACGCCAGAATTTACCTTTGTATTGTTTGAACTTGCTCATACTCAGGGTTTTGATTAATGAGTTTTTACGGTCATAAAATTCCACTTTTCTTGCCTGATACATGTTTTTATCCACCCATGACACCATGCGTGTATAACCAGAGTACTCATAAGTCGGTTTACGTTCAATGACAAAACAGTCCTTACCCTCCAGTTTTTCATCACGCAGGTATTTATAGGTGTACTTATCAACTTCCTGTGAAGAGATGTCTTCATAGGCAAACTCACTACCCATAAACGGACCAGATTTGTTTGCCGATGAAATACGTTTTACACGTTTTAATGCAGGCAGGTAGAGCCATTGGTCATCAGGTTTTTTGGAGTGGGTAAAGCTTAAAAACGCCGTGCCCTTAACATCGCGAGGTTGATCAAAGATTGTTAGTGACTTATCACCATCACCAATAACCTCAAGGGCTTTGGTGCGCATACGACGTTTACTCTCCTGGCCCTGTGAATTACGCAGGGTCATAAACATTTCAGAGGAACTGTCTTTCCAGCCAGTATCGCGCTTATCCGCTTCAACAGCGATCGCCAAACCTTTTTCCTCTGGCGTTTGTGCCAGTGCGGTGTTCCATATGAGTGTGCTGAGCAGCAGAATAAAAATTCGTTTTGTCATTATAGTCATCCTTTTTTATTTTCAATAATAGCTTAGTCTATGCTGATGCGGGTTCAATAATAGCATCATCATCGGATTCATTTTCGCTCTCTGTTTCTCGATCCAGCTTCATTAATAATGGTGGCAGGAATAAAAAGTCTGCAACCAACGCAAAGATAATTGTGATCGAAGTTAACATACCCATATGCGCATTCATTTTGAATGTTGACATTGCCAGTACCATAAAACCGGCGACCAGGGTAATGGAGGTAAATACCAGTGCTGTGCCGACAGTAGAAAAGGCATAGCGTACAGCATCTTCTGGGTTAAGGCCTTTTTCACGACGCCCACGCAGGTACTTGCTAAGAAAATGCACGGTGTCATCAACCACAATCCCCAAAGTCAGTCCAGCCACAACCGCCAGGCCCATTCCAACCTGGCCAACTAATATACCCCAAAGCCCAAAACCCATCGCACCCGGGATCAGGTTCGGTATCAGACTAATGGCACCAATCTTTGCAGACTTGAAGGCGATCAGTAATATAAATGAGATAATGATCAGGGCAAGGCTGGTGCCTAATAACATGCTCTTAATATTGCGCTGGCCTATATGGGCAAACATGATCGAAGTACCCGTTCCATCTGATTTTATTTCCGGTGCATTGTTGGCTAACCAGCTTTGCGCACGTTGTTCCAGTCCCAGTATCTGTTTAACAGAAATGGTCTCTGTTGTTACGGTCAGACGCGTGGCCGATTTGTTGACATTGATCTGGTTGTTTAGATCAAGGCCATAAGGTAGCGACATCTCATACAGTAATAAATATTGCGCAGAAAGATTTCGATTCTCTGGCAAACGATAGCTTGCAGGATCATCGCCGTGCATATTTTTATTCAGGCGTTTGATGGTGTCGCTGAGTGTATGAACATGTACGACTTCAGGCTGTTTCTCATACCAGTCGGTAAATTTATCCAGTTTGGCGAGATAAGCTGGTTCACTGATGCCGCCTTGACCCTTAGCATTGAGAGAATAGTCAATACGGTACAGACCAGTCAGATTGTCGGTAGAAAAATCAGTATTAACTCTGAACTGAAAACTTTTATCAAAGTAACTGACCCATTCATCATTAAGTTCATTTTTAGGGATACTGGCTACCAGTACAATGAATATCGCCGCCATACCTAGAAGAAGTTTATTCTGGTTATGAATAATAAATTCAGCCAGCTTTTGCATGTATGTGTGATCTTCACTCTGTGGTTTGGGTTGCTTCACAGGTAGCACCATCATCAGGGCGGGTAAAAACGTGACCGATAGAATAAATGAGGTCATCACACCCATGGCTACAGTATTACCTAAGTCATGAAATGGAGGGGAGTCACTGAAGTTCATGGTCAGGAAACCAAGTGCTGTAGTCAAGCTGGTTAGAAATACAGGTTGCAGATTGATGCGCAGGCTTTCTGCCATTGAATCATGCTTGTTTAGCTTTTGTTTCATGTTCTGGAAAAACGGAACTAACACATGCACAGCATTAGCAACGGCCAGAGTGAGAATAATGGTCGGTGCCGAGGCAACTGGTGGGGATAACATTACACCGAACCAGCCAGCAAGACCCATGGCCGTTATAATTGAAAACATAATGACCCATAGCGCTGTAAAGGTACCAGTCCAACCACGCAGCAAAATACCGATGCTGATCAAAATAACCAGAAAGGTCATGGGCATCAGCGTTGCCATATCCTTTTCGGAGACTTCACCAAATGCTGTATTCAGCATCACCATGCCTGTCAGGTAAACATCGACATCAGGATGTTCTGCGCGAATCTTGTCTGCAAGCTCCCTGGCGTGTTTGGTAACCAGTGGGCCTTCACCAACCTGATCAATTCCTGGTAGCTGGATGGTGACATTAATCCCGGTGACATGTCCTTGCTCAGAAACATTACGCTTAACAAGCTGTGGTTCATTTAATGCGATATTACGTATTTGTTCTAATTGATTTTTGCTAAGTTGTCTGGCGTTTTTCACCAGATCAGCCACGATCATCTCATCACCTTTAGCATAGGTGTGCTGGAAGTTACTTAAAGAATCAACACGAATAGAAAATGGGATTTGCCAGGCCGCTTTGGTATATTTTTCTACAATATCGAGCGTGTTACGGGTAAAGACATTTTTGTCTTTTGGCGCGATGACAATCAGTACGTTGTCATCTTTACTGTAACTTTTCTCCATATTCTGGAAGGCCAGTAGCTCAGGGTTATCTTCTGAAAAGAAAACACGGTAGTCATTCGTAAACTGGAGAAAACGTCCACCACTCGCAGCTATGAAAACAGTTACAAGGCAAGCGACAATGATCCACCAACGGTAATGCAGCACAAGGTGGGAAAATTTATTGGCAAAAGAGTTTTGCATTGTTATCTCCTTATATTTAATTCCGGTCTGTTATAATGTTTTAGTTGGACAAAATATTCTGTAATACATTAATTATTTATCTGGCATAAACAAAATCCGTTCCCAAAAGGATCTGCACAGAATGCGGCAGTCCCCCAGTCACCAGATTCAGAACCTTCGTGAATGCCCCCAAACTCTTCTATCAGGGATACTGCTTTATCGATTTCGGAGACATTAAAATCTAAATGGACGGGGGTCCAATGTCGTTCATAATTTCGTGCAGATGTACCTGAGATAAGTGGGTTTGATTCGGGCTCTTTTTTTAATAAAAAAATATTCACATTATCCGCGCTTAATTTTGTTGTATCTGAACCTATGCGGAGTTCAGAGCAAGCTAATGCCTTCGTGTAAAATAGAACAGCTTTTTCCATATCTGAAACATCTATACTTATTGACACTTCGGCCATTATTTTTTTCTCCTGACAAATCTATATAATTCTGAGTGTGGCTCTAATTGCATTAATCGGGTTTGAGCCCTAAAGTAAATTTCAATTGGGTAATTGTGTTATCAACAACTTCGATCCCATGCGATCGTGAAAACTGTAACGCTCCTTTAATCGCCGAGATCAGCATCATGGCATGATGTGCAGGTTCGCCCGCAAAGCTCATTTCACCAGAGGATCGACCTTCAGTGAGTAAGTCGGTGACCATTCTTGATTCAATTTCATCAAGGATCTTGAGTTTGTCGCGCATGCTTTCAGGAATGACATTGATCTCAGCCTGTAATGAGCTAATCGGACAAATCTGGGAACAGTTTGCGTCAGCGCAAATTTCTCGATAAAAGGCCAGATAGGCTAGCAGTCGATGTAGCGGTGTATCAGCTACCTGTAAAAGTTCATCTCGTATCTGTTCCTTGAAGGCAATCATTTGATCAAGCAGGCTAAGTCCCAGATCTTCTTTCTTTGGAAAGTGGTGATGTAGACTGGCCTTGGTAATGCCAAGACGTTCGGACAGATCGTTGTAACTGAAACTGTCAAAACCGACCGTCGCGACTAATTCCGCGGCATGCTCGAGGATTTGCTGTTTTCTCTCACTCATGGCACGCACGATACCTACTAGTAGGTAGGCTGTCAAATAATCGAATTTATGCAGAATTATCAATGGATTAGCTCTTTCAGCTTTTTAAGGCTAGCTTTATCTTGTCCAGCTTCATCAGCAATGGGGGCAGGAACAGGAAATCCGCAGCCAGGGCCAGGGTGATCACAATTGCCGTCAATGTGCCCATTCCCGAGTTCAATTTGAAGTTTGACGTCGCCAGCACCAGGAAGCCAACCACTAATACAATCGAGGTAATGACTAGTGCG
>Ga0224506_10002156_pt1 | contig 13598 bp, 16 predicted proteins | sample SF_Jan12_sed_USG_2_FD_169108 | JGI IMG/M metagenome (GOLD analysis project Ga0224506, IMG submission 169108) | Sediment microbial communities from San Francisco Bay, California, United States - SF_Jan12_sed_USGS_8_1 | ecosystem: Environmental > Aquatic > Marine > Sediment | place: USA... | reverse complement strand
CAATGCATCACAGAACTTTATTGATACAAATAATTCGCTGATTGCCTTTGATGAAGTTGAAGATATCTTTGATGATGGTGTGTTTTTCCTTGGCATGAGAAGTACGGCTGAAAAACATAAGGCTTGGATAAATCGCATCTTAGAAGAAAATAAAGTACCGACTTTCTGGATTTCAAATTCAGTACATTGTCTTGATGCTGCTTTTGTAAGGCGATTTGACATGATTGTTCATCTGAAGGTGCCAACAGCTAGCAAACGGGAAAATATGCTAGAAGAGCACTGTGGCGATTTTCTGGATAAAGATACAATTAAAAATATAGCTAGCTCAAAATATTTAGCACCTGCTGTGATAACCCGAGCAGCTGATGTAGTTAAGAATGTTGCAGATGGTCTAGAAGGACAGGACGTTGCGAAAGCATTCGTACATATTGTCAATAATACACTGACATCGCAGGGGCATCGTCCAATACCTAAAGTCAGCAATACGGTTAATAGTGAAATTTACGACCCTGATTTAATCAATACAACCTATGACCTCAAAAGTGTAAGAGAAGGGTTGGAGCATGCGCAATCAGGAAGAATATGTCTTTATGGTCCTCCGGGAACGGGTAAGACAGCATTTGGAAAGTGGTTATCTGATGAGTTAGACAAAGACCTTCTTCTGAAGCGAGGGTCTGATCTTATTTCAATGTGGGTTGGAGGTACTGAGAAGAATATAGCCGAAGCTTTCGAGGAAGCAAATGACACTCAATCAATTTTATTAATTGATGAGGTCGATAGTTTTCTGCAAGATCGACGAAGTGCCCAGAATAGCTGGGAAGTAACCGGGGTAAATGAACTTTTAACTCAGATGGAAAGTTTTGAGGGGATTTTTATTACCTCAACAAACCTGATCGATAATCTTGATCAGGCTGCACTCAGACGCTTTGATATTAAGTTACTGTTTGATTATATGAAGCCGCAGCAGATAGAAACACTTGTTGCTAAATATTGTCAATATCTTGATATTGCATTACCCACTCCAAAATCAATGTTATCAATTATGTCAGTAAATAATGCCACACCAGGTGATTTTGCAGCTGTCGTTCGTAAAAGTCGTTTATATCCAGTAAGCAATGGAGATGAATACGTGAAACAGATTATTGAGGATGTTTTGGTCAAAGAATCGGTTAAGCGAAATATTGGCTTTGTGCATTAATTGTAATTTTGAGGAAGGAGTATGGTTATTTATGGTATCGAGTGGCAAGAATTTACGAATGGATTTGGTAGTAGGCATGATGGTTATTCATTACATGTGAGTGAAGAGGAAAGGAGTAAACCATACATCACCAGGTGGAGGAGAATGGAGGTACTCTGTTTACGGAGTCGATTAATAAAAAACTTAGTAATCTGAATGCGTCATATATTGTCGTGCGTGTATATATAATCATATATGTTAAGTATGTAGATGGTGGTTTCTGATTTGAGATGTAACAGGTGAATAATATGGCAGTGGTATTAAAGAATAAAGCGAATATTGACTATGGCGAAACATTAAAAAAAATCACTCAAGTGGCATTGACGAAACTTGATTTGGAAGATATTAATATCGAACTTGTTATTTCGAATTCAATAAAGAATGAGTTTGTTAATTATGTTTCCAGTTTTTATATTTGCAAGGGACTGAATAAAATTGATGATGGATATAGCTTAAGGTTAGATAGCAGTAATACGTTTATTTTATATGCACAGGTTATTTGTCATGAGTTACTACATATAAAGCAAATTGAGGATAAAAAACTCATTGTGCATGATAGTGGCTTCTACTGGAATTTAAAACAGTATCCTTCAGGAATGCATCAGTTAGATAGACCATGGGAGCAGGAGATCATTAATAGTGATAAAAATCTTGCTGTTAAGGTTCTTAATGGTGTATGGCCCGGTAAAGCTAAAATTCACAAGAAAAATTTTATATCAATGGAGTCAGATTATAAAAACTAATTTAGTATTAGTGATGTTAACGTAACGGAGAATAAATGATAAGCAATATTGAAGCAGCTGTCTTGTTGATGATTTCACTCATGTCCTTTTTAGTTAATATTTATGGGCTGATGATGTTATATAAAGCATCTAAAAACTAACAATTAACGCCGATTTGTATCAGCTTGCGGGCGTTTAATAAATTATGCTAAAAGATAATGGTTTGTCAACGATAAATTATTGCCTGCTGATTCTTATAATTTGAGGGTAGCAGTTATGACGTTACAAGAAACTATTCGTGAAAAGATTGAAGATATTGGAGCAGATGAAGTATTAAATCGTATAGGTATTCAGGATATAACTCCCAAAGCCAGGGAACGGCTATCTAATCTGGTAAATGATCGTTTACTGGGAATAAACAAATCATTCTTTGATTTCAAATATTCAAATATCGAATATATAAAAGCTGTGTGCAAAGCACTCAATATAAATTTTAATGATTATAAAAGTGAATATGCTTTTATATCAGGACAGGCATCTGCCTATATGAGTTTAAAGTCACCTTGTTTGTTTATAGAGACTGATTTTATACGTTCAGGTCAACCAATATTTATGTTGGCTTTTCTTGAGCAGAAAAGACGTATCGAGTTATCTAAAGAGTTAATACTAGAAGGCGTGGATGTAGTAATTGAATATTCAAAAAAGATTGTGAAGAATCATTTTCTGGTGTCGGGTCGATACATTGAGTTTTGGGGTACTATAAAACACTATGTGCTTATCATTGATGGGTTTGGCTCGATAAAAATTTCAGTAGAAGGGGAGGTCGTATCTATCAACCAGTGTAAAGATAGGCACGCTAATCTCATATTTAATAATCATGAACTTGTAAATCTTATTAAAATAAAGTGAGGATCATTAATGGAACAGAAGAGAATTAGAAACAAATTTACATGGGTATCCAAATCTGAGCAGAATAGTCGTTTTGGCGGTATGTCCTCATCAAAGGATATCAGATGTGCAAAATATTGGATTTTGAATGATGATGATTCAATATATTTTGTTAATGAATCTGATGATGTTATCGACAAACTTATCTATTCCAGTGGTGGTATGTGCACCGTGGATGATGACGATGTTGTATCAGTTAGTGTCAGGGAGAAGTTTTATAATAATGTCTTACCTGGAGAGGCGGTAAAAATATCAGAATATGATGTTATCTATGATAGTGATTATGTGTTGCAATACGAAGTAACTGTTATGGTGGGAAACTGCTCTGATGACTATCGTACTATGCCATTCAAAGGTGGATTTAGAGAAGAGGTGTTAGTATGGAAGTGAGCTCAATAAAAAATGTTTACAATTATTTGAGTCTAGAGAGAGAAACCTGTATATTCTGGTTAAATATTCCACACTTTTCAGTAATTAATGAGAAGTATTTGAATTGAAAAAATAATAATAAATAGCAGTGACTAAGGAATATAATGCCTAAATCGAGTGCAAGTGAAACGATAAGTCGACAATGGGAAATTCTGCAATTATTACCTTCAGCAGGTTCAGGTGTAAGTACATCTGAGTTAGTAAAAAAATTAAATAATCTAGGATATGAAGTTGATATTAGAACGGTTCAGCGTGATCTAAATCATTTGCTTGAGGCCTTTCCTGCTATTGAATGTCTGGATAAAAGTATTCCATATGGGTGGCGTTGGGCAAAGTCGGCAAGCATGTCAGTTCCCGGTGTGACGACAGCAGAAGCAGTTTCATTAAAAATTATTGAAAATATCTTAAAGCCAATCTTGCCAAAGGCGATCTATCAGTCAATAGAACCACGTTTAAATCAGGCTAAAGAAAAATCAAAAATACGATCTAAGCATCAAAAAATACGACCCTGGGATAAGAAAGTGGCTTATATTGATTCAAATCAGCCATTGCTTCCGCCATCGATAGATGATGATGTATTAGATATTGTACAAAATGCATTAATGCATGAGGTGCAGCTTGAAGTGATGTATCAGGGGATTGAGGAGGAGGAGCCAAAAGAAATGGTACTACATCCATTGGCCTTGATTCAGCGGGGTATCGGTACTTATCTTATCACCACTGCTTTTAAATACGATGATATTCTTCAGTTACCTGTACAGAGAATAAAGTCTGCAATTCGCTTGGCTGACCGATGCAAGGCACCAAAAGGTTTTGATTTAGATGAGTTTATAAAGAGTGACGCACCTCATTTTGGTGATGCTAAGCCAATTAAACTAAAGGCAAAAATATCTTCCGATCTTGCAAAAATTCTTGAGGAGACTCCTTTATCGTCTGATCAGATAATTAAGTCATCTGATCAGCAGATTCTTGTTCAAGCTACTGTATCTCATACCTGGCAACTAACGCGTTGGGTGCTCTCGCAGGCAGATGCTATAACAGTGATTTCTCCTAAAAGTTTTCAAAAAGAAATAAAAAATTCTCTTCTGAACGCTGTTAAGCAATATGCAGGTGGATAGCTGTATGGATACTATTAATGTCGATACCTAAGACATATATAGTAATGTGAATTTTACAGTTGAACATGTCTTTATTTATTATTGTATGTAGATTTTATTTTGTTGAATACTAAATAAACATATGATTTGTGGTGGGACTGAGGAATTTTAGCACCCGTTATTTCTATAAAAATTTGAGGTATATTTATGAGCGAATTCAGAGGCATAGCAGAGCATATTGCTGCTCAATTAGCTGAAAGTGAATTTAATGACGGTGTCGGAGTTGATGATATTGTCAATATCGTTGGCCACAGTATACCGGGCGAAAGGTTTAACTGTTATCCCGGTGTTCCTGGTGGCAGATGCCATGAGTTTGCTATGTTTTTTTCCTTTGTTTTGAAAAAAAATAGAGGAAAAAAACGAGGGCATTTAACCTGTAGAAAAGTGATTGAAAAACTAGTTCAGCATATGCAAGGACCTTGTGGAGATACTACTCGTTATGCTGTGTTAGTCGTAGATAGTTGGGATGGTGAGGCGGCAGATGAGTGGTGGGGAAACATTAAAATGATTCGCCACAGAGCTCACTTAGAAGTGTACTTAGTTACAAATGGAGCTATATCTCCGATTTCAGTGTAGTTTATTTGAATCAGAATATTGATAAAGCTAGTTCGTGATTGGAATTTAACAATTTTTACTGACTGTTTTCAGTCATCTTGAGTTGGGTGCTCAATTCATAAAGTCAGTTAGTTACCCAAAGAGGACATCAGATGGACAATAAGTTTCTTGTCTTATATTGATCCAAAGAAATCCATTAGAAATACCTCATCTAATGCTCTTTGATATCTCGCAAAGCCTTGGGGTCATAATGCTATAGTCTAATGGCAATACATCGTTACAATTACAGTTTGTTTTTGCACAAAAATTTATAATAGCTATTTTTAGTAAATAATGTAGGTAATAGGATTTCAATGATTAATGAGCTACTGAAGAAAGAATATTTTGAGATATTGAGTGAAGTTAATTCTCAGGAGTATGGGTTTGAAAATGATAAGTACTCAGGCGTGTTTCTTCCAATTCATTTCGATGCATATCTTGAATCAAATCCTAGAATAATGATCGTTGGGAGAGAAACAGCGGGATGGAACACCAATAACAATAAGAATACTCTTTATCGTATTACGGAAAAAAATAAAAATAACCTACTCAATGAGATTATTGATGAATCTATTGAAAGATATAGTTGGCATTTGAGAAAGAGCCAAAATGGACCAATAAAAACAAAGCATAAAAGTCATTTTCAGCGTTACTATTTTAATGTATCAAAAGCTCTTGATCTCCGGCCTGATGGAATGATATACGCCAACTTGTTTGCATGGGACTATAACAAAAAGTCCCCTTTAGAAAGGCCAGATGAAGAGTTATCAAAAATAACTGATATATCGTTGAGGCTATTATCTGCTCAAATCAAACTATTTAAGCCAGAGTATATCATTTTCGCTACAGGTTATAGAAATGTTGACCCCATTATAAAATCATTATTCAAAAAACATTTTAAAGGCCATAAATCAGTCAGAATTAACCCAAAAAAGCTTTGGGAATTTAGAGCTGCTGAAGCCACTTGTTTTCGAATTGCGCATCCAAGGGCGCAGCATGGACACGCTGTTTACAGAAAAGAAGTGATAGATAAAATTAAAGATTATTTAAAGATCTAGAATATGTCCGTAATGTGATTTTCATAATTAATTTCAAAAGCGATAGATATAAGAGTTATATATCTGATTTCGGTAAGACAGTTAATCGTTGAAGACAACTGTTGACCCAAAGCTGTCGTTTGTTAGAAGACATGATTAAGCCTGATATTAGACAGTAGCAGTGATACAGAGATTGCTAGTATAGTGTCTGTATACGACCATAACGGGCATTTATTGAAGTATTCGATATATCAGGTTTCCACCGCAAAGTAGTCATTGGTGTATTGTTCTTGTCTATGCTTTAATTGATCCAAAGCTGACAATAGTAGTTTTTACTCTGGCTCCAAATATCTGATTTAGCCTTTAGAAATCCAGATTACTTACCTGTCTATAAAATTAATCGGACATATGAAAACTTAATACCTGCATATAGAGAGCTATATACACCAGCAGATCCGCTAGATGTTTTATATGTAACATTATAAGGTGGACTAGCTGTCGTAGAAGCTAAACTACGGAGAAAATCAGAGGCAAGGTGAAAAGTTATTGGTCAAATATTAGATTATGCCAAGGAGTTTGCACGATGTTTGTATGAAGATTTATTGTTAGAAATCATAATCTATAGAGGCATGCTAAAAAATGAAAAAATAATTGCTTCGTCCTTATCATCTTCAGTTGCTACAATGAAAGAAATAGTAGAACCTAACCAATGTATAGAAGTATTTTCTTCCTTACTCTTCTCATTTACATTATCTTTAAGTCCGATTTCAGGTTTATATGTAGATATTGAGGGTAATAAATAGCTAGCTCGAAGTAATTTGAATATATTGTACAACCTGTGGCCATCAGCACTTTCGTTACGTACTCGCTGAAATATCAATAAAATCAGAAAAAACTTTACGTACCAACAAAAAATAGATGCTTTAGTTCGTTACTCAACCCGAGTCCAGATAATTGTTCAATATCATATGCGACATAACCTGTCGCAATCTGTTCTATACTAGTTCTCACTTGAGTTAAATATTGGGAGTCACATATGGTTAGAAGGCGTCTATTTCTTAAATCAGTTATTGGAGGTTTGTCCACCTTTTTGGTCTTGCCGAGTGATATAAAGGCCACTGAAGATACTTTGAATTCAGAAGATAGAAAATCTATATCTATTTATGATAAGGAGGATTTAGAAATGTCGTTAGTCGTCACGATTGAAAAAGTTAATTATTTTGAGTGCACGGGAGAGCTACAAATTGATTGTCAAGGCCATACTGTTTTTAATGATGATTTAAAATTGGAATTGTATTTTAGCAAATACGGACATCTTGAATTGGCTAAGACTGACTTAAAAGAAGGATCAAAATGGTTCGTATCAGGTTTGTTTGGAATAATTGAAGGCGGAGTGACATTGTATGGTCCGGAATACAGAGCTCTAAATGCAGAAGAAAAAGAGAGATATTCATGAATCATCGAGGTTTTCTCATGTTGTTGGTTCTGTTGAATTACATCAAAAAGGTGCCGGAGAGATTAAAAAATAACCAATCTTGAAGGCCGCTTTCGGCCAGGTCGAGACTAATCAGGTGTTAGTAGAGGCACTTGTTGACCCAAAGCGGCCTGTTAGAGGTATCTTATATATTCGTAAATTCTACTATTTTAGTAAAAACAGTATTCTAAGAGTGCGTTAGTATTGCTCTAATGCTTCAGTGAGTGTTTTCTTTATGGTGTTTCTTAAAGAAATGGGCTTTATGATTTTGATGTTATTACCTTGGGACATGATCCACCAGCGTAATTGCCACGAGTCTATTTGAGTGGCTTTAATAGTAAATAATTCTCCATCAGTTGTGATGGTTTGATCTTCAGAAAGGGCCGTTTCTTCAAGAATTTGTTTGAGCCATTTATTAACTGTACATTCTAGTTTTATCTCTTTCCCGCTTCCAAATTCCATATAACCTGATTTAATGTAATTATCGATATTAAAATTTATAATATTATTTGCTTTGTCATCTGTAATCACAGTATGGCTCATTCGATGTACTGCATAAATTCGAATGTCATCATATTTGTAAGCGGTAGCGATTAGATACGTAATTGAACCACGTTGGACTAATGCCAGTGGATTGAGTTGCAGTTGTTTGCTCTCAGTTGAGCCCATTGATGTGTATTCAACTTCAAGCTGTTTTTCTCTTAATAAGGCCGTTTGCACATTATCCAGTGTGTCTTGATCTATAGTGGGTGCAATAAGCGGAATGCTTGGTGAAATGGTACGTGCTTTATCTGCCCATTTTGCTAAAGCTGTATTTCTGTGGTTGTTGAGTTTTTGACGAGCCTGTTGTAGGCGAGGTTCGATGGCTTTAACAACAGAATTCGGTAAGAGTGGTCTAACGGTTTCTTCAATCATAACGATAGAGAGTGAATCTGCAAGACTAAGGCCAGGTAAATCGATACTGGCACCATCAACCCAACGCCACCCGTAAGGTATGCTCTTATCATTACAATCAAGAGCAAAGGATTCTTGTAATTGATTCAGATCTCGTGTGACCTGTCGTTTAGTGACGACAAAGCCTTCATTATTCAAAGATTCAGTTAGTTCTTTTGCGCTCTTGCCAGCGCCTCTAGATGGGATAAGTTTTAGTAGTTCCCACTGCCGTACTAAAGTGTTGCGTGTTGTATCGCTGGGCATAAGACTCTCTAATTTTGTCATTTAAAGTTAATGAAAAGCATAACATATACCGAGTCATAATATGTCTCGGTATCTTCGTGGATGCAATTAGATCAATGTCTTAGTATTTTAATTATTATCATTTATCAAATAAGACAAAGTATTTTTTACAAGCCAAATACTTCAACATAGAGCTCTTCTTGTTCAGTTAAATGTACGGAGTAGGTAATATCAGCTTTACCTTGAGCGACAAGATTTGCGGCACACAGCATTTTATTAGCATCTTGGTTACGACTGTCCATGCGCATATTTTCGAGGCGAAGTTTTTTGAGAATTTTATTTGTATAAGATAAAGCATCATCTAATTCAGGTAGCTTATTCTTTTTAGTGAGTTTTAAAAGTGCAGGGTAATCCATGCCCTTTATTCTATATGCGATACCTGGAGACTGTGCCTTATACGTGATATGACTTTTAAATAGAGACTCAGCAATAGGGTTGGTTGCTAATTTAATAACAGTTTTTTGAACGTTCTTATCGCTGCAGCTTATATCCGAAATAGTAGGGGAACAACCAGTAATAGCTATTGTTACTAATAGTGTCATTAGTGAGGGAACTTTAGAAATATGTAGCATTTATCTTCCTTATTATTATTTGATGAAAAAATACTGTAATTTATAGTCGTGTCAAAACATGACTTGCTTTGATAAGAAAATGGTTTATCGAATGATTGAACACTTATTGATTAGCTTAACCAGTGTGAATGACGTTGATAGTTTTGAAATATGGCTGCTGCTTTCAATGTTTGCATTTCAAAATAATTATTTGTACTAGCTGAATAGTGATCAATATTAGGTTCATGATCAATGACGTGTATAGTAATGCCTTTTTCTTTAAGTCTTACAACAAGGTTTAAGGATAGCTCCCTTCTGTCACATTCAAAAGAAAAAGGTAAAAATGCAATCACCCTGATATTGACAGGTTTCATTAAAGTGAGTGATGCCAGTTCATTGGTAATAATCGTTCCGCAATTACTACCTAATCCAGTTATTAATATAAGTTTATTAAAAGACTGTATCTTTTTATGTAAAGATCGTCGAGATGAATCGGTTAATGGAGGTATTTTATTTTTGTATACGATTCCTCCAGTGTTATTTATCATCATATGATGATCATCTTCCTTGTTAATTTCTGTTGAAAAATTAATATAGAGAGTATTATCTAGATCATATAGGTCTGATATTTTTTCAAGTGTTGATACTGCCACACCGCCCGCGGCTATAATCAAAGTTTTATCATTATTCATATATTTTGAGCCTTATTAGTTTCTATTGGTTGGGTTTTAATGTTATTAGAACTTTATTGGTTTTTATAGGGATGTAAGCCACGTATAAGTCGTGTTGTGTCACGGTGAGTCATGATTGTTAAGGATTTATATTCTAGTAAATGGCCTTATGGTTAAAATAAATAGACAAAGAACTTTTATACATCTCTACGGTAGACATCTGATAAATTGCTAGAACATATTTGAAGACCCATGTGGTATGGGCTAGTATGATTTATATTTTTTTGTATGTATTAAGAAGTGGGAGGGTATTGATAATGTTTTGCGTGTAAAAAAGAGAATGGCTGTGAAACTCTAAAATAGAGCGTAAGCGTGCTCTCTAGTTATCTTTAATAGTACGTCATATTATGACGCATTATGGTATTACACTAGTGTTTATGTTGTATGTGAATCAGTTGGAATGGTTTTATAAAGATGTACGTTATATCTATTAAACAAGGCAATATTCTTTTTGAAGTCAATGCTGACTTTATTGTCAATCCTAGCAATACAATGCTAATGCTTGGTACAGGTGTTTCTATGGCTTTTAAAAATCATTGTGGGATAGAGTTACAAAAAACAATGAATGAAATATTAGCTGGATTTCATGCAAAAGGTTATCGACTAAAAAAAGGCGACGTCATACCTTCAGGACCAGGCATGGCAGACAACTTTAAATATATATTACATGCGGCGATAATGGATTATAACCCAGGTGTTTATTTTAATGATAAAGCACCAGATCTTAATGATATCATTTGTTGTTTGAGTAATATACAAAACATTATTATCGAATATGCAAAAACAAATGATAAAAATAACGTAAATTTGATTCTACCATTAATGGGGTGTGGACATGGTGGTCTAAAAATGTTTGATGTCATAAAACTATATGAAAATTTCTTTAGGTTGCAAGATATCGGCCCATATATTACATGCAATGTAATAATTTATGGTTACAGAGAAAATGATTATAAGCTCTTACTAGAAGCAATAAGTGATGATTAGCAATAAGCATGATTGTTAATGGAATTAAAAGCAATTAGTAAGGCATAGTATGCAAATGTTTCCTGGATGTTAGATAATAATGTATTCACGAAAAAAGGAGTGAATATTTAAATTAATAATTTCGAGTATTCATACGTTTTTATTAAGGGTTTATCTATAGTGGTAGAACTTTTTTATATGTTTAAAAGGTAATAAATTATTATGAGCAACTTAATAGATAATCAGAAAGATAGTATTAGTGATGATTTTTTTTCAGTTACTATGACCGTAGAGAGTGTCGTATTGGATAAAGTCAATGAAGTAGTTAGTTATACGAATAATCAAGATGAAAAAATATGCTATGATAAAAGACACTTACGAGTTCGATGTGTCCAGAATGGTGATAATGAAAAAATTCGTTTAGTTGTTGTGTTTTCGGAAGATAAAGATATTGAATATTTATGTAAAGAAATGAGTGTGGGTAGTAAGTGGGTTTTTTTCGCAGAGTTTCTTGTTCTATTTAATGAAGAAGATGGTTTGCATTCACCAAGATATAAAAAACTCAAATAAGCGATCATTTAAAATGTAGCTTATCACGTCGTTAACTATCACAACACTTTCTACTTGAGAAGTTATTTATGAAAAACCTAAAAGACATGGATGAATTGTTCAACGAATGGAAGCCCCTTGTCCTATCTGATGCAGATCATTTTGTTGAAGATGGCATTATTTGCCAAGAAACTTGGAATTCAGTTAATTGTAAGGTTTTGTTCATATTAAAAGAAACAAATGATTACAAGGGAAATATTGCAAAGCTTATTAATGAGTCTGTTACGTCTCGACCTAAAAGCAAGCTTTGGTTAAGGCCAACATTTCACAATATTGGCCGGTGGGCATATGGGCTGCTAAATTTTCCTGAAAGTGTTAATTCGTACAAAGCAGCACATAAAGAACGAAAAAAATCCTTACTATCGTGCTCTTTTATTAACATAAAGAAAACAACTGGGGGGAGAATAGCAGGAAAATCTGTCGAATTAAGCGCTATTAAATATGCTTCATTTCTAAGAAAACAAATTGAAATACTATCACCTGATATAATTGTTTTTGGCGGAACATATCAAACAATTAAAGATCATGTGCTGCCAGAATTGAAGAAGGAATCTCATCGAGTTCATAAATTTAACAATGCAGTTTGTATAAATGCAAACCATCCAGCTTGCACAATAAAACGCACTGTAATGTATGATCAAGTTGTTAGTAATTATGCAAACTATATTACAGGAAATCCCTAACACTGCATTGCAGCGGATAAACTGCTGAATGCGGTGTTGACCGACCGCTTTCTGCCAATTCGAGTCGACTATATTAAAAAATAACAAGCTAGGTTCAAGATGTTTTCATCACGACTTATTATGTCGCTTGTATCTCTATAGTAAATTCGTAATAGCAATTTAAGGCTAAATACTTCTTTACTAATGCATTATATAGATATAAGCGACTGAATATAATCAACAAGCGATCAGTATTTATACTAATTTATCATTTGTAATACTATCGATTCCTGTTAAGCCTGATTGCAAAGATTCTTTTTATTTGAAGCTGGATATTAATGGATTTAGCGATAGAAGCCCAGTTATCCCAATTTAAATAAAAAGAATATCTATGAAACTCTATCCTGATGACGAATGAATTGGTCCTGATGGATAGTTTCAAGTTAAGTAGTCATAAATCGAAGGAAAATAATTAAAGGTGTTTTATGTCTGATAATGATGGTAATCAATTAAATAATGACTGGAAAAGCGTTTTATCAACGCTATCTGAAAGAGAGGCACAAGTCATTGTTTATAGATTTGGGCTTCTTGGTAATGAGCCTGGTACTTTGGAACAAGTAGGTGGGGTGTTTGATGTAACACGAGAAAGGATTAGACAAATAGAGGCTAAAGCAATCAGAAAAATGCGAGCAAGGGCGAATATTATTGGATTAGAGTTGGCTGATTATTTTGAAAATTAAAATACATGATATAGCATTTTTGTCCGTGCTTTGTCCTATCGAGTCTTAATAAATGTAAATTGAAAAATTACCTTTGATCAGCGACATATATGTCGTATATATATAAGATAAAAATAACTTTGTTAGGTTTTAAGGAAGCGATGTGTTTTATGAAATATGACATTATAGGGGATATTCACGGGCAAGCGGATGAGCTAATTAGTCTACTGGATAAAATGGATTATCAAATCAATCAGGATGGTATTTATCAACATGAATCACGTCAGGTAATTTTTCTTGGTGACTTTGTCGATAGGGGTAAAGGACAAAAAAAGGTTATCGATATTGTTAGACCGATGATTGAATCTGGTACTGCCTTAGCAGTGATGGGTAATCATGAATTCAATGCTGTTGCTTATTATTTAACCGATTCTGAAACTGGTAAGCATTTACGACTCCACTCAGAAAAAAATCAAAAGCAACATCAGGCTTTTCTAGATGAGTATGAGGCTATGCCCTCATTTTA
>Ga0224506_10002155_pt1 | contig 13599 bp, 11 predicted proteins | sample SF_Jan12_sed_USG_2_FD_169108 | JGI IMG/M metagenome (GOLD analysis project Ga0224506, IMG submission 169108) | Sediment microbial communities from San Francisco Bay, California, United States - SF_Jan12_sed_USGS_8_1 | ecosystem: Environmental > Aquatic > Marine > Sediment | place: USA... | reverse complement strand
TTTGTGTTTGTTACCAAGATCAAAGGTAAAGCGTTTTTCTTTATCGGGGTGTATCAGGAATTCGCCCTTATCATTCATCATATATAAGGTATGTCCCTGTTGCTGGTGATGATGATACAAGCGTTTGAATTCATTTTTTAGATTCAGGTTGATGATGACTATGCCAAATAGCTTTCCGGAATTGTTATAAACGGGTGTTGCAGCACGTAGTACCGGGGTGTGAGGAATCATGACTTTTCCATGTTCCCGATTCAAATTTATTTCTGATAAATAGATTTTGTTCTTTTGTAATCTGGTGGTTTGTTTTACATAGTCAGTATCCCCTTTGTATTGCAGATGATTATTGGAAATATTTTCAATGCTGCCCGTCTGGTTGCGTTCTACCCGAACCTGCTCATAACCTTGAGCATCTAAAAACCTGACCTGCATATAATCAGGGTGTGCATGCATCAGGGTAGAAAATATTGTAGCCAGTCGTTGTTCCCATTGGACTTGTGAAGCCCCCCCGTTTTTATCATAAACGATTGAATGATTGGTTCTCATCAGTTCCTGAATTGGCGGCATATTACTTAAAAAATGTATATCCTTGATAATCTCCTCAATTTTTCCCAGAAAATGTTCACCTTCATTTCTGGTGTGAACAGAGAGATCTTCCAGGGCATGTTTTGCCATTGTGTTACTGGTGTTTACATAGAATGCAAAGGCAACTGCCCCGGCGGTCAGGGCAACCAACAAGCTGGATAACAGACTGATTTTGTGAGTGATAGTGAGTTTCATTGTGTGTTTATCGGTCGATATAAAGGTATTCTGGATAGAAATCAGGTAATAAAGACAATTTTATTGATGTCCATTTGGCTTGTCAGATGATGTGAATTAACAGCAGAGACCAGATTCTCTGGCCGCTCTGATTTGCCGCTACACCTGTTCAGGTGTCAAATTTACGTGATAAAAGTGTCAAAATTCTTTACAGATCGGGGTAGATAAGCCAGCGCAGATTTATGTATTTTCCATTAACTTATTGAATTTGTTAGAACACTTTGGATCTGGCACGGCTATTGCTATATAAATAACAGGTAGGCCTTCATGGTTTGCCGCAACTGCTTTTGCAACTGTTTCAGCGGTCCTGGATTGGACCGCTTTTTTTTGTCCGCAATAAGGACAGACTAGCGCAGAATCAGATCATTGATGTATTTGCCTAGTACCGGAAAGTTGATCACGGGCAGGCTAGCCAATTCTCTTTCGAGTAGTTGTTTTAGTTCATCATGGAGAACAGTTCGATTTGCCTTATTGAGCAGTTCGACCAGCAGCGCATCCAGATTCTTTGCTGCTGTCCAGCTACGCAGATCTTTTTTCTTTTCTTGCTTATGCAGTGCGATTGCCCAGAGCAACCAGGAGAAAATACCGAACTTAACTGCTTCCTTGTTGCAATTCTCTTTTTGTAAAAACAGGCGCATTTTGTCATAAATGATAGAATGATCCATACCTATCAAGGCCTCATTCCGGTTTTGATTGGGGTAGCCTTCCACAAGTAACAGATTAAATTCCTTCCACGCCTGTTCCGGTTTACCAGCCAATTGTTGGTAACGAGGCAGGCGCAGGAAAACATCGACTCCATGATCAACCCCAGTACGACTGATTGCCTTATAAGCTTCTTTCAGAATACGAATCGCATTTTTGATATCACCCGATTTCTTGCAATTGGATGCAAGTTTGAGTAATTCAGCCGGTTGCTGTTTTGGCAGTGTAGAGAGTGATGGCACGTGTTTTACCTGATCAGCGATGTCTATTCAAGAATATAGAACAAAATCAGGAAATTAGTATCAATGAAAGATTTTTTCTCAAATATGATATTGGGAATCAGTTAAAAAGTTTATTTACCAAGGAATTAAAGTGCCTGAATTTTTTTGTATTGTTCTTCCAGATTACGGAGCGATGAGCTGGCATCGTTAATCTTTTCCCGTTCCTTGTTAACCACGTCTTCCGGTGCACGGCTGGTGAATTTTTCATTGTTGAGCTTGGCTTCTGTACGCTCGATGTCTTTACGCAGTTTGTCCATTTCCTTTTCAAGGCGTGCCAGTTCTTCTTCCTTGTTGATCAAGCCGGCCATCGGGATAAGCAGTTTCATTTCTCCGACCAGTGAAGTCGATGCTTCCGGTGCTTCATCGTCTTTATTTAGCCAGGTGATTTTTTCCAGTCGTGCCAGTGTCATCAGATAAAGTTCGTAATTAGCAAGACGTTGGCGATCGGTATCACTGCCATTTTGTAACAATACAGGTAAGGGTTTGCCCGGTGCGATATTCATGGTGCTACGAATACGGCGCACGCCAAGAATGAAATCTTTTACCCAGTCAATTTCATCCACGGCAAGCTTATCAATCTTGCTTTCATCCGCGATGGGGTAGGGTTGCAACATAATGGTGTCGCCACTCTTGCCGGCTAATGGGGCAATACGTTGCCAGATCTCTTCAGTAATGTAAGGCATGATCGGGTGAGTGAGCCGGAGCAATGTTTCCAGTACGTGTACCAGTGTGCGGCGGGTACCACGCATGGTGGCCGCATTGCTGTTTTCATCCAGTAATACCGGTTTGGATAATTCCAGATACCAGTCGCAGTATTCATCCCAGGTAAATTCATAAATGGTTTGTGCCGCCAGATCCAGACGGTATTGTTCTATGTATTTTGTTACTTCTTGTTCAGCAATTTGCAGACGTGAAATAATCCATTTATCGGCCTGGGTTAATTCAACCTCGTTGTTGTTTTGTCCGCAGTCATGTTCTTCGGTATTCATCAGCACATAGCGTGCTGCATTCCATAATTTGTTACAGAAGTTACGATAACCATCAATGCGACCCAAATCAAAGTTGATATCGCGACCGGTTGAGGCGAGTGCGGCAAAGGTGAAACGCAGGGCATCAGTACCAAAGGAAGGAATGCCGTTAGGGAAATCCTTGCGTGTGGATTTTTCGATCTTTCTGGCCATTTCCGGTTGCATGAGTCCGGTCGTGCGCTTGCTGACCAGCGTTTCCAGTTCGATACCGTCAATCAGATCAATTGGATCGAGTACGTTACCTTTGGACTTGGACATTTTCTGTCCGTGTGCATCACGTACCAGCCCATGTATATAGACTTCCTTGAACGGCACATCATCCATGAATTTAAGTCCCATCATGATCATGCGTGCAACCCAGAAGAAAATAATGTCGAAACCGGTTACCAGTACACTGGTCGGATAAAAAGTTGCCAGTTCTCTGGTTTTTTCGGGCCAGCCTAAAGTAGAAAACGGCCACAGGGCAGAGGAAAACCAGGTATCGAGTACGTCTTCATCCTGCTTCAATACAATTTCTTGCCCGAGTTTGTGTTTCTCACGTATTTCCTGTTCACTGCGACCAACAAAGGTATTGCCCTTGTCATCATACCAGGCCGGAATACGGTGTCCCCACCAGATCTGGCGACTGATACACCAGTCTTCGATATTGCGCATCCACTCATAATAGGTTTTGTCCCAATTGCCAGGTACAAACTTGATACGCCCATCTTCCACGACCTTGATCGCTTCTTTGGCCAGTGGTGCGACCTTCACATACCATTGATCTGTCAGGTAGGGTTCGATGACGCTACCACTGCGATCGCCACGCGGCACCATGAGTTTATGCGGATCAGTTTTTACCAGCAGTTCGGCTTCTTCCAGATCGGCAATGATTTGTTTGCGTGCCTTGAAGCGTTCGAGACCACGGTATTTTTCCGGTGCCTGCTCATTGATGTTGGCCTCAATAGTGAAAATATTAATGAGTCCGTTTTCAGGAATATTTTGTAATGGACTGGTATCACGATGACGCAACCAGACCTGATAGTCATTAAAATCATGTGCCGGAGTTATTTTCACACAGCCGGTACCAAATTCCGGATCAACATAATCATCGGCAATGATTGGAATCTTACGGCCGGTCAGAGGTAATTCGACTAACTGACCAATTAAATGTTTATAACGATCATCTCCCGGATGCACGGCAACAGCCGCATCTCCCAGCATGGTTTCGGGACGGGTGGTGGCAACAATGACATCACCTTCACCGTCAACCAATGGATAGCGCATGTGCCACATGTAACCGTTTTCTTCTTCGGAAATCACTTCCAGATCAGAAACCGCGGTGTGTAAAACCGGATCCCAGTTCACCAGACGCTTGCCGCGATAGATTAATCCTTCTTCATGGAGTCGGACGAAGACTTCCAGTACAGACTCGGACAAGCCTTCATCCATGGTGAAGCGTTCGCGTGACCAGTCGGGCGAAGCCCCCATGCGGCGTAACTGGCGTGTAATGGTACCGCCGGATTCTTCCTTCCAGTGCCAGATTTTTTTAATGAAATCGTCACGCCCTACATCGTGGCGGGTTTTACCTTCGGCATTGAGTTGGCGTTCAACCACCATTTGGGTCGCGATACCGGCATGATCGGTACCCGGTTGCCAGAGCGTGTTGTCACCCTTCATACGATGGTAACGGGTGAGCGCATCCATGATGGTGTCCTGAAACGCATGTCCCATGTGCAGACTGCCAGTCACATTAGGAGGCGGGATCATGATACAAAACGGGGCTGCACCATTATGCGCAGGCGTGAAATAACCACCCTGTTCCCAGGTGTCATACCAGCGTTGCTCTATGGCATGGGGATCGTACGTCTTTTCCATTTAAGGGGGGTGTTGGGCGAAGCTCTAGTCGCTTTTAGTCAATTCTTCAATTGAAGCGGCAACAGCCTCAGATACCAAGCTCTCAATTCTCTGTTTAAGTTCTTCTTTAACCTTGTCAGTGACAGCGGGAATGACATCTTGCAGGGCAGATTCAATCACACTAGTCACAGAATCATCAATGATACCATTGATTTGGGGGGAAAGTCTTTCATGCATGCGGCGTGTTAATTCCTCTATCATGGCCGCTGTCAGACGGGTGTTGGCATCTTGTGCTAAATCAGTTGTTGTTTCTTGAATAGTCTCTTCGACGGGAGGCGGTGTTTCCTCGATATTAGTTTCAGCCACAGGTTCCTGTGATTCTACTGGTTCTTCTTCCTCAGGCAGGAGCAGGTCTGCCAGTGGAGTATCATCAAGAGAAGGTTCAGGTTCTTCAACAAAGGCTTCCGGCTCGGTCATTTCTTCCATTGCGGGCTCGATATCCTGAACAGCAGAGTCCTCGGTTGTTTCAATAAACTCACTCACCGGTTCTGCAGCAGGTGTGTCATCTACGGTGTCTGTTAATTCGGGCACTGCAATTGCTGCGGCTTCCATATCTTCAGTTGGTACATCTTCCGGAGCTTCAGCGACAGGTTCCATGTTTTCGGCTGGTGCAACGTCTACAATGTCAGCGGCAGGTTCAATTTCCTCGGCAGGCATATTTTCCGTTATTTCAGAGGCGTCGGGAGCAGGTTGTGCGATTTCTTCGCGCGGGGTCGGTTCAGCAGGCGTGAAACCGGCCCCTGGCATGACAATATTCTCAAGCACAGGAATAAAAGGGTTTTCTTCTTCAGCCGAATCTACAGACAGTGATTCACCGGATGGCACCGCCTCTTCTGATAAGACGGGGGGTGATTCTGTTTCGACAATTTCTGATTCTTCAGCCATTCTTTAATCCTAGGACTTGATGGGGTGAGAATCCAGTGGGTAACCTCTTTCTTTATAAAATTTAAAACGATCTCGACCCATTTGGCGTTGTTTCTCGTCCTGATCAATTAGTTCTACCACCCGATGAAATCGACTAAAGAAAGAAGGGACTTCGCTGGACAGGTTAATGAGTACATCGTCTTCGTGCTCATTATTTAAATCATGACCAATTAATATAGTGTTGTCTTCGTGGTCACACTCCGTTGTCACAATGCAATGCGGAAGAAAACTATCTTGTTTAAATGTCCATAACAGATCATCAATCGTCTGGGATTGTGTTTCATCATCGGTGTGTATATAAATATGGTGCCCAAGCGTATGAATTTTTTCTGCTAGCCGGCATGCCAGATCAAGGCGTGCCGTCGGCTTTTTGTTTTCAGTTATGTAAAAATCAACTTTTGTCATAATTTAAAAATATCAATTAAGGTTAGTAAAGTTATAAATTAAAAAAATGAATAAGCCTGTAATATTAAAACCTCCCGGCTTTTTTATGTCTAATTGTTTTTACACTTATCAATAATAAATTGAGTTAACATTGGCACCGGTCGACCGGTCGATCCTTTTTCATTACCGGATTTCCATGCTGTACCGGCAATATCGACGTGCGCCCAATGAAATTTTTTGGTGTAGCGTGACAGGAAACAGCCTGCGGTAATCGTACCGGCCTCACGTCCACCGACATTAGCCATGTCGGCAAAGTTACTGTTCAATTGTTCCTGGTATTCATCCCATAACGGCATTTCCCATGCACGATCACCGGCTGATTTCCCTGCTTTTAAGATGCCATCGACCAAGGGTTGATTGTTTCCCATGAGACCACTGGCATGTTGACCCAGTGCGATAACACAGGCACCGGTCAGCGTAGCAATATCAATCACGCAATCAGGTTTGAATCGTTCAGTGTAGGTCAGCGCATCACACAGGATTAAACGACCTTCGGCATCGGTGTTCAGAATTTCAATGGTTTGGCCAGACATACTGGTGACGATATCACCTGGTTTGTTGGCATCACCATCGGGCATATTTTCTGAACTGGGAATAACACCAACAACATTGATCGGCAGGCGCATTTTACAAATAGCCTTGATTGTACCCAGTACACTGGCACCACCACACATATCGTATTTCATTTCATCCATTGCAGCGGGTGGCTTTAATGAAATGCCGCCCGCATCGAAAGTAAGACCTTTACCGACTAATGCAATTGGCTTGCTGTTCTTTTTATCACCTTTGTATTCGAGCGTGATAAGTTTGGCTGGTTGACGACTGCCACGTGATACCGACAACAGGGAACCCATTCCCAGTTTTTTCATGTCTTTTTCTTCAAGTACTTTTACCGTCAGGTTTTTGCAGGATTTACCCAGCGCCTTGGCCTGATCGGCGAGATAGGTTGGTGTACAGATATTACCGGGCAGATTACCCAAATCCTTGGCCAGTTTGACACCGGCGGCAATGGCATCACCCTCGATGATGGCGCGTTCGCCTTCGGCCAGATCACGTTTATTGGCAACCATTAATGCCAGTTTACGTAATGGGCGTTTGATTTTTTCCTTTATACTTTTAAGCTGGTCAAAGCAATACACCGTATCATGGGCACAAGTGACTGTTTCACGTAGTTTCCAGGCCAAATCACGGTCTTTGAAATTAATATTATGTAAAAATGAAGTGGCTTCAGTAGCACCAGTTTCATTGAGTGTCTTGATAGCGGATTTCAGGATCTGGCGGTATTTTGTATCGGTTAGTTCACTTTCCTTACCACAACCCACCAGTAATAATCGCTCACACAGGGTTTTGGGTACGTTATGTAACATCAGTGTCTGGCCAATTTTGCCTTCGATATCGCCTTTGCGCAGGATATTGGTAATAAATTTCCTGGTAGCCTTGTCGAGTTGCTCTGCATCAGCAGATAATTTGCGTGGTTCATGGATACCAACCACGACACAGGCACTACGTTGTTTTTCAGGATTACCGCTTTTTATAATGAATTCCATGATACCTCCGGTGATTTAGGACTCTTCTTGTATCAAATAAGGTGAAAACAAGGCAAACTGGTTACTGATTATATATTTTCTAAGCGAATGATAATATAGAATATTATATTTATTGAGTAGGGGTTTACTGGCTTTACTCAAGTTTATTTTTTAACCATCGAAAAGAGCACTTTAAACAGCCTTGATTATACAACGTTACATAAGTCGCGAAGTACTGGCCTCATTAGGGGGCGTGATTCTGGTACTGATGTTAATTTTTTTAAGTAATCGTTTTGTGCGCTTTTTATCACAGGCTGTTTCCGGTGAAGTGCATAGCGATATTATATTTGAGTTGTTATCACTCAAAATGCTGACGTATTTCTCAATCATGTTGCCCTTGTCCCTGTTTCTTGGCATTTTACTGGCATTGGGCCGGATGTATCGTGATAACGAGGTCGTGGCATTAGCCGCCAGTGGCGTTGGCAATAAACAGATATTAAAAATCATTCTGAGTCTCGGATTGGTCTTGGCCGTAGTCGAAGGTGCTTTTTCCTTATATATAACGCCGTGGTCGGAAGAGAAGGGTTACCAGCTTCAGGAAGAGGCGCAGGCTCGTTCAGATATGACCGGTATCCGTGCCGGACAATTTAATGAAGGCACCAGTGGTGAAAAGATCTATTTTGTTGAGCGTTTGAACCCGTTGGCAAACACAATGGAAAATATTTTTGTCGATGGCAAGCAACAGGGACGCAATGGCATCATCTCCTCGGCAGAGGGAGAGCAGCGAACAAACAAGGAGACCGGCGACCGTTTCATGGTATTGAAAAACGGATACCGTTATGAAGGTGAGCCGGGCCAACCGGAATTCAGGATCACCAAATTCAGTGAATATGCATTTCGAATCGAAGAACACGAAGTTAAACAAATCCGCCGTAAACGTGATGCCTTGTCGACGGCTGCATTATGGAACTCAACTGATAAACGTGATATCGGGCAATTGCAATGGCGGTTATCATTGCCTGTTAGCATTATATTGCTCGCGGCATTAGCCGTACCATTAAGCCGTACTACACCACGACAGGGAAAATATTCCAAACTGTTTACCGGCATTGTTTTATATATTGTTTATATGAATCTGTTAGGCATGGGGCAGGCGTGGGTAGAAAAAGACAAGATCCCTGCCTTTGTCGGCATGTGGTGGGTGCATCTGTTAATGCTGGGAGTCGTTTATTACATGATGCGTGAACGCCAAACCCGGTTGATGACGATTTTCTCCTTCCATAATATAAAAAATATTTTCAGGCCTGGAAAATGATCCGGAATTTTAATTTAAATCAAATCTGGTTCAGGTTCACACTGATTGATCGTTATGTTGGTATTACTGTTGCCAGTAGTATTCTAATGGCATTACTCGTACTTGTATCACTGGAAGCCTTTATTGGTTTTATGTCTGAATTACGTGATGTAGGTAAAAATGACTATGGTGTAGTACAGGCCATGATTTATGTATTAATGACGATACCGCGCAGTCTTTATGAGTTTTTTCCGACATCAGCATTGCTAGGCAGTATTTTGGGGCTAGGTGTATTGGCGAGTCATAGTGAGCTTGTCGTTATGCGTTCTTCGGGCTTGTCTATTTTACGACTGGTTGTTTCTATTTTTAAAACGGGCAGTTTTATTATGTTGATAGTTTTTATTATTGGTGAAGTAATTGCACCAATAACCGAACAAAGCGCACAGAATTACCGTTCTGTTCGTCTGGAAAACAGGATCACCATGCAGAGCAGTCATGGTTTGTGGGTGCGTGATGGATTGAGTTTTATTAATGTAAAAACCATTTTGCCCGGTGAAAAAATGGGTGATATCAAGATTCATGAGTTTGATGAAAATCATAAATTAAGAGTGAGTACTTATGCTGAAAGTGCAGAATACAAGGATGATAAATGGACATTGAAAGGCATCAAGCAAAGCATTATTGATGAGACAGGCGTTACTACCAAGACTTCGGAACGCGCCACATGGAATTCTGTTTTGAGTCCGGATTTGATTAATGTAGTTAAAATAAAACCGGAAGTACTGTCGATGTGGGCGCTGGGTGATTATATTGATTATTTGAAAACAAATAAGCAGGATGCCAGTCGTTATCAGTTGGCATTCTGGACAAAATTGATCGCCCCGTTTGCAACCGGTGTAATGATCCTGCTAGCGGTACCGTTTGTTTTTGGTCCGTTACGTAATGTCAGCATGGGAAAACGTGTACTGGTTGGCGTGATGTTGGGCATTACATTTCATATCCTGAATCAGATGTTCGGTCAAATGAGCCAGATATATAATTTTAATCCGTTCTTTGGTGCGGCATTACCCACGACGGTGTTTCTAATCGGGACAATTGTATTTATTAAACGGGTTAGATAGAGAACAGATTAGAAGGTTGTAATGCCAGAAACTTTTAGCGTTTAACTTTTAGCGATACAACCTCGGTTTTGGATAGATAGTCGTGCCATGCCATATTTTTTTTGTCCACGACAATCCATAAAAACCCCAATCCAAAGGCGAGCCACGAAACAATAGCACCTGCAAAACGTATCATTGATTGTAGCCAGGTAATATTTTCCCCATCGGGTTGTTGTATACGTAGCTGCCAGGTTTTTAAACCCAGTGTCTGACCTGTTCGGGTCCATGCAAAGGCAAAATAGAAATAGCAGACACCAATGAGATAAAGCCGATACCATAAATGACTGGACAGGTGGGCCGGTTCATCCACGAAGACCATAACAAGCAGGCTGGCGAAGAACAGCACACCAAACAGCAACATACCATCGTACAGGATGGCCGCGAGGCGTTTAAATAATCCGGGGTGGTTATCCATCAATGACTAAAAACTCAACATTATTAACTCAAAATCGCTTAATTGGTGCTCCCTACGGGATTCGAACCCGTGTTACCGCCTTGAGAGGGCAGCGTCCTGAACCGCTAGACGAAGGGAGCTATCGTCATATCGTGCTTCAAAGTGCTATTATACGGTCTTCGTCGACCAAGGTCGTCTGTTTTAACTGTAGGAAAAGGCCCACACAATTACTACGCCAACCATTATACCTCGTTCAGAACATAACGTATCGCGTGCCAATATTAGTGAGAATGCCCTCAAGGTGCTTTATCGCCTGAAAGATGCCGGCTACGAGGCTTATCTGGTCGGTGGTGGTGTGCGTGATATGTTGCTTGGTCGTGAGCCGAAAGACTTTGATGTCTCGACCAATGCCACACCGGAGCAGGTCAAGGATGTATTTCGCAACTGTCGACTCATTGGTCGTCGTTTTCGTCTGGCTCATGTGTTTTATCATGGCGATATTATCGAGGTCTCTACTTTTCGTGGCGATCATGATGAAGCCGAAGATGAAATAGAAACAGAGTCAGATGAAGGCCGCATCTTGCGTGACAATGTTTACGGTACACTGGAAGAAGATGTCTGGCGTCGTGATTTCACCATCAATGCGCTTTATTATAATATATATGACTTTTCCATTGTTGATTTCACAGGTGGTGTTGAAGATTTAAATGCCGGCGTGTTAAGGATGATTGGTGATCCGGAAAAACGTTTCCGTGAGGATCCGGTGCGCATGTTACGTGCGATACGTTTCTCCGCAAAGCTGGGTTTAAAGATTGAAAAAGAAACCGAGGCAAAAATTTTTGAAATGGCCTATTTGCTGGCAGACATTTCATCATCTCGTTTATTTGAAGAAGTATTAAAACTGTTTCATGCCGGTTGTGCGCATGAAACATTTGAAATGTTGCGTCATTATGGCATTTTTGCACACTTGTTCCCTCAGACAGAAAAGAGCATGGAGAGTGAATCAGAACATTTTCCATTAATGTTGTTGATTAATGCCTTAAAGAGCACGGATAAACGTATCTCTGAAGGCAAACCGGTTACGCCAGCGTTTTTGATTGCCGCCCTGTTATGGGATCCGATGTTACAACGTGCAAGACATTATGCCGATGTTGAGGATATGTCGGAAATACAAAGAATACAGGAAGCTGCTTCAGATGTATTTCGCATACAACGTGAACGTACTTCCATTCCCAAACGTTTTGCCTTGACTGCTCGTGATATCTGGACCATGCAACCCAGATTAACCAAACGTATTGGTAAACGTGCATCCCGTCTTTTAACGCATCCACGTTTTCGTGCAGCATATGATTTTCTGTTGATACGCGGTGAGTCAGGTGAAGATGTAAAGGAACTGGGTGACTGGTGGACAAAGTTTCAGGAAGTAAATGAAGCTGAACGTGATCAAATGGTGCGTGAGCTGGGACCCACAGGCAAAAAGAAAAAACGCAAAAAACCTCAACCGCAAATTAATGAACAATAATGCCGTCATCTGTTATATCGGGTTAGGCAGTAATCTCGATGATCCGGTTAAACAAATCAAACAAGCCATTAATGAATTATCTGTACTGGATAACAGTGCGTTGTTGGCACAATCCGGTTTGTATCAGAGTTCGCCAATGGGGCCACAGGATCAACCTGATTTTATTAATGCCGTAGTAAAACTGGAAACCCGATTTTCAGCACCTGAATTGTTAAGCCAATTACAGTTAATTGAACAACAACATGGGCGAGTTCGGGATCAACATTGGGGGCCACGCACATTGGATCTGGACCTGCTTTTATTCGGCAAAGAGGTCATAAATACCGAGAATTTGCGGGTTCCACATCCAGGGATACCCGAGCGCGGCTTCGTGCTGTATCCTTTATATGAAATAGCGCCTGATCTGGAGATTCCGATGGGAGAGTCAGGGGAAGCATCATTAAAAGCGCTGGTGGAAAAATGTCAGGACAAAACAATAAAAGCGTTAAAAAATGATAATGTCAGTTGATAAACATCCGGGTTATGTAGTGGTCGAAGGACCGATTGGGGTAGGCAAGACCAGTCTGGCGCGACGTCTGGCCGATTCTTTTGGTAGTGAGTTGTTGCTCGAAGGGGCAGAAGAGAATCCGTTTCTGGAACGTTTTTATCGTGATCAAAAAAATGCCGCCTTGCCGACACAATTATTTTTCCTGTTTCAGCGTGCACGTCAGCTACAGGATATGCGTCAGTCGGATATGTTTCGGCCGGTTCGTGTGGCAGATTTTCTGATTGAAAAGGATCGTATGTTTGCTCGCATGACACTGGATCAGCATGAGCTGGAATTGTATGACCAGATTTATGAAAAAATGACACTGGATGCACCTGTACCGGATTTAGTGATCTACTTGCAGGCACCAGTTGATGTGCTGCAGGAACGGATTACAAAACGTGGTATTAACTACGAACAACATATGCAGGATAATTATCTTAAACGGGTGGCAGATTCCTATATGGAATTCTTTTATCATTACAGTTCATCTCCATTGTTGATCGTGAATGCCACCGAGATTGATTTGGCCAGCAATGATCAGGATTACAATAATTTACTGGAGCAGGTCTGTAATATTAAAAGTGGTCGGCATTATTTTAATCCAATGCCTATCGCGTTATAACCTGCTTCCACACCATCCGGGGCAAAATCATGCCAGATAAAAAAATCACATTAACAACATTACGCAACATGAAACAGGCCGGTGAAAAGTTTGCTTGTCTGACAGCCTATGATGCAAGTTTTGCACGTCTACTGGATGATGCCGGTGTTGAAGTGGTCTTGATTGGTGATTCGCTAGGTATGGTTGTGCAAGGGCAGGAAAGCACATTACCGGTCACCATTGATGAAATGATTTACCATACACATAATGTAAGTCGTGGTTGTCCGCATTCACTGGTGTTGGCAGATATGTCATTCATGAGTTATGCCACACCGGAACTGGCCTTGCTTAACGCAGGTCGGTTAATGGCCGAAGGCCATGCCCATGCTGTTAAACTTGAAGGCGGGGCTGTGATGGTAGATACAGTCAAGCAACTAACGACACATGGTATCCCGGTATGTGCGCATCTGGGTTTGTTACCG
>Ga0224506_10002154_pt1 | contig 13610 bp, 16 predicted proteins | sample SF_Jan12_sed_USG_2_FD_169108 | JGI IMG/M metagenome (GOLD analysis project Ga0224506, IMG submission 169108) | Sediment microbial communities from San Francisco Bay, California, United States - SF_Jan12_sed_USGS_8_1 | ecosystem: Environmental > Aquatic > Marine > Sediment | place: USA... | reverse complement strand
CGTGCCATATCGTAGCGAGCGAAGGTAGTGTCGACGATGCCAACGCGCCTCATCTCATCTCCCCCCCTTGGGCCTGCACGATATCCTCTCCTTTCAGGCATAGCAAGCCATTTTCATTCGCATATTCGTTTGCGGCTTTCAGGCTGAGAGATTTTCCTGTTTCAGCATCTAACATCTCACATATTGCCACCACTGGCGTGATGCCTGCCAGTTCGGCCAGCGTCACCACGAACTCCGTGTGACCCTTCCGTTCAGCCAGCAAGCCATCAGCGGCACGTAGGAGCGGCACGTGTCCTGGGCTGCGGAAGTTGCGCCCGAATTCTTCTTGCATTGAACCGTTCAACGCCTTGGCCCCTAGTTTGCTCAGCTCTCTGATTGTTAGCGCTCGGTCGATATCGGTTATGCCCGTGAAGGTGCGGCGATGGTTTACCGCAAGCGAGAAGGCAGAGCGCTCGTCGTAGGGGAGGTCATCGGGGCGGGTGGACAGGAGGACATTGAAGCGGGATGACGCATTTTCATAGATCTCAGTTAAATAAGGGAGGCCGAAGTTACCCGCGATTTTTGGGTGAAGGGCGACGCATATGAGCCCACCTGCATCGCGTCGCATCGTCGCAACGTGTTTCGCCGCCACCGACTCCGCAACGATGACCATGTCAACCTCGTTCTCGCGACTCGGTGCGTCGTGGACGAGCACAAAGTTGCCCGCGCGGAGTGCATCGAGCGCGCGGTCGATAATCAGGCCATCACCTCCACTTGAACGACATCGCCATCCCTAAGCTTCAAGCTCTCACGCAATTTCTTCGGTGCTATGAGCTCAACGATGTCAGCATAATGGCTCCGAAATGGTAAAATCAGGGCAGCTTTCTTATTTCTCAATTTGGCTGGGAAGAATTTCACTTGGCCAAAGGTTCGTTCATTCGTTTTAAAGCTCTCGGCCTGTTTGCCGGGGAGCTGCATGAGCACCGCCTTGAGCTCAAGCGATACTTTGTCAAGCTTGATGTCGAGCGTTCCCGGATAGGGATTAAAACCGAGTTCACGTTTGAATTGTTCGCGGTAGCCGCGCTGGCTCATGTAATAGCTGCCCTCGCCCACACCAGAGATTACCCGACCAGTTAACTTGAACGAACGCGGTTTCAATCTAAAAATAGCTTCTAGTTCCCGATGCATTAGGCGCAGGGCCGCCAATCCCGTCGCTGTTATACGCACGCTCTGACCGCGGACCCCTAGCACTCGTTTGATTAAGTCTTGGTTCTCAAGCTCAAGCAGCCGCCGTGCTGCAGTCTGTCGTGAAATATTTAGTTTACTCGCAAGCCAGCTCAATGAAAGTTTCAGGTCATCGAGGTGCGCCCCAGCCTTAGCCAGCAAAATCAAAATCTCGATAGTGGTCTTTTTGCCCAAGTTACCCCTAATCAAACGGAACATGCTAGCTTTTAAATATTACCAAAATTGTGAAGTGTCTAAAAAATGAGACAATTGGGGGCCACAGCGCTCGCTCGGCGAAAATCGGGGACAGGAAAAAGGCAGAGGTGAGCAGGTGCATTTTTTCTTGTAGAAAACTAATTATTGTGCAAGACCCCGGGCGATGAAAAGGTTTAAATAAAGTTTTTGGTGAAGAGATTAGGAGGGTTTAGATGCGTGTTGCAATTAATGGTTTTGGAAGGATAGGACGGATATTCTATCGGGCATCTTTGAGTGCACCTAGGAAATTCGAATGTGTTGCCGTGAACGATTTGGCCGATCCAAAAACGCTCGTTCACCTGTTAAAATACGACTCGGTCTTTAGAAAGCTGGATAGGGATGTGAAAGTCGAAGATGGAGCAATAGTTGTTGGACAAGAGAAGTTAAGGTATTATTCTGAGAAAGATCCTGCGAAACTCCCGTGGAAGGAGCTGGGAGTGGACTTGGTGATCGAGTCTACTGGCGTGTTTCGAGACAGAGAGGGGGTCTCCAAGCATTTTCAGGCAGGGGCGAAGAAGGTTTTGATATCGGCACCGGCGAAAAATCCCGATGTAACCATAGTCCTAGGGGTTAACGACAAGGATTACGACCCTCAGAAGCACAACATAATATCTCTGGCTTCCTGCACCACAAATTGTTTGGCTCCAGTGATGAAGGTGTTAAATGAAAAATTCGGCGTCGAAAAGGCGCTCATGACCACCGCTCACGCGTACACGAACGACCAGCGGTTGCTCGACCTCGTTCACAAAGACCTCAGACGGACCAGAGCTGCGGCGCTGTCAATTATACCGACCACTACTGGAGCTGCCAAGGCAACGGGGGTGGTCCTGCCAGCGGTGGAAGGTAAGATGGACGGCATCGCTCTGCGAGTTCCAACGCCGGATGTTTCCGTGGTAGATCTTGTAGCACTCCTCGAGAAAAACACTACAGCCGAAGAAGTCAATTCAGCATTGAAAACCGCCGCCGAGGGAGAATTGAAAGGAATTCTCCAGTGCGTTGACGAACCGCTTGTTTCGATCGATTTTACCGGTAACTCCCACTCTAGCATTGTAGACTGCGGTCTGACAAATGTCGTCGGCGGAAATTTGGTCAAGGTGATTGCTTGGTACGACAACGAGTGGGGCTACTCATGCAGGCTCGTCGACATGGCAAACGTAATTGCAGAGCACATGTAGTGGAGGCAATTTTAAGAAATAATTGTCATGACGCCCGTGCTGGCTTTGAGGTGAAAGGCTTGGAGTTTCCTACCCTCGATAAGGCCGAGGTTCAGAGAAAGACCGTGCTCGTTCGCGTGGACATAAACTCCCCCATCGACCCAAAAACGGGTGAAATCTTAGACGATACGCGTATCAGGATGTGCGCTCCCACCATCAAAGAACTGGCAGAAAAAGGGGCAAAAGTCGTCGTGTTAGCCCACCAAGGAAGGCCTGGCGATGAAGATTTCACTACTTTGGAAGAACACTCGAAAAAATTGAGCGCCGCCATCGGTTTAGATGTTAAATATGTCCAAGACATTTTCGGACCAACAGCCAAGTTCGCAATCCAGAAAATGCAACCGGGTGAGGTAATGCTGCTTGAGAACGTGAGATTCTGTGCCGAGGAAACATTAAAGGGCTCCTCCGAGAAGATGGCGAAAACTCATCTCGTTAAAAGGCTCTCTGAACTGGCAGATATCTACGTGAATGATGCTTTCGGCGCAGCCCACCGATCCCAGCCCTCTTTGGTTGGATTTGGCGCCATGTTACCGACCTTTGCTGGACGGCTTATGGAACGTGAGCTCAAAGGGCTGGGCCGCGCGCTGACTCCCGAGAGGCCTTCCGTCTACGTGCTTGGGGGAGCGAAGGTCGACGATTCTCTCACCATAATCGAAAATGTATTCGCTAAGGATATTGCGGACTTTGTGTTAACTGGGGGCCTGGTTGGGCATGCTCTTCTTGCAGCAAGTGGCAAGGATCTGGGTAAGCCAAACCTGCAATTGTTGCTCGATAAAGGTTTTGGCGAAGAAATCGAGCGGGCCAAGCGTTTGCTTTCCCAGCACGGAAACAAGATAAAAACTCCTTTAGACTTAATCGTTGATGAGAGCGGAAAACCGAAAGAACTGGGAGTAGATCAGCTTCCGACAGAGCTGCCCCTTGGAGACATTGGAAGCAAAACGGTCGAGGAATACTCTAAGGTAATCTCGGGGGCAAAAACTGTCGTCATAAATGGCCCGCTAGGAATTTTTGAAAAACAAGGATTCGAGCAGGGGACGTTCAAAGTACTTGAAGCCATGGCCAACTCCCAAGCTTTCACAATACTCGGCGGAGGACACGTAGTGGCGGCCGCTCATGACGCAGGAGTTACAGACCGGATAAAACACATCAGCACTGGCGGCGGTGCATGCATAAGCTTTCTGTCCGGAGAGACTATGCCTGTTGTCGAGCTGCTGACGAAAAAAACGCAGAGTTGACCCGTTGCAGGTTCTGTTCTGTGAAGTTTGCAACGTTTATTTGAAGCATTTTAGTTCTCTCGTCACCAATAAACTGTTTGGGGGTGTCAATGTTATTCATCATCGAGCACCTTGAGCCTAAGCTGAGTGAGTGGCTCTCCATTGAGTACTCAAATGCCGCGCGGATTGTTGGGAAGAACAACCTGATTTTAACAAATGTGAAAAAAGTAAAAGAATCCCAAAAAATTAAACGCATAGCACAGGTTGAACGAAGGCGAGTCAAGGAACTTTTTAATCAAAAGGAGTTAATCGTGCTTGACCCCCGCGCGAGGAAAAAGCTATCACCAGCCGACATGCGGGGTAAGCGGGCAATAGTCATTGGTGGCATCTTGGGCGGGGAGCCTCCGCTTGGGCGGACTAGAAGACTGCTGACAGCATCGTTGCCGAGAGCTCTCGCACGAAATCTGGGAGAGCATCAATTTGCGATAGACGGCGCGGTATACATGGCCAAGCGAGTGCTCGAGGGCAAGCGACTCGAGGAGGTGCCCGTGCAGCGTGGACTTGAAATTCGAATAAGCGAGGTGTATTCAACCTTCTTGCCCTACGCGTTCCCGCTCGTCAAGGGCAAGCCGTTGGTCTCGAGCGAGCTTGTCGATTACTTGAAACGAACTTAAATTGTTAAGATTTGACATCAGCTTGTCGGAGTGTTCCCTTGCCCATCCAACGGGTTGTAGGAGTAGGTGTCCCAGAATTTTTCTGTTATTCTTTCTGGGGTTTGAGATTCACCCCTAACTCCTTTGCAATCTGCTCAAGTTCGGCCCAAACCTCGTTGGCGATCGGGATGCCCTCCCGAAGCCGTTTCTCTCGGATGCGGAACTCAGGTTCTCCGGGCACCAAAATCTCTTCAATACCCGGAGCCTTGCGGGATTCCTTGAGCTGGGTCACGAATTTTTGAACGCGTTTCTGGAATTCATCAACCGATCCGAATGTTTCCGGGTCGATCGCGATCATGAAGTCGCCCTTGGTGGAAAATCCCTCCACTGGCTCGAGTGTGCCATGAACTTCCTTCCCAGCAGCGGCACCTACCAATGGGCCTGCCAACAACTCGAGCATGAACGCCAACCCATAGCCCTTGACTCCTCCAAATGGGCTGAGCGCCCCCGCTAAGCCTTTCTTGGGATCAGTCGTCGGCCGTCCTTCTGAATCAATTGCCCAACTTTCAGAAATGGTTTTACCTTCCTTCATCGCTTTCACGAGCTTACCTCGCGCCGCGACGCTCATCGCCATGTCGAGCAACACTGGAGGCTTGGAGGGGATACCAATGGCAAGAGCGTTCGTCCCAAGCAAGGGTTCGACGCCGCCCCAGGGGTGGACGAGCGCGTCGGTAGTCGTGGTCACGATGCCGATCAACCCTTCACGCATCGCTAGCTCGGCGTAGTATCCTGCGATGCCGAAGTGGTTTGAGTTGTAAACGCCGACTGCGGCCACGCCCTGTTTTTTCGCCTTTTCGATTGCTGTGCGCATCGCTCGCGTCGCGATGTAGTGGCCCAGCCCGTGTCCACCGTTGATGAGTGCGGTCGCTGGAGTCTCTCTCATGACATCGACCTTTGCCTTGGCGACGATTGTTCCCCGCTTGAGCGCCCGCAGAATGTAGGGCAGGCGGAGTAGGCCGTGGGAGGAGAAGCCGCGGAGGTCGCCCTCAGCTAATACCTCGGCAGTGGCCTCAGCCTGCTCCTCGTTCACACCGAGCTTCTGCAGTAATGTTCGAATGATGGTTTTTTCCTGCTCAAAGGTAAGTATCATCAATCTCCCAAGCTCTTTCAGGTGCGAATCCTTAAAATCTCATCGCCTCATCGACAAAAAGGCGCTGAGCATAGCGTGTCCTATTTAGGACACCCAACGCCCCAAAACTTTTTCACTCGCCGCAGTCAAGTTTGCACGGTAATCGTTTGCAGGGACCAACTGGGAAAGAACTGTTCAAACTGCGCGCGGTGGCGGACTACCTATTCGGTCGTGGGGTTGGACAGGCGCTTTTTCTCGACGGTATCCAAGTAGTGAAAAGTAGGGGGAGAATTCGTCAAGTTCTATTGGCCGACGAGCCGTTGTGTTCGATTCGCGCCTCCGATGGCTTTATCGTGCTTAATCGAAAAGGGGCCGAACTTGTACATCGGGCACTCAAGCCACCCCGCCTTCGAGTGGTGGTGAGCGACGATGCGGCACCATTTGTAGCGCGGGGTAAGACAGTGTTCGCAAAGCACGTCGTGGCAGCGGACCCGGAGATAAGACCTGCCGAGGAGGTGCTAGTCGTGGATTCACGGGACCGTCTGCTAGCGAGCGGTAAAACCTTATTGACGGGTGAGGAAATGATAGCGTTTAAAGTCGGTAAGGCAGTAGAAGTTAGGAGAGGGTTAGGTGGTATAAATGAACGGATGGAAAAAAAGGAACAAAGGACATTGAGTTAGCCATATTAAACAAGCTCATGAAAAATGTCGAGGTTGGTTGAATGTTTCCCAAACGGATAGACCGGCGGCAGATGGAGCGTGCGATGCGGCAGATGGGAGTTAAGATGGATGAGCTTGAGGGCGTGCGAGAGGTCGTGATCAAGCTCGCCGACCGGGAGATCGTAATATCCAACGCGCAGGTGACGCGCACCGAGATGGCAGGGCAGCGAAGCTATCAGGTGAGCGGGCAGGAGTTCGAGCGGAAGCCAGAGTTCGAGCCGAGCGAAGACGACGTCAAGCTGGTGATGGAACAGGCGGGGGTCGAGCGAGAGGCCGCGATGCAAGTGCTCAAGGAAACAGGTGGCGACATCGCCGAGGCAATTTTGAAGCTGAAAGAAAAAGGTTAGGGAGCGCCTACCGCTCAGCTTACTGCGGATGAAAGGTGAATTGTGTTGAGATCATCCTACTTCCTCCCATCGCACCTGTTTTTAACATAAAATCGTTCGCGTCTACCTCGTCAGGAAGTAGACAATGAGGGCTGTGAGCGAGAGCACGAGCAGTAATGGCGAGGTGACGAAGTAGAACCCGTTACTGTGATATATGTAGATCAGCCAAGATGGCACCTGCGAGAGGTCGACATACTTGCCCAATATGGGAAGCAGCACAAGGGCCGTTCCTATGAGAATCAAAGCAACGCCGAGCCAAGTCAGCGGGTGCATTGTGCCAACCTAAAGCAGTTCACTTCGTTCCACATGGCCGCCACAGTACTTCCGAGCGTAGGTTGCGACCGCTTTGAGAGCCGCCTCAACTCTTTCGCGTGTTACGCCGGGGGCGTTCCAGAGCACGATCAAAGCATTCGATGTTTTTTGCGTTATCATCGCCGCTTTAGAATCGCCGAGAGTGTATGCCGCCAGCAGCTTCTCATCATCGCGCAGGATGATCTCGTCTGGCTTCGGGCTAAGTTTCCGCCCATTTATGAGCTCGAAGGGCTCGGTCTCCGTCGCCAGCTTCGTCACAACTTGCCCCTTTGTCTTGTCGACATCGTAGCTCCCCACCATCACCCAGTGTTCGACGGTCGCGAGCAAACAAGCGTCAACTAAGTTGTTGATAGCCGGAAATCGGTCATCGAGAGCCCGACGGAGCAAATATTCCGGCGCGGGACGATAGCTCGAGGGGTCTGCGCCCATCGTCTTGAAAAATGCGCGGTATGCCTTCACCTCGGCCAAGTCTAGCACGTTCAAAGCCCCATAGCTCGCCTTGAGGTCGCTGAATACCTCGCGCTTTCGCTCGATCAACCCCTCGATGTTCGGCTCGATGGTCAAGCCGCTCACCAATGCATAAGCCGCGATGAAGTCTGGATATTTTTCCTTTACCTTTGGGTCAAGCTTCATCTTCTAACCTCCATCTCTTAGTTATGTCGAACATATTATTAACAATTCTGGCGAACTCCTTGGTGGTTAACATGCGTCCACTTTCGAGAGATTTCTACGAGCGTGACACTGCCACGGTTGCCAGAGAACTGCTGGGGAAAGTGTTCATTCACCGCACGAGCGAGGGGCTCACGAGCGGTAAGATAGTCGAGGTCGAGGCGTATTTCGGCAAGGGAGACCCAGCTTCTCGGGCCTCTCGCAAGCGCACTCGGCTCAACGAGATAATGTGGTGGCGTGGCGGCCTGGCGTTTGTGTATATGGTCCACGCAAACTGGTTGTTTAATGTCACGACCGAGCGGGAGGGGGTGCCGGGGGCGGTGCTCGTCCGTGCGCTTGAGCTGCTTGAGGGCATCAAGGTCATGCACGAGCGGAGGGGAGTTTCGAGTGAGCGTGAGTTAACATCTGGCCCAGGGAAGCTAACGCGTGCGATGGGGATAACAAAAAAGCACCACGGGCTTGATTTAACAAACTCCAAGAGCGAATTGGCAATAATCGAAGGCAGACCCGAACAATTTAAGATAGGGAGTTCGCATCGCATCGGTGTGAGTGCTGATCTAAAGCGAAAGCTAAGGTTTTTCGTTTGGGGTAACCCGTTCGTTTCGAGATGAGGGGAGATTTCACGAGTTATGAACTGAAGCAGATGGATTTTACCTCTTGAGCAACAATTTTTTTTGTTAAGCCACAATAATTAAAATGGGGTTTTAATGAAAGCGCGGGCCCACATGCTGGTATCTGGAATGGTTCAGGGCGTCTCCTTTAGGTATTACACTCAGGATCTGGCGCAGCGACTCGGTGTTCACGGTTGGGTTCGGAACACGCGCGATGGCCAAGTCGAAGCGATGTTCGAGGGCGAAAAGGAGGTGGTGGAACGGATGCTGGAGTTCTGCCGTCGCGGTCCCTCTGGAGCTAGTGTCACCAACTTTAAGGTCAAATGGGAAAATTATCGTGGCGAGTTCTCAGACTTCAAGGTGCGATACTGGTGATAACATGAGTGTTCGTTCGCTAGCAAATATCATGGAGGAAATGCGCAAGCGATACAGGCAGTACCCCAAGCTTCAAAATAAATGGCGGGTTTTAGCGGGGGGAGATGATTACGGCTACAGAGACCTCTTCTTCTACGGCCCAGATGTGGGTATCTGGCAGATCAAGGGCGAGTTAAAAAGTCCTTACGAGATGGTCGGTGCTGGGGCACGGGTGGCCGCTCGAAAGGTGGACGATGAAATTCGCGCGCTCATGGAGAAGGGGTCGCCCATGCCGTTCGGGCTGATTTCCCCTCACCCCAAGTTCAGGGACCGGGCGATCGTCGCGGCGGGTATAGGCCGCTATCAGGAGTCGACCGAGCACCTAAGAGGTCTCCTCCCGGGGAGGCAGCGGAAGATGGATCTTGAACTCAAACGGAAACTCGACGAATTGCGCCGAAAGTTGGAGTTAGACGTGGCGTACCGCTAGCTGTCGACCTCCAATTTCACACCCTTGTAAAATCCTCGTTTGACAACCAATGCTGATAAGTAAAGCCGACTAAATTTTCATGGGGTTTAAAACGTCAGACAAAACCAACGTGTTTGATGCGCTGGCTAGACCGATCCGAAAGTTGCTGGCCGAGCGGGGTTTCACCGAGCCTACCCTCCCACAAAGCAGATCAATTCCCAAAATCCTCGACGGCAAAAATGTTCTGCTGATCGCTCCAGCGGGCACGGGAAAGACAGAAGCCTCTTTCCTGCCGGTGCTGCACCAGCTCTTGGTATCTCAGACGCGCGAGCGTGGGATAAAGGTCATCTACATCACTCCCCTCCGGGCCCTCAACCGCGACATGCTTGAGCGGCTAGAGTGGTGGTGTCGCGCTCTCGACCTACGGATATCAGTCCGCCACGGGGACACGGCGGCGCGTGAGCGGCGAGCACAGGCATTAATCCCACCCGATGTTTTGATCACCACCCCCGAGACCCTCCAGATATTCCTAATGGGCCGGAGGCTGAGCCAGCACCTGCGAAGCGTGCGGTGGGTGATCGTCGACGAGGTCCACGAGCTGGCGGACAACAAGCGCGGGGCCCAGCTTGCCCTCACACTCGAGCGGCTGCGCAAGCTCAAAGGGGGAGATTTCCAGCTCATCGGGCTCTCCGCTACAATTGGCTCCCCGCAGGAGGTCGCCCGATTTCTGGTGGGTGTGGATAGATCATGCGAGGTTGTGGATGTTAGCGTCGTTCGTGAGTTGAAACTAGATATCTCCTACCCCACAGCGACCAAGCGCGACGAACGGCTGGCATCAGAACTCTACACTTACTCCCCAGTTGCTGCCCGCTTACGCACAATGCGAAAGCTAATCGAGGAGCATGGCTCTACGCTCGTCTTCACCAACACGCGCGCGACCGCTGAAATCTTGGCGAGCCGCTTCCGCCTCTGGGACATTCGTTTCCCTCTCAGCGTCCACCACGGGTCACTGTCGGGCTTCTCGAGGCTCCGGTCCGAGCGAGGGCTGAAACAGGGCGAGCTCAAGGGAATCATCTGCACGTCGAGCATGGAGTTAGGGTTAGACATCGGGCGAATCGATTTAGTTATCCAGTACAATTCTCCTCGCCAGGCCACCCGCCTGCTCCAGCGCGTCGGGCGGAGCGGCCACCGGATAGGCGGGGTGGCTAAAGGGGTAATTATGGTCCAAGACCCGGAAGACGCGCTCGAATCCATCGTGATAGCCGCTCGTTCTCATCGGCAAGAGCTTGAGCCAGTTGTCGTTCCCGAGAAGCCCCTTGATGTGCTTCTCCATGCGCTGGTTTCGATCATGGTGGTGCAGCGGAGGGTAAGCGTCGATGAGGCTTACGAAACTTTCCGGCGCGCCTACCCCTTCAGGAACCTCAAGCGGGAGGACTTGCTCGAGGTGCTCCAGTTCGCGCAGAGTTTAGAAAAGCGGTTAGCGCTGGTCTCCGAGGATGGGAAAGATTTTGCACGCCCGCGAGCGACGGAGCGGGTCTTCAACTATTACTTCGGCAACCTCTCGATGATTCCTGAAGTCCGGCAGTACCTCGTGGTCAACGACGAGCGGAACCAGCCGGTCGGAATTTTGGATGAGTCGTTCGTGGCGGAGTACGGCGAACCCGGGGTAAAGTTTGTGATAGGAGGCGAGATCTGGCGGGTGCTCCAGGTTTTCAAGGACAAGGTCTACGTGAAGCCCGACGACGACCCTCTCGGGGCGATTCCGACTTGGATAGGCGAAGAGATCCCTGTGCCCTACTCAGTCGCGCAGGAGGTCGGCAAGCTCCGGGCCCAACTCGAGGAGTTCTCACGTGCAGGTAAAGAGTTTGATGAAATCGTCCGAGAACTTGCGGGGCGGTACGGCGTCTCGCGTGATACGATGGGGCCCGCCCTCTCCGACGCCCACAAGCAGGCCAAAGCTGTGTTGCCCGTGCCCACGGACCGGCGGGTAACTGTGGAAAAAGTTAAGGAGCTCTGTATCGTCAACGCTTGCTTTGGAACACTCATCAACCGAACGCTCGCCCGGCTGCTCGCCTACAAGGCCTCGACCGAGCTCGGAGAGACAACCGCAACCTCCATCGACCCTTACCGGATCCTGCTCCACTCGGAGACACTCGAGCCCGAAGGTGTGATCGAGATTTTGCGCGGCGAACTCAGCGCGGACCTCCAGAAGGACCTCCGCGTGATTATCGAGGAGAGCCGGTTCTTCCGATGGCGCCTTGCGCAGATAGCCCGGCGGATGGGCGTGCTCGAGCGCGAGGCAGAGCTCACAAGCGTGGTCATAGATAAACTCGTGCGCGGCCTCAAAGGAACGCCAGTCTTTGAAGAAACATTCAAGGAGGTCGTGCACAAGGACCTCGACCTGAAGCGCACGCTCGAGGTGCTCGAACGTATTCGAAGTGGCGAAATCGAACTGGTCTCGTTGGGGGAGCGAGAAGAGCCAACACCCGTGTCCAGCTTGGCGTTGTGGCGCAAGCGCTACCTAGCTCTCGAGCCGATGATGCCCGAGCGCCTCAAGCTGCTGGCGATAGCCTCTGCAAAAGCGCGGCTGCTCAGCGAGGCCCGCACCTTCGCATGCACTCAATGCAAGGATTATGTCAAGGAACTCCAGCTACACGAGCTCGATGAAAAACCGAATTGTCCGCGCTGTGGGTCGGCGATGCTGGGGATGGCCGAAAAGCCGGTTGAGGAGGTCCGGCGGGCGATCGAGCTCTTGGAGCGGGGGAGGAAAAGTCCGACTTGGAAAGAACTGCAGGAGAGCGCTAAGCTCATCGGTCAATACGGAAAGCCCGCGGCACTCGTGCTCGTGGGTCGAGGTGTTACGCTAGCTGCGGCGAGGGAAATCTTAACCAAGGAGCACAAGTTCTCAAACAAATTTTTGGAACTCCTACTGCGAAAAGAACGGGAAGCTTTGTTCCGACGATTCAGGTTGGCATGAGTGTTGTCAAGGTAATTTGGGGGATTATTTCCTTGTCCTTCTAACCCTTCTCCTTCTCGTTTTCTTCTGCGGGGCTTGGCCAGTTTTGATTCCCCAATACGCCCACATCGGACCGAGTATCGCCCCCACAACGAGAAGTGATACGAACATAATCGCTAAATTCTGCCAAATGTTAAAGCCCCCCGCGTAAAATGCCAAAAACAATATGAGGAAGATCAGCCAGCCAACGCCCACCACAATTGAAACAGCAATCCTTGAGGCCGATTCAGGCGGTGGCATTCTATCCTCAGAATTTTCGTATTTCCGCCTCACAATTTATCTCCTGCCATAATTAGATTGTTTTTGAAGAGATAAAAATTTATCTCAATCTCTCTGGGGTTCTTCTACTTTCGTGGTTTCGACTTTCGGCTCGGCCTCAGCTTCGCTAGGTTTCTCTTCTTTCCCCAACAACAACCCAAGCAGGGTTCGCTGGTCGATTTCCGCCCGAGCGCGCCACCCCACGTAGAGCAGCCCCTCGTCGTCCTCCGACAGGTAGCCCCGCCGTATGAACCGGTCCAGGGTCGACTCGATGCGCCAGCGCGGGAACTTCTCCTCAAGCATCCTTTCGACCTCCTTAAGGGGGGCTTTCCCCTGCTTCGAGAGGATGTGGGCGAGCGCAACGGTGAGCATAGCCATGTCGTCGATCCGCCATCCGAAGGTTCGGGCCTCGGTCACCCTCGGGTGCCCTCGGAGCGTGGCGTAGTACCTGTCTGAATCCGAGCTGGCCTCGCCCTCACTCACCCGCTTCACTTGTAACCCCAGCTTATCGAATTCGGCGTCGAGGAGATTCAGGATCTGCTCGTAGTCCCTGCCCAAGGCGCGTTTGAGTTCCCATGCCTTGGCGCCCGGCTGCATGTGATGCTTGTAGAGCAGGAGCTGTGCAGCCCGCGCCAGCTTTTCCCGCAGCTCGGCGACATCTCGCTCTTCAGCCACCCTTTCGCCTCCTGAGCCACTCGTCGCGGGAAATCGCGATGGGGACAGAGAAGGTTGCGACACGCTCGAGTTCTCGCGGTTTGGGCAACGGTCTCAGCAAAATTTCCTCCTCAAGGGGCTTTAGTTCGAGAGTGGCGTAGCCATAGCTCACCAAGAAGCTCACGAGCCATGCCCGCTTGACGGTTTCCTCGAAGCTCTGGGTGTGGATGAAATCCCAGTAAGAGATTTCGCCCCGCTCCCCCGCCGCTTCCTTGAGCTCGCGCCAGGTCCGGTCAAGCACCGCAGCGAAGTCCTCCTCTGAAAGGATGCCCATGCGAGCGAGCTCCCGGCGGGCTATTTCCCCCGTAAACACCTCAGTCGTGTCGAGTCCGCGCCAGCGTTCCTCAAGGCTCGGCAGATTAGTCCAGTATTGCTTGGCCTCGGCGATACCGTGAGGTGAGAGAGTCTCTAGCTGCACAATGGGGTGCCATGAACGC
>Ga0224506_10002152_pt1 | contig 13615 bp, 11 predicted proteins | sample SF_Jan12_sed_USG_2_FD_169108 | JGI IMG/M metagenome (GOLD analysis project Ga0224506, IMG submission 169108) | Sediment microbial communities from San Francisco Bay, California, United States - SF_Jan12_sed_USGS_8_1 | ecosystem: Environmental > Aquatic > Marine > Sediment | place: USA... | reverse complement strand
TCAGACAATAAAAGGGTACGACAGGGAGCATTTCGTGGAGAAAAAAATATAAAAGATAAATTATAAAAGATAAAATTAAAGGATAAAAGATCTGGTGATTTGAGTTCGTGGTAGTCATTTTTCAGACTGAGAACTGAGATTTTCAAGGAGATTGAGATTATGATTTAGATAAAGATTAAAGAGTTGAAATGGAAATGGAGCATTATCAGACAATTCGAACGATCCCGGAGGAATCCTATATTTGTAGCGATCTAACGCATTATATGTTTGTAAAGACCTATCACATTATATGTTTGTAACGACCTATCACATTATGTGTTTGTAACGACCTATCACATTATGGCTACGACCCCAGCGGGGTCTCATATTTATAGACAATCCAGCATTCCATAAGAACGACCCCAGCGGGGTCGAACTCAACTATTGTTATCAAAAAACCATACGTTTTGCTTGAATATCTTTGTGGCTAATTGTCTGCATCAGGATTTACAGGATTTTAGGATTAACAGGATGGGGATGGGCGGGAGGAACAATGGGTACTTTGGCTTACAAGGCGAAATATAACCGCTCCCGAATCCTCCGGGTATAACAACCATCAATCCGAAAAATCCCAGTTCAGGCAATTGAAGGACCGGATGGACATCCGGACCAACAACACAGGACAACTCTCAGCACCTAAAACTTGAGAAAAACCAACCTTGGACATCCGGTCCAACTCATGAGAGGTGTAAATTATGATTCAATGACCGGACGGACGTCCGGACCAACTTAGACGTGCGGACCAACTCAGAGGTCGGGACCAACAACACAGACCAGCAACGCAGGATAACTCACAGTTCCCTAAAACTCAAGAGGGCTAATTCTTAAAACTGATAATTCGGTAAAATAAAAAAAGGGTAACCACTACAGTTGCCTTTTTCAACTTAACCCGGAATATTCACGAGCAATCTATTACAAGCCCATGAATAATCCGGGTTAAACCTATATCATATAGAAATTTGGAATTGTAATTGATACATTCCTTTTCGGGAAGTGACTGTTACATCGCCTGAAGGTTGTTGTTCAAAAACCGGTCTGTTTTGATAGTTAAAAGTGAATTTTGAAGCATGAGTGCCGTGAATAAACCAGTTTACTCCGGTTTCAATCATCATCATATTATCGGTTAATCTATCAAAATTTGCATACTGAGAGGCAATGTAAGGTTGCAATGAACCTCCATTTGGCAACATGTCTTTCTTAATTAAATAACCAAACTGCCCATAAAATACGTTACCCGTGCCTAGCATTGGAAAGGCATCGCCCGCTCCATTGAAGGTTCCTGCACCATTGGTTCCATTAGCAGGGTTCATCACCCCTACATTTCTTATATACCCGGGACCATAATCCAAATGATGAAAAGAACCATACGCCGTTATTGCATTTCCCTTTTCTTCATTGAGCGGTGCATCATAAAACACATCCACAGCCAACAAGGTCATTGGAGTAAAAACCGTATTAAATGTGTTGTCAAGATGCCACATTGCATCTTTTTGATGTTGGAAACCTGCACCTATATTAAATACTCTTTTTTTACCCAAATGGGTGCCCGTTGTATAGGGTGTTGTATTGGATTCCTCATCAAGAAATTGATACATAAAATACCCTTGGGTCTGTAATTTTGGTGGTTCTTCTGAAAAATTTGAATTAAAAGATATTCCTCCAATTCCTGGGGATGCATTTTGAATGGCCATGGGTTTGGCCAATGCCAACCTGTAATCCAACTTACCTAATTTTCCTTTTGCATATACAGATAGCTTTCGCAAAAACTGATCACTCACGCTATTTGTGGTTTGCTGATACAAGGGGGCATCCAAAGAAAGAAATGACCCTACACTGGGGGACGCATATCGTGAAACCCCATTCCAACCAGACAAACCTGCACCGAGGGCGAGTTTTCGGTCAAGAGCATGGTACTCTACCAATGCATCATGAAAAAAAGCACCGGTAAATTTTTGAGATAAGTAACTAAAATTGTTTTGCCCAAATTGGGTGTAGAAAAAAACTTTATCCGTTACCTGATCATACAATTGAAAGCGCGTTCTTCGTAATCCAATATCAAAAACATTATCGACAGGGCTATTAAAGACCGTCGAACCCGGATTAGTTTCCGTATAACGGACCCATACCTGATTCAAAAAAGTAAGCCTCACGTAATGTGTACCCTCTTCGTTTAATCTGAATTTCAAAGATTGATCGCTCAATAACGGGTTTTGAGCCTTCACAAACAATACACTGCATGTGAGAATTATAATTAAGGTTATATATATTTTTTTCATTTTTATCTCATTTAATACCATTATACTTAATTGGAATTTTACACAATTCTTCCACTCTGTTTTTATTTAAATCATCTATAATTATCCCTTTTATTATCAATTTACCTGATGACAAATATCGTTCAAGAAATGAATTTTGAGAAATATAATTTACCTGATCAAAAATATACTTTCGAATTATTTCCTTTTCGTTTTCTGAAACAGATATAGTTGAATCATATTCATTCTCCCATTTTCTAAGAGACTTTTGCATGTTAATCCACTTTGCATTTTCTGTTCCATTTGTCCAGATATGCTTTATTATTTTACAATTGAAATGGCCTGCAATAATAATAGTGGCTACACCTTCATTTTTAATGCAAAAATCAAAAAAATCAATATCTTCCTTATTTTCAGGGGAGATGAAGTTTCCAAAGGAGGTGTACACAAGGATGTTCTCATTATGGATTATTGTACTCATTGCACAGCAATCATTACAACAAATCATAATGACTTTTCCCTTTATATTATTCACATAATCATTTAAATTATATTCCATGAACTACTTGGTATAACCTTCAATATGCCTGGCCAATCCTTTTGCATATTCAAGAGTATTCACAATGCCATCCGGATTTAATTCTGTTTTGGAATAAACCAGTATTGCATGGCCGTTACAGTCCAGAGCATAATCATCATGAGATTCCAAATAACCTAACATACCTTCGTTAAATAATTTACGAATAGCCTGTTCATCCTTTCCCGTAAGGTGATTTTTTGTAGAGAAATTTGGGTGTGATTCAAAATTGATGTCATCCACGCCTGCTTTTTCAAGAACCTTATCAAAAAGCTGTTCTTTTTTCATTGAGAAAGTGGGCAAAGTAGTTCCATTTGCAGATAAGTAAAGAGCTGTTAACTTTTTCTCAGTCTTTGTAACCTGCGCACCTTCGTGGATAATAAGGTCTGCAATCAGGCATTTATTTCCATTGATATCTGTTGAAATTACATTATGAACCCTATTTACTTTACTGCCTTGAAACACAGGAAAACCTCCCCAACTATCAGTATGCTCACTTCCGGGATTGTACTTCCACCCTTTTTGTTCAGCCAATTTTTGAAGTTCCTGATCGCGATTGGAAATATTCACTTCAAGCTTTTTAGCTTTAATACTAATTTCGGACATAGGATGCTCAGAAACAGGATTCAAATGATCTGTATTTATTATTTCAAATTTTCTTCCCAATACTTTCTGATCCCTTTCAAAACCATGTAAGTGATGTACTACTGTATGGTCAAGAAATGTTGCCTGACTAAGATCAAGAACCAAAAATTGTCTTTGTGCATTTTTCTGAAGATGTTTTTTCAGCCCCAGGTAGTTACTAAATGTACAAGCTCCAGCCACGGCTATCGTTGCTACTTCATTATCAATACTTTCCTTTACACTCACCTTAAACATTTCACCAACCCTGGCTCCTTTGAAAATATTCACGATAAAGTTCATAATGATACCAGCAGCGATACCAATTAACAAATCGGTGGCCAAAACCATAACCAGTGTAGTAACAAATATTAACAGTTCCGATTTCCCAATTTCATACACATGCTTAAACTCTTTAGGAGAAGCAAGTCTGTATCCCGTGAAAATCAACATGGCAGCTAAGGCAGAAAGAGGGATTAACTCAATGATGGGCTTCAATACAATCATGAAAATGAGCAGAAAAATTGCATGAAAGAAATTAGACCACTGCGTTTTACTTCCACTACCCACGTTGGCAGAACTTCTTACAATCTCAGAAATCATTGGAAGACCACCTACTAAACCCGATACAGAAGCCCCAATACCCATAGCACCTAAATCTTTATTCAAATCGGATTTTCTCTTGAACGGATCGAGGGTATCTACGGCTACGGCACTCAATAAAGATTCTATTGCAGTAACCAAGGCAATCGACATTACGGCGATCCAAAAAGCAGAAGTGGCAATTTTTCCAAAATCAGGGGTTACAATACCATCCATAACATTGGCGGGTAAGTTTACAAGAAGTTGAGGGCCTACTTTATGATGCTCACCCAGGAAAATCACTTCATGCTCCATTTTCCAATCCATTAGCAACTCCATAGGAATGGCCACTATTAATACCCACATGGGGGCAGGTATCATCTTTACAATCTTCCACTTCACTTTTGGGTAAATAATCAAAATGGCAAGTGATACTACAGCGATAAGTGCCACTTCGGGATTCGAATTAATAATTGCTGTTGGAATCTCTTCAATTACTTCAAAAATTTCGTGCCCATGAGCTCTTACGCCTAAAGCAACAAAAATTTGTTTCACCATAATAATAACCCCGATAGCGGCCAACATACCATGAACAGCGGAAGTCGGGAAAAAATCCCCAAACTTCCCTGCCTTCAACAAACCAAATAAAAGTATAATTAAACCCGCTACAACAATTGCAGCTAATGCATAATGATAACCGGCCACATTATCGCCTTGTCCTAAGGTTTCTATGGCCGCCAAATTCACAACAATAAGCCCCGCAGCAGGACCTGTAATGGTTACAAAAGATCCGTTTACACGGGAAACAATTAATCCTCCAACTATTGCAGCAAACAACCCAGCAATAGGAGGAAAACCAGAAGCAATAGCAATTCCCAAACATAAAGGAAGGGCAATAAGCGAAATGCTGAATCCCGCTTGTAAATCATCCTTCCAGTGGGCTTTTAATCCGGCAAGTCCAGTTTTTGGTGTATTTTGATTAAACATTTTTCAACTATTTAAAAGTTCTTAATTCATTTTGTGTAATGGGAAATCCCGGAAAAAATCAGATTTATTGATTCTTTTTCCTTCGGGTCAAATCCAGGATTCCATTGATAAAAGTAAGTGGATGAGGCGGGTTGCCCGGTACGTATAAATCGATAAAAGACTTGTCAATAAAACTCCTGTCAAGGGCCTTGCTTCCACTGAAAATACCTCCGCTTATGGCATCTACTCCTACCAAAACCACGATTCGGGGTTGTGGTACTGCTTCATGACATATTTGAACTGCTTCCGCCATATTTTCAGATATAGGTCCTGTAATGACAATACCGTCGGCATGACGGGGAGAGGCCACAAACTCAATACCGTATCTACCCATATCGAAATTCACGTTTCCACAAGCACCAAGCTCCAGTTCAGCACTGTTATCGCCGGCAGCTGAGATTTGTCTCAACTTCAATGATCCTCCATAAAAAGAACGAATTTCCTCCCTGATCAAATCGGGGTTCATAGTGATAGGATGAACATCACTTTCTTTCACAATAAGTTTGCTTCTATCATTGGAAGCTATTTTATGGTCGTTGGTGAACTTGATTTTATCGGGAAATGCCAGGGCACACTCACCACAAAACGCACATTTTCCCATATCAATGGAAATAGGATTTGCCGAGATTGCATCTACGGGGCAACAATTAACCAATGCATCAACATCAACAGTTAAATCAGGATCAATTTCCGGGCGTCCCCTGAATGGGGCTGGCACCACAGCTTTTGTTACATCGGGAATAAATTGTTTCCCTTGATTTATTACGATTTTAACATCTTCAATAATCATAACTTTATATTTTATAGGTCGTGCCCGCAATAGGACAAATCATAACTTTTATTATTAATAGGGAAGTCGGAAATTTCAAGGTCCCGTAGAGACAATTCCAAAGATTTCCAATTGTGCATGGAAGGATCTTTTACCTTATAGTGCGAAATTTCCCCCTGTTTGTCGGTTACGGCGATGTGACAAACCTCACCTCTCCAACCTTCCGTTACTGAAACTGCAATGCTTTCCCCTGCCCATTTCAAATTGGCAGCTGGTACAGGTTGGGTGGGGGCAACTCTGGCATTAAGTTTTTCCATAAGGTTTCGAATAATGACCAAAGACTGCTCTACTTCCAATTTTCTCACCATACCCCGCGCATAAACATCTCCCGATCCTAGCAAAACTGGTTCATGTTTCAGATCCCGGTAAGCGCCAAAAGGTTGACCATAACGGGAATCCCTTTTTAGACCTGCCATTTTTGCAACCATTCCAACACCCCCCAACAAGGAAACTTGCCTAGTGGAAACAGCACCTATACTTTCAAACCTTTTCAGTACACTGGGAAGGTTGAAAGTCCTTTCTGCAATCTCAGTGAACTTCTTTTCGAAATCGTTAAGAATACCTTTTAGCTTTTGCTGAAGTTCCTGTGTTAATGGATAATTCGTTCCTCCCACTCTTATAAGTCCTTTTCCAAAACGATTTCCAGACCAGGCCTGAGTGAAATTAATTAGGGGAGTACGCAAAGCACCAAAAACAGCACTACCTAATTGATAGGCTACATCGGTACAAAATGCACTTAAATCACCTGTATGAATGGCCATCCGCTCCAATTCCAAAGCAATAACCCTTTCTATTTCGAGGTTTTTATCGACCGTAATATCCCCCAAGGCTTCAGCTAATTGGCAAAAAGCAAGGTTATGACCTATTGCGGTATCCCCGGCAATACTTTCTGCCAGAAGATTACGTTGCAACAACTTTTTCTTTTCCAAAAACAGAGCTTCCACCCCGCGGTGTTGCCATCCCAATTGAATTTCAAGGTGAAGCACAGTTTCCCCGTTGCACAGAAACCTAAAATGACCGGGTTCAATAACCCCCGCGTGAATAGGCCCTACACCCACTTCGTGTAATTCATTGCCTCCAATTTTATAGAAAGGATAGTTATTGATCATTTTTTTCCTGTCTTTTCTATTGAAAGCATATCGTACAGGCTTCAACCAAGGATGTCCTTCAAACGGAACCCCGTGGTTTTCATGAATTTCGCGTTCAAAAATATGCATAGCCAAATGTTGGCCGGCAATAGATTTAAGAGGGAGATCAGGTTTTTCCAGTTCATGAGATAGAAGGAGAATTTCCTTTTCCTCATCTGCAGAAATAGCGCAAATAAATTTCAGTTTGTTATCGAAAGGAAATGCATAGTATGAAAGGCAATGATTATTTACATCTTCCAAAATTTGCACCACCTCCTGATAAAACACTTCATATTCCAGTACAGGGATATCCTTAAGGGATATTTTTTGCTGATTTTTAATGGAGGTCAGCCTACCTGATGTATTATATTTCTTGTTCATAATATTTAAGGTATAATTTGAAGAGCTTGTTCAATAAACCCCATAAAAAAGTCGGGCCTTACCATTCCCAGATAAATACTTGCTGCAAGTAAAATAAGCTGACTTCCGCTTTCCCAGGGAGACACCGAAGAAATCTGAGGTTCTTCCACTCCTTTTGGGACAATAAAAAGGAGTCGGAAAATGCTTTTAGAGAGGTTGAACATGATCAATGTAAGCAGTAGCATTACACCAATAGACAGCCCTATGTGTCCTGTTGAGATAAATGATTTAAAAATGAGGAATTCACTTATAAATAATCCCGACGGCGGTAAAGCTACCACTGAAAGAAGAGCCAAAATAAGGACAAATCCACCTACTGGATTTTTATAAAAATAACCACCGGCAAGACCATCCATTTTGCTTTGGAAAAACCTGTGAACCTGATCTATTTGATAAAAAAGGCTTGATTTAACCAATGATGGAAGATAATATGCAACAAAGCCGCTACATACCCCGCTTTTCCCATCGCTACTGCCAAAAGAATTAAACCGGCATGTTCCATACTGGAATACGCCAAAATCCTTTTGTAGTTTTTCACACGAATCAGATACGCTGCAGAAAATAAGATGGAAAGCACACCTGTAATGATCAGTACATTGTGCATCCAACCCTGAATGGAAGTACCCGAAAATGCAGCATAGAACCTGAATATGGCTAAAAACCCAGCATTGAGCAAAACACTTGAAAACAAGGCTCCAATGGGCGAAGGCGACATATCTTTGGCGTCTATATCCACATTAAACATGGGAAAAACGCCCATTTTCACACTAAACCCTGTTAATATAAATAGAAAACTCACTTTCAACCATGTAGGATTCATTTGTTCGGCAAGTGCCCGAATGGAATCAAACTGAAAGTCCACCGAATTTGTCCCCTGGGCCGCAACACTTAAAAACAGAATACCTGCAAAAGCCAGAGTAATTGATACAGAACACACAAATACATATTTCCAAACTGCCTCCAGCGCTAGTTTGTCGCGATCATGATAAATCAATACAGCTCCGGTAAGTGTAGTACCTTCAATAAAAGCCCACATCAAACCAAAATTGTTGCTCAAATTCACACCAGCCAATGCAGCCAGAAATAGTATATACACACTATTATGTATGGAAACAGTGCGATCGGTTTCTTTCTTCTTATTGGCATACGTGCGATAATGAATGGCAGTAAAAAAGCCAAGCACAGAAATAATAGCCAGAAAAATAAGTCCCAATGCATCTGGTTTGATCATATTGAGTTGCACTTCGTCAATATGCAAGTATTCATAAAAATTGAAAGCTATAGAGCACAAGGTAAAAAGAATCACAATACCATGATTGATTTCCTGTTTTCTCACAAAAAACGCCAATCCCGACGCTATTAAAGTTACTATTGCAAATAAAACTATCATCTCTATTAGTCTTTAAGTTCAGTTAATTGGTCGGTTTCCACATCCTGGAAGAACTGACCTATCCTATTTAAAAATACCGTAAGTACTAGTACGCTGGAAAAGATATCCAACAGAATAGCCGCATTTACCAACATGGGCATATTACTTCCAACAGCAATGGCCATCAGGAAAATACCATTTTCTATAACCAGAAAACTGATTAGATGTATAATGATATTTTTGTTAACAGTGATAAATAAAATTCCCATGATCATGGCAGAAATAGCCGCAGTGAAATACTGGATTTCCAAATGGGCATCTTGTTGATTGTGACTAAACACAAAACTCAAACCTATTACCAGTGCAGTAATAATGACCATATTAAACCCTTTGGCTTTCCTGTGGGTTTTGTTGTTTTTCAGAACAGAAATTTTGTTTCTCTTACTGATCCTGTATAACAACCCTGGCACTATGATACCCTTAAAAATCAAGGTTTCGGCCAAAATCAATATTAAATGAACCACATTGAGTTCATGCAATTCAAAAATGGCAATTCCAAACAGCAGCAATCCTTGAATTCCAATCAGGTTAATGTAGTTTTTTACATTAACCGAAAGTGCCAGATAAAAGAGCGTGCCAAGAAAAATTATAACAAATAATGAACTCATAATTAAATAGTTTTAGTTATAAAGAAAACGGCGAAAAATGCTATCAGAGCAATACCTGAGAGGGTAAGGATAAACTGCGGGTTATAGATCATTTTCAACCTTGCCCGGAAACTTTCCATAAATCCAACAGTAATAGCGAATAATGCCTGAATAACCACGAATGCCAGGGCCGATAATTCAAAACCAAGATGCATCGGGGGGATTACTAAATTACCGATAAGGGCTCCAAACATGGCAAATTTTAGTGCTCCTGTAATTTGAATTAACCCTAAATCAAAACCGCTATTGTCAAGAACCATAACTTCGTGAACCATGGTAAGCTCCAAGTGTGTTTTGGGGTCATCAACTGGTAGTCTGCTATTTTCAATCAATGTAATTTGAATCAGTAAGTACACGGAAATAGCCACATACAGCCAGGAAACATAGTTTTCGACATGAAAATGAGTAAACATTTCATAGAAGGAAGTATAACCACTTAACATCACTACCGAACTAAGAACGATGAAGAAAGCAGGCTCTACCAACATTGAATACAATGCTTCCCGATTTGCTCCCATCCCTTCGAAACCACTTCCTGTATCCAATGCACTTATGATCATTAAGAATTTCCCAAATGCAAGCATATAGGCAAACATTAAAAAATCACCTTCAAAAGAAATCAGACCTTGTTTGAAATTCCCGAAAGGGATCATTAGGATGGCGCCTAAAACAGAAGCCATATAAATGATGGGTGCTACCTGAAATACAAAGCTCGTAGTTGAACTATAAACGCTGCCTTTTTTCAACAACCTCAAAATGTCTTTATAGGGTTGAAAAATACCCGGTCCCTTCTTGCCACTCAATTTGGCCTTGGTGATAGAAATCAAACCAGGAAATATGAGTGCTCCAATAAATATCAATAATAAACTTATCATAGTATGATTATATTATGTTCAACAAAGTCAACAGAAACAGTGTCAGGATAAATACCAATGGGTAAATCAGATAATGCTGAACCTTACCTGTATGCAATACGGCAAAACGCTCCATGGTTTTTAAAATCCAGGCAATTCCCTTATTGATAATATTATCCTCAATTTTATCATGGGAGTGACTTACAAAAGATCTGGCCGGAGCAAATATTTCCTCCTCGGAAAATGATTTGTATTCAGTTTCAGAACCTACCACTGGTTTTGTTAATTGCTTGTAGTTATCTGCATAAGATGTCGCTGTATATTGGTGTACTGCAGGGTCGGCACCGGTATAACCACAACCCCAGGTAGGGCCATATTCTACAGCTACGGTGCTCTGTTGTTTCTTTCTCATAAAATAGAGAACAACAATCACTAAAATGAAAATTCCAGAAATAATACCCACCTGACTAGTGGTATGCATGGTTTTTGCAAACACATCTCCACCTGAAGTAACAAACATACCCACCACTTCACTGATTGGTTGTAGAAATAAGTTTGGCAATACACCAATCATTACAATTACAACCGCCACCAACAGTTTAGAGAACAACATAGATCCATCGGCTTCAACAGGTTTTATTGGAAACTCACAACGAGCTGAACCTAGAAAAACTACTCCAAAAGCCTTTGTAAAGCAGAAAATAGCCAAACCACCAATCAGTGCCAAACTCGTAATACCTCCTAAAAACATAAGAGACATGTTCAAATTGGCACTACTCAGGCTCTTGAATAATCCACTGTAGATTAGAAATTCAGATACGAAGCCATTAAATGGAGGCAAACCGCAAATGGCCAGAGCTCCCAAAAGAAAAAATATAGCTGTTTTCGGCATTGACTTGATCAACCCACCCAAGGAGTTAAGTTCACGGGTGTGCGTTGATTTATAAACTGAACCTGCACCATAAAAGAGGAGGGACTTGAATAAAGAGTGATTGAGTATGTGAAGGATACCTCCACCAAATCCCAAAACGGCCAGAGGGTGATTTTCAGTAGCAATTCCAATCAGTCCCAACCCTATTCCTATTCCTATAATACCAATATTTTCAATACTATGGTAGGCCAACAACTTTTTCAGATCATGTTGCACGATAGCCATCATCACCCCGTACAATCCGGATAAAATAGAAATGATCAAGATAAACACTCCAACTTCCATCCAGTCTGATTGCAAATGAGTCAATACCCTTAAAATTCCGTAAATACCCATTTTTATCATTACACCAGACATTACACCTGAGACATGTGACGGTGCTGCCGGGTGGGCATGGGGTAGCCAGGCGTGTAATGGAATAAAACCTGCTTTAATTCCGAAACCAATGAAGAAAATCAGAAAAAGCCAGAAATTTCCATGCGAACCGAAGACCTCGAACAGTTCATTGGAAGAAAATGCTACCCCCATGGAATCGAAAGATATGGTTCCGGAAAACTCCCCGGTGAATAAAAACCCTACCAACAGAAACAAAAACCCCACATGCATCTGTATGAGGTAGTTGATACCTGTTTTTAGAATATCTTCCTTTTCGGAATCGAAAATTACGAGTAGGAAAGACGATATCGTCATTAATTCCCACACAATGAGAAAATCCAATCCCCCACGTACCATTGTAACCAACAACATGGAAAAATACAACCAAACATAACTGAAATAGTGAATGGACATCAAGTGTTTGTTTTTGGTTTTCAGGTAGCTTTTAAGATACCCTTTTGCATAAAGCAACCCTGTTAACACTGTGAAATTCACTACCAGTATAAAAAAAGCTGAAAGCTTATCAACAACTATCGGGGAATCGCCCGATATCATTGAAAAAGGAGACAAACCCTGAAGTTCAAATCCATAAAACAACGCCAACCCGGCCCAGTAGCTGGTAAAAGCAATGGTAATTGCAACCAGAGCCAGTGAAATGGTGTGTTTGAAATTATTAGGTACCGTAAATATTAGTATAGCACTAATACACAGTACCCAAAGAGGCACAAATGAATCCATTAAGTAAAATTTAAAATGTAATGACTAGATTATGACTATCCGATTTGGATAAGAAATGGGGCTTTTAACAAGCCAGAGGCAATAAAATATTATATGAGAAAAACCTGATTAAGCAAAAAGGTTTCTTCTTTATAGAAAAAAGCTGTAGGAAGCTCTATTTTCTTAAATGGGTGTAATTTGAAAGGATTGATAAACAATACATTTTCCAACCTTCCACTGTTAGAAACATCCGTTTTCTTTTCGACCTCGTCTTTTTCTTTAGACTCTTCCTCTATTAGAAGAGGTAAAACTGCCTCAAAAGGCTGAGTTGTTTTATTTGTATGATTAAGATGTAAACCCTGATATGGGTTCTCAATCAGAGAGGGGGTTTCATCGGCACATAAACCAAGAGGGATACTGGATGTAAGGAAGAATCCAGTAATAAAAACAAGTGACAATATGAGTCTAAAATGCGTTTTAATCATTTCTTGGAAAGAATTTGCAAATCTATAGATATATAATCTCCATTTGCAAATGGATGTATCGTTTTTTTTATAATAAAATAAAACCGGTAGTATTTGAGAGTTGGGCGGTAGGTGGGGAAATAAATTTGCGAGTTGAGAACTTGAAATTGTGATTTGTGAAGACACCCCCCCTCTCTGTTGGAATCAAGGTGGGGATTGGGATTGAGAATGAGAATGAGAATGAGAACTGAGAACTGAGATTTTCAAGGAGATTGAGATTATGATTTAGATAAAAATTAAAGAGTTGAAATGAAAATGGAGTATTATCAGGCAATTCGAACGATCCCGGAGGAATCCTATATTTGTAGCGATCTAACGCATTAACTCACGACCCCAGAGGGGTCACATATTTATAGCAACCTATCATATTATACCTACGACCCCAGCGGGGTCGGATATTTATAGACAATCCAGCGTTCTATACTAACTACCCCGGAGGGGGCGAACTCAATAATTCCTGGCAAACAACCATTCATTGTGCTTGAATATCTTCGTGGCTAATTGTCTGCATCAGGATTTACAGAATTTAAGGATTAACAGGATGGGGATGGGCGGGAGGAACACTGGGTTTGTTTGCCGGAGGATTTTAACTTTTTTCTTGATTTTGTCCGTATTGATCGATTATTTGTCAACCTATTTCAGGATGAGACAAGGAAATAAAA
>Ga0224506_10002151_pt1 | contig 13617 bp, 8 predicted proteins | sample SF_Jan12_sed_USG_2_FD_169108 | JGI IMG/M metagenome (GOLD analysis project Ga0224506, IMG submission 169108) | Sediment microbial communities from San Francisco Bay, California, United States - SF_Jan12_sed_USGS_8_1 | ecosystem: Environmental > Aquatic > Marine > Sediment | place: USA... | reverse complement strand
GAAAGCCACCACCCTTGGTGAAGAGAAAACATACAACATAGGAATAAACGAAGTGGATATTCAACATAGACTCGTCGGTGTAGAATTCAAAGTAAGGTTCGACGCCACACTTCTAAATGTGGTTGACGCTGTAGAAGGACCTTTCATGAAGGACCCTGCTTGGGCTTTAAACGGCACACAATTTGTTGGACCCATAATTGAGGAAGACGCGGAAGGATGGTTTGTGCTCATCGGCATCCTGTTATTGCCCCACGAGAAGGGAAATTGGACAGCTTTTCCCGAAGGCAGCGGGGTGCTAGCGTCAATAACGTTCAGCGCCATATACTTCGACCCTACTGGTCAATCCCTGAAGAGCGACATAATCCTAGATGACGTCAAAATGGCCAATGACCAAGCCCAAAAGATACTGCCCCAAAAACCAGCAGAAAATGGAGTGTACGAAGCTGCCCTGCGAGTATTCCAAGGTCTTGTTGACATCTACACAGAATGGTCCCTAGTTTATCCAGGAAATGATCCTGACTGGGGAGGAAAAGGTGAAAACATGCCGAGCGATGGCTTTCCACCCCAAGCTCAAGTAACTCTTTTCGTCGAGGTAACCTACAAAGGAGATGTGGTTCCCGGCAAACCAGTGTCAATAATGGTATATGACCTCAGTGGCAATTTAGTGTTTGCGAGGACAACCCCAACAAATGAGCTTGGCATAGCGAACATGAGTTTCAGAATTCCTCAAGACAAATCAATATTCGGCACATGGACCGCCGTGGCTGTGGCAGAGATCGCCGAAAACCAAGTCGAAGATTCTGTCCAGTTCGAAGTTGGCTACATCGTTAACACATCTCTTCCAACAATTGAGGGTGTTCAGTGCAAAGGAGATTCGGTTGTACTAACAATAGAGTATGATAGCATAATGCTGTATCAAAGCGTGAACGCAACCTTCGAATTTGTGCTCTACGACGATCTTGGTTTCCCTGTTGTGAAAGGATCTGTACCTGCAACAGTGGCTCCATCCGGCAATCCTCCAATTGAGTTCACAATAACCATTCCGAAATGGGCTTTCTCAGGAACCGCGACCCTTTATGCCAACGTCTTCTATGACCTCAAGACCTACAATGTAGAGACAGAACAATTCCCGACAGTGAAGTTCTATGGCGAGGAAGCATCGACTACCTTCGAAATAAAGTATTGTGGGTAGCCCCCTTCTTTCCCTCTTTTTATCATACATACACAAAACAGAGCATCCTATGCTGTCCTACGGAGGTAAGCGTTTGATCCGAAATGTTACATATTACATTGTTCGAAGAAAAGACTAATTAGCTTATTCAAGTAAAATTAGATGTGAGGAAGGTTAGGTGTTGTCGAAGTCTCTGCTGTCAATCAACCGTCAATTACAATCCCTTCCTCCACTTCTTTTCATGATCTCCCTGTTACTTGTGTTGTCTCTCAACCTACCCACATATGCTGAGGTGGCTTCCGAGTTAGAAATCGCCGCAACAACGAACAAAACCCTTTACAACCTCGGTGAAACCATCCAAATCAGCGGAACCCTAACGCTGAACGGATCCCTTGTTCCAGAAGGACTCGTGGCTGTTCAAGTGAATGATCCCTCAAATAGAATAGTTGTAATGAGAACCTTGCCAACTCCTCTTCCCCCAGCTAACTTGACATTCGAGATTGTGGAGGTGCTTCCCATTGATTGGCAGGGCAATCCGAAAGATGCTTTCACGCGGGGAACTTCAGCATACTTCAAGGTGACCCTCAGAAATGGCGGCACCGTTTCAAGGGATGTAACATTAACTTTCAACGTATATGACGTTAACATGGTGACTTTAGGCGTTCAATGGATCAGGCCTCCACCCATTCCTCCAGGTGTAGAGGAAATTACCCTCTCTTTTCCAATATCCAATACAGCCTCTCTAGGGAAGGCAATTGTATGTGTCAACGCCTATAGGAGTTTGCCCCAAGTAGGTGGGACTCCATACTGTCCTGAAAACTCAGCAACCTTCACAATAGTTAGTGGCTACGCCCTTGGTGAAACCACCTCTGGAAGCCAAATTGAAACAGCCGGTTCAAATGGATCCTTCAGCATGACTTTTAAACTGCCAAGCTACAATGGGGCAGAGTTGGGTATATACCCCATATATCTAACTTCTATAACTGGGGGGAGACCTGACACCCTTTTACTGACGTTTAGAGTTCAACTTAAAGCCGACTTGAACAAGGATCTAATCGTCGACATCTACGACGTGGTAACTGTAGCCAAAGCCTTCGGCTGCAGGCCTGGAGACGCTAACTGGAATTCCTTGGCTGACTTAAATGACGACGACGTAGTCGACATCTACGACGTAGTCTTGGTTTCCGTCGACTTCGGGAAAATTGCCACTTAGTGTCGTCAGCAAAGTTGGAAAACAGTTTCTGAAGAGTTAAATAGTTCTTCAGAGTCTAATAGTATGGAAGCCTACCCGAAAGGAGAAAGGAGAAAATGCGAAGGGATTTTGTCTTCACCTTTTTTGTGTGTATGTTCTTGTTATCTATACCCGTGGCGGGAGTCAACGCCTCACCTCAGACAACCGTTTACGTCTATCCGGAGATAAGTGAGGTGAAGGTAGGCGAAACTTTCACTGTGGACATCAAAATAGGTGATGTTTCGGGTCTTCAGGGTTTGGACTTCCGTCTTACCTATGACACATGTATTTTGGACGGTTTGAAAGTAGTTGAGGGCCCGTTCATGGCGAGTGGTGGCCCCACCTTCGTGATCAAAATGGAAGTGGAAGATGAGATTGGCCTGGTTTGGGTTGCCATAGTAATCTATGGAGAAGCGTGGGCTGACGGAAGTGGAACTTTGGCAACAATCACCTTCAACGCTACAGCTTCGGGAGAAACTGTCCTAAATCTTTCCTCGGACGTTTGCACCTGCGGTCCAGAATGGATCCCACACACAGACTTGGATGGCTACGTTACGGTCTCGGCAGACCCCGCAGACCCCCCTGACTCACCTGATTCACGCAGTTCGCCAGATCCACCTGATCTAGACGTCAACGGAGACGGAATCTTTGATGTGTTTGATGTGGTTACTGTGGCTAAAGCCTTTGGCTCTAGGCTTGGAGACGCTAACTGGAATTCCTTGGCTGACTTAAATGACGACGACGTAGTCGACATCTACGACGCTATCTTAGTTGTACAAAACTTCGGCCAAGAGTGATGGAATCCTACGGCTAAAGTTTCCTCCTTTTTTTATGTTTCAGGGTCTGTGATAGATCCTAGAGCTTCATGTCATTCATGAAATAGTTATTTTATAGAAAATTTTTACTGAAATCTTATAAGAACGATTGTGAAACTGGAATGTGTCAAAGAAGAAAGGAGTAAGATGAAATGGCAAGGAAAAGTGTTCTGATTACTATGGTTCTATGTTTGATCTTGTTTGCTTCATTTGCATTACTTGCACCAGCTTCACCGACGCCGAGTCCCGAAACACACCTATATGTCGTCATGGGTGGTAAAATAATAAGCAGTACTCAACTTGGCACGTTTCCAGAGACAATCGATACTATCCCGTTCGCTTCTCGACCCCCAGAGCTAACTCCTACGTATGGTCGACAAGAGATAACGTTCAGCGATCCGGATCCCGAAACCGGAGTAGTAGACTTAGCTGTCCCAGCTGCGAGCTACGTTGGAGTGGAACATGCCTTCTATGATGACACTTCACTATTATGGTACAAAATTAATGTATCAATGGACACAGATGGATACGGGTGGCTGTTCACGGGCACTGGTACATCCCCACTTCTCGGTGATGTAGACTGTTACACATACGGAGATAATAGTGGCGTCTACTGGGGCCCCGAGTCACCCCTTGCCGATCAAAAGGCGGGAAATCCGGGTGAATTACCATCTCCTGGCGACGACGGCGTGGCTGGTACAGACGATGACGGTTTTGGAGACGGTACGGCAGACCCAGCGGGATCCTCCATACTCTATGTGCCAAGCACGCTAACTACGTTGTACTGGGATGGAACAGCATGGAGAGATTTGTTTTCAACGCCTTGGCCGCAAGTGTTTACAACTGGAACCGTTTACGATATTATAACCGAGGAAGCGAGCGAAATAAACGGTGTGAGCTACACAGCGAAAGGAGAACCTTGGGAGTTTCTTGCAGGTTTAGATCACTCTGGGCAAGATGTAGACTGGGGTCAAGCAAACTGTAATGCTTATGTGACTTACGTTTGTTCTTGGTCTGTGCTTGATGTCTCAACAGCCTTAGGCGATTTGGATGTAATATTCGAAACCGTTGAAAAAATTGTGAGAGAGGATCTGGTAATCGCTGACATCAACTGCGACGAAACCGTTGACATCTTCGACGTAGTGACGTGCGCAAAGGCCTTTGGAACTGAGGATGAAGGGCCTGGGCCTGACGGTTTGTGCGAAACAGCAGACGATAAGCCTGTTGCAGACGCTGGTTTCGACGCCAAGGCGGACATCAAGCCGAATGGTTTGATAGACATCTTCGACATAGTAGCAATCGCCAAAGATTTCGGAAAAGCAATTACGCCGTAGCATACACATGCAACTCAAACAAGAGAAAACAGAACAAATCTCCTCACCTCCCCTCTTTTCTACATTTCATCCGAACAGGAATAACCACCTTGTGCTTCTCTACATTGTGAACACAGCTTTTTACAGTGTCGTCAGGTAGAAGGAAAACAGGGAACACAAGCGAAAAGCATAAGAGAACTTGGTACAAACCATTGAAAGGTGTTGAAGGTTGTCCATATTAAAACGTAAGTCTAACATAGCGTTGATTGTTGGAATACTTATCATAGTATTGTTGATACCCATATGGTATATGATGCTCGCGCCTTCTCTGATAACATCAGAATTAGAGAAAATAGATTTAGAAACCAGCTATGTGGGCACTTTTGGAAAGAAAGGATACATAGGTACTCACTCTATAATAAACAGAAGTGGCGTGTGGGAGATCCCAATAAGTGTCACAGCGCACGTATACGCTACGAAGGTGGAAGGAGAAAACGTCACTCTAAGGATAGATGCGACTATGATTAGAGAAGATTATGGAGAGAAACTACCGGAACCATTTTCTGTAAACTCAACGTACCTATTTAACAAATTCTCACTGGAGAATGTAAAAGACTCCTCTGAAGCTGACAAACCCAGAGAGGGATACGATCCCCTTTATCCATCACACCTCAAAAGCGGAGAAGACATTTCTAACGCGTGGCTTGAGAACCTAAACATTACAGCCACTTTAGAGTTTAGAGAAAGCATAGTGGAACAAGGCGTGACACTTTATAGGTACTTCGTAAACGAAACACTAACAAAATTGCTTTGGATCGAAGACCTAAAAGAATCTCGAAACTGTTCTTTAACCTCCACTAAATTAATAGTGATCGAACCTCTTTCGGGACTGCTTGCATACACTGAAAACGAAACATTAGACTGGATTATCACTCATGATGCCACTGAACTTCCATTCGTCTATCTCACATATATGTCCACAGATGAAGCGAAGACTGAAGGAATAGCAACCGCAAAGACAGCCCACGACGCTTTGCAACTCTTGGAATTATATATACCAGCGATCCTTGGCGTAGTTGCCGTCGTACTAGCAATCGTTTTCATCTTCAATCTACGAAGACTCAAGAGATGATGTGAAATTTCTCATTTTTCTCTGAATTAGTCAAACTTTCCTAGCGGGCGCGTGCGCACGCAAATGCGTTAATCAAATTTCAGGGTACTTGACGCTTACGAATTTCACACCTACATGTATTTTCTACGTCGCAAAAATAAAAAGGGGGGGGATTCACGCGCGCAGGTTGAATTTTACTCGTTTGTCTCGCGCACGCAATTGCTACGTATAGGTGCCGAAATTCATTGCAATACGTACGAGGTCATAGATGTCGATGATACCGTCAGAGTTCAAGTCAGGGACTGGGTTCCACCTTGGATTTTCAGGATCGGCTCCAAAGGCCATTGCAGCTGCGACAATGTCGTAGACGTCGACGATCCCATCTCCATTCACGTCAGGGGAGGCTTTACCTTCAATAACTCTCACAAATCCGTCAACAGCCGTGTACTCTATAGGTAATGCGTCGGGGTCTGATAGCTTTACGTCGAAGAGTTCGAGTGCACAGCTGCCAATGGCTGTGGCATTGAAGGTGATGGTTGCCAAAGTTCCACTTCCTTCAGGAAACGCTATCCAATCGGCATTTCCACCGTCCACGTGGGGTAACAGTATAATCCCAAAACCCACATAGTCACCGTCGAAGTATGGTCCAAGGAACTGTGTGCCGTTTAGTGCCCAAGCAGGGTTCTTCATGAAAGTTCCTTCTACAGCGTCAATCGCCTCTAACATGGTGGCGTTGAAGCGTACTTTGACATCGACACCAATCAGCCTGGCAGTAGTTTCAACAGTGCTAATGGTTACGTCAATGTTAAAGACGCTGCCGGTGAATGTGTTACGGCTTGCAGGATCTATCGCAAGCTTTGGTTTCGCTACACCAGGAACCAAGATTTCATAGAACCCATCCACATCCTCGTGGTCAATCGATACGGCGTTAGAGTCTGAGACTTTTGAGTCATAGAGGTTTAGCACACATGAACCACCTTTGGGTGGTTGAGAGATAACCTCAAAGGTGAGGGTTACCAGTTTTATGGTTCCGGTGAAGGATTCTGGGAACGGCGCGGCCATGGGCAACGCTGATAGGCCGTGGTACCACCTGCCATGAGTCGCGTTGAACTCTTGTTGTATGCCGGGGCCAAGCAGCAGACTGTTCGGAGACTCCCAATGTAGGCCCGACGGAAGAATCGGATACTCTTCAGCCGTGCAGTTTAAGAGGGAATTATCCCAAGACAGTTTTACTTCCCAACCGTAGAGGTCCGCAACATCGTACATGGTTATGTCGATGGTGAATTGCTGGCCTACAGCAGGTTCAGGTCCCATAGTAACTGTCTCTGGTTCCACCTTGATCACTGTGCCGTTTCCTTGCGCCGTCGAAACTGTAGGGAAAATTGGTAATAGCAGGGATGCCAAGACGAAAGCCAATAAAATCTTCTTAGACATCTTATATCACCTAGTCAAATAGCTCCTTTCTCCTTTCTTTTCAGCGTCTCAGTTTATGCCGTGACAGATATTTAATGGTTGTGGAAAACTCCTCTACTTAACTCAGAATGTATATATAAAATGAAAGCGCATGCGATTCTCTATGCGAAAAGCATATTTAGAGATTCGTGTGTCTGCAATTCCATCTCATCATCTGTCTACGGAAGAACATTCCAGTAAATAAAATGTTCCACTTATTTCAACATTATTGAGATTGTTTTCAGTCACTTTTTTTGAGGTTTGTTAGGATCAGTATAGCGTCGTAGACGTCGACGAAGCCATCGTCATTCACGTCGGCGACTGGGTTCCATCTTGGATGTCCAGGATATGATCCTATGGCCTCTTCCCAGATAAGTAGATCAAGTTCGTTGACGACTCCATCTTCGTTCAAGTCACATAAGATTGTCTTCCATGGGTTCATATGAGGATAATTGTCCTTGTTGTTCTCGTCAATTAAGTACGGGGTGTCACCGACGCCGTCACCATTCTGATCTGTTCCATTGTAGTCGCTCCAGTGGTTTCCCTTTGCACCGTAGTCCCAAGTGTTTATGCTTTCAGTTGTCTCTACCTGAGCTGTGTTGTTCAAAAAGTTGTTGCAGTAGAAGGTATTGTCACTTGAATTTTCTGTCCTAATTCCGAGGAAGTTCTGGGACAGAGTGTTGCCCTTGAATTTGTTGCCGCTAGAATCGACTAGGCGTATTGCTTCGTCATTGTTTGAAACCGTGTTGCTTGCGATGGTGTTCCCAGAGGAGTTCCACAGCGAGATGCCTTCTAGATTGTTTAGGGCGTTCACGTTTGTTATGGTTGAATTAGTTATTTGCGCAAGCAAAATGCCCTGGCCGTTGTTTGTCATAGTTAGGTTCTTCACCTTGATGTTTGTTGAGTTTACTAGTCCCAAGTATCCTATTGTCTTGAATGTGGAAGGATCTACTACGAGGTTCTTCTGATTGGTTAAGTAATATATGGGCTTCCCATCTATCATGTTGGAAGTATCTACGTCTTGGATAAAATGGGAAAGTCCTTTGCCTTTGATTGCAAAGTTGTACAAGTTATCACTCATATTGTTGTGCCTGAAGGTGTTACTGTCGGATCCATTTATGGAAATTCCGAAGAAATTTTGCGACAATGTATTATTTTTAACAGTATTGGAGCTGCAAGACATAATATCGATAGCAATGCGACATTTTGAGGCCTTCATGCTTTCTATGGCCGAATAGGTTGAGTTCACGAACAATATGCCTTGCCAATTGCTTGACAAGTTTAGGTTCCTCACGGTGATGTTTGTGGAGTTTATTACAGCCACGTATCCTGCGTCGGTTGGAACCTGTTCGTTATGTTGGTTAACCCAATAGTAGATCGGTTTTCCATCCACTGTGTTTGAAGCGTCCACGCTATGAGTTAAATACTGTGAGATTTCACCCGAGACTCCGAAGTTGTACATGTTGTCGGTCATATGGTTGTTTCTGAGGGTGTTTCGTTCACCCGATACGATGATTCCAACGATCCTGTTGTTTGAGACACTGTTATCGCTCAAAGTGTTATTGGATCCAGCCAGCCAAATTCCTTGGTAACCGTTTTGTATGGTGAAGCCATCGATGCTGACATTCTGTCCGATTACGTGTATTATGGTTCCATTTCCCTCACCGTCCAGAATTGTGTTCATTTCCCCGACGAGCGAAATCGAGGATTTGTCTATAACAACGTTTTCGTAGTATATTCCTGGAGCCACATGCACTGTGTAACTTGGACTTGCAGTATCAACTCCTTCTTGTATCATGTCAAAAGGATGTTCTAGAGATCCGCCTTCTGCGGGATCACCTACGTTGTTGGCATCTACGTAGATTGTCTTCGGTTCGACCCGCGCGGGGTTCTCTAAGAACAGTGAAACAAGAAAGACTGACCACAGGAGTGTCAGAACAAGGACTGTTAGAATAATTCTCTTCTTCATGTCAACTCTCAAATCAAGGAGGTTGAAAGCCTTGATATTAAGATTACATTGATGACGCTAATATTAATGTCACAGTAATAATGTTCTAGAGCTTAATATTAGAGTTACAGTAACAACGTTGTAGTAAATCGTTACCCTAGGAGACTGTTGGACGATAGTTAGATGACGTCTATTTCGTTGAAACAACGAAGTGTGAAGGATATGGAAAACTGATTAGAATAGACTCTGTGAGTTCATAGTTTTCTCGAAGTCAAACTTATTTCTTATACATGTGTGAGCAGCTTACTCAATTGTGTAGTTATTTTTTCTTTTCCAGAGTTCTGCCTATGAATTTCAGTGACATTCAGGGTCAACTCGCTCACACTATTTGGAACAACATAGTTTTGCGCTTCAGGTGGATAGAACAATAATGTGCTCCCCCAAGTTGGGTCTGAACCCACTTCATTCATGGTCATCGCCACGGCCTGCCCTATCGTATGTCTTTCAGTAAATAATTTTTGGAGTAAACGTGTTGTTGCTAAATCAGTATGAGTTACGCCCACGGGTCCGTTCCAGCTAATGTAGGCTTTGGCGCCCTTTCCAATGAATGCCTCGGCCATGCTAGTGTATTTTAGTCCATCACAACCCATCACTATAATTATCGTGTTGTCAAATCTTCCGTTCATGGCATCTTTGACGAATAACGGACTGATCCCAAAGTATTTCTTCTCTTCCCCGACGTGAAACTGAGCGATGACAAGGCGATCGTAATACTCGTCCAAGAAGTACCTCCCAGAACTATATTCTTCAGAAGTGAAAAAGACCACGAAGTCGGATTCACCTCCTGCGTGGAGAGCAGAATGCACCCTAAAAATTATCAATTTAAAACCTTGTTTGGGGAGATCCCTATAGAAATCGACGTCGCTCTTGTGTGCTCCACCCGGGTAATACCAAACACTGAAGCCAGCTGCGTTGAGGATTGATTTAGACGTTTGATAGAAGGTTTGGTTAGGCTGAGAAATGCTGAGGTGATCAATTATAGCGGCTTTGAGCTGTGATGTGTGATCTCCATTTTGGTTTGAGGAGTACAGAAAAAAATAGACCAGAAAACATAATAAGAGGAAGACAACGGCAGCAACCCCGTACGTTAGTCTCCTCCCAGACACATGCTTTCTGCGTTTCCTTTTCCCCTGCCCTTTTCCTCTGGTCACTACTGAAACCTCAAAACACGTGCTATTCATCTCACGTTCGTGCGCACAGTCAACAAAAGATAAAAGCGCACGCGCGTTATTAATTGTTTTTTTATTCCACCCGATATACGGAGTCACCTTTCCTACTCAATATCAAATGCTATAGTGTCCACGTATTGAATCGAAACAATAGCAAACGACCGTTTTCATTGTTTGTCAAGGCTCTATGTTCATAAGAATAGAGGTTTTCGAGGGCTGAAATAGTTTCAAAAGATACATTCTTTGTGAAGAAAACCACGTAAAATATATCTCCACAAAACTTATATTGTAAAACAACTCAACAGTAGAGCGCTGAAAGGAGAAGGGAGAAATGAGCAGAACAACACATGTATCATGGTTAATAATGTTTCTGGTTGGACTATTGGTATCTTTGATTGGGACATCAATTGTTATGGGAAACCCGGAAACTTGGCATGTAATTCCTTCTGGTGGCCCCTTCGACCAAGTTGAAGCGTTTATAACAAAGACTGACATGGTGACCAACACAGGGTGCTGGGTGATATTCAAGGTAGAGATCGTTCCAACCGCCCCGCACTACGGAATGGGAATTGTATTCTCGACATCACGTACTACGATAGGTTTCCAAGTTTGGTATAAAGAATATGACGCGACGGACTACGGGTGGCATTACATGGAGTACGGAACTGGATGGGGGTCAAAACCTGAGGTGCATCTTCCGTATCTTGGTATAACTGCAACAGGCGACCACACAGGGAAAGTCTTTACTGTGAAAGTTCCAGTATCACCGCTAGGAGGATGCGATGAGGAGTTTTACTTTGCCATACAGTTCAGAACTAACTTGCTTGGCACGTTGCCCCAAGGCCTTAACCTGTGGGCTCAGACAGATGCATCACTATTTTTGTCTACACGAACGCCAGTTTGTCCAGTAGGCGGAGTCTGGGTTCCGATAAACAAGTTTGAACTACTTGCTCCATGGATAGGCTTAGCTTCATTTCTAGCAGTAACTACTTTGGCTGTATCCGTTGTCTTTGTCAAACGTAGAAAGAATCGAAATCTCTAATCCCCCCCTTTTTCTATTTTGGCAATCGAAGTAATTAGAGCGTCATTATGGATTCCTGATGTTCTTTGCAATAGTACCAATAATCGAAAATGTTTATGACGCTGTCGTTTTCTAAACTTGTGGGAGTATCCAATTATGTTGCCCTTTCACGCGGGCGCGGGATAGTTAACGTTAAGCAGCTTCTCCAAAGTTTCTGGCAATTGAAACTAGATCGTAAATGTTTACGGTTCCATCTCCATTTATATCTGCGAAGTGGTTCCAATGAGGATCTCCAGGTTTTGTTCCAAAGGCCAATGCTGCTACGACAACGTCAAATATGTCCACGACTCCATCATTGTTTGTGTCACCGGTGATTGTCTCCGTTTTTGTCCCTGTGATTTTAACGTTTTTGGGAGTGGGACTGTAGGTGAAGTATAGGTAATAATTTGTTGGATCTGTTGTTTCAGCTAATGTTAGAGGTTGCAGATCATCCACCAAAACGGTGTAGGAGTCACCCAAGAGAATTTTTGGAATTGTGACTCTGCAAAAGCCTAACGTACCATCTGAACCAGTAACTTTGAAGCTAACTAATTTGTCAGGTGGGCTGGAATAGAAATCTGATAAACTAGAATTGCTGATGACATCAACATCAAATGTTATTCCTTCCCAAACGAAGCTGAACGCTGTAAAGGGACCCATTAGTGGGTAATTGTCTCGAAAGCGCGATGTGTCTCCTATTCCGTCGCTCCCAGTCTCATTCTGGTAAGGACCGCTAAACTTGTCAACGCCAGTGTAGTTGCTCCAATAGTTGCCGCCAGAAGGGTAGCCTTCGTCCCAATCATCAACTGAGTCTTTGGTGTACGCTTGGTCTGTGTTGTTTATGAAGTTGTTGTGGTAAATAAGGTTGTATGAAGAGTATTTGAGATAGACTCCATAGTTGTTGTTCGTCATGTTGTTTCCAAATACAGTGTTGCTTAGAGAAGAAGAAATGTAGATGCCAGCCCAGTCGTTTGATATGATGTTTCCTGAAATGCTGTTGTCTGAAGAAGACAACAGTGCAATGCCAATAGCGTCGTTGTTTGTTATGTTGTTTCCAAATACAGTGTTATTTGAAGAAAAAGAAATGTAGATGCCGTCCCTGTTGTTTGCTATGGTGTTGTTGAAGACGCTGCAACCAGCAACTAAATGTAAGTAGACTGCAACAAGGTTGCTGCTACATAAGGTGAAGCTGGAAATGTTAACGTTATTCGCTCTTATTTCAATCCAACCATGTATGATTGTGGTGCTGCGCTTTTCTCCGACAAGCGAAACAGCCTTGTTAACAACAATATTTTCGTAGAAGGTTCCAGATTCGACGTAGACTGTGTCTCCGATACCACTGATTGCCGAGTCTACGGCGTCTTGTATTTTAGCAAAATCTTGTGGAACCCTAAAAACCCTTGCTTCTCTGACTTCTACGTGAGTGGACAAAATGTTGTTTGACACAATCATCTCGCCTAACACAGGCGTCGCGTAGACCGTAACGTTGTATCGCCCTTCAAGTAACGGAGTCCATGTTGAGCTGGTGGTTACTAATGAGCCGCTGGTCAGCGAATCAATAGACATAGAGTCTACGATGGTGCCATTAATCATCAGCCTTAACGTTACATTCGTTTCGTCACTATTTCCATGGTTGGCGACGGTGGTCTTGACCTCTGCTGTGCATCCGGGTCTAACACCCGGTGGTGCATCTAATCGAACCATGTGAAGGTCATGTGAGGGCGGCGCAACCGCTAGAGCCTTTCTAGCGTTAACTCTACCAAACCCGTAATATTCGTCGTAACCAGGGTCACCTAGGTCATCTGTGGCAAACCACAACTGACGTCTAACTTGATCCCGGGTCATGTTTGGGAAACGGCTCCAAATTAGGGCTGCAACTCCGGCAACGTGAGGAGTTGACATCGATGTTCCACTCTTGTTAGCGTAGGAATCATCATGGACAGTCGAGTAAATGTCGACGCCTGGTGCGCTCAACTCAATCCAGTTCCCAAAATTTGTCCACCGAGGCGAGTCGTCATTCTGGTCGGTTGCTGTGACGGCGACTACTTCATCGTAGGCGGCGGGGAAATGTTTGATGCTTGTGGCATCGTTTCCTGCAGCTGCAACTAGCAGCACGCCTTTATCGTAAGCGTGTTCTACGGCGTCACGAATCAACGCACTTTCTTCAAAGTCTCCCCAGCTCATGCTTATGATATTGGCGCCATTATCTGCTGCGTAGACTATCGACAAAGCGGCATCATCGTTTTCTAAATAGCCTATACCATCTGCCCCTTTATAGCCGGCCCTC
>Ga0224506_10002150_pt1 | contig 13620 bp, 12 predicted proteins | sample SF_Jan12_sed_USG_2_FD_169108 | JGI IMG/M metagenome (GOLD analysis project Ga0224506, IMG submission 169108) | Sediment microbial communities from San Francisco Bay, California, United States - SF_Jan12_sed_USGS_8_1 | ecosystem: Environmental > Aquatic > Marine > Sediment | place: USA... | reverse complement strand
AGTTCGACATTATCATGCTTTTTTCATGATGGGCATGAGGAATTTGATAGGATGTGCAAGCTCATAGGGGCTCTACATAACGCTCTCTTAGTTTCCTATGCAGAATTTTTCCAGTCGCTGTTCTCGGCATATCAGACTGTGAAATGAAATTTACTGATTTTGGCTTTTTATATCCGGCCATTTTTCCTCTGCACCATTCAATTACTTCTTTTTCAGTGGCAGTTTTGCCTTCTTTCAAAATTACAACTGCTTTCACAGCTTCTCCCCAGATGTCGTCGGGGACACCGATTACTGCAACGTCAAAAACTTTTGGGTGCCTTGCTATTATCTCTTCGACTTCAGAAGGATAGACGTGCTCTCCACCAGTTATAATCATGTTGTCTTTTCTGTCAACTATGTAGTAATAGCCTTCTTCATCACGTTTAACCATGTCTCGTGCAGTGAAAAGATTGCCCCTGAAGGATTCCTTAGTTTTTTCAGGTAATTTGTAGTATTCGTCAAACATCATGGGCCCTTTTGAATATAATTCTCCAGTTTTACCTATGCCTACTTCGTTTCCATTCTCATCTAGGAGCTGTACCACATCAGTCCCGAGACACTCTCGCCCCATCGACCCCAACTTTCTCAGTTGATCTTCAGGCTTAAGAATTGTCACCATTCCTGCTTCTGTAGATCCGTAGGCCTCATATAATTCAACACCTGGAAAACATTTGAGTATGCCTTTCTTGATATGACTTCGCGCTGGGGCAGAAGAGCACAAAAGTTTACGGACGCAACTCACTTCATACTTTTTTCTAACCGCTTCTGGGACGTTCAGCATTAAGTTGTAGTGGGTAGGTATCAGTGAGGTGAAGGTTATCTTCTCATTGGCCATCACCTTTAGAAGTTCAACTGGGTCAAAACCTTTGTCTCGCCCTACATAAAGGGATGCACCAACATACAAAAACAAGAGACCATAAAAAGTGGAGTTCACATGATAAAGGGACATAAGAATCATTCCGTAATCTTTCTCTGAGAAGCCAAATTCCACAGCGTTGATCAAATAGAAAGCTATGTATGATTCGTGGGAGCGAACAACTCCTTTCGGTATCCCTGTCGTTCCTGAAGTGTATATTTGAAGCCAAGTGTCTTTAACATCAACTCCTGCATCGGGCTTGTTTTCTGAAGCTTCCTCAATAAGAGCTTCATAGTTGACGTACCCTTCTGGAGCCCCTTTGCCCACAACAATGTAACCATTACCCTTGATTTTCTTGAGGTTTGAACGAATTAAATTGATGACATCTACAAAATCTTCACCGACTATTATTGCCTTTGCGTCAGAGTTGTCAACTACGTATTCGATTTCTTTTCCGATGTGACGCCAACTAATTGAAACACCCACTACTCCAATTTTTGCAAGGGCACAGACAGTCTCTATGAATTCCATACAGTTGTAAAGTAGAACCGCAACTCTATCTCCCTTATGGAGCCCCATGTCCAACAGTGCATTAGCCAATCTATTTGTCCTTGACTCCAGCTCGGGATATGTTCGTGTTTTTCCGTGCCAATCTTTGACAGCTAATTTCTTAGGATGATTCTTTGCATGTACTCTCAGAATCTGACCCAAGTTTAACGAAATCATGTTTTCTATTAGCCCTCCTAGCCTAAACCTCAGATGAATGGAAGAATAAATCGTCAGAGATTTTAAAATTGTTTTTCTTCTTTATCGCCTTTTGTATCATGAGAAATTATTATATTTGCTGTGTTGCCTTATTGAGATACCCTATCAGAGTGAGGTGTTCATGATGGAAATAAAAAAGGTTGCAGTTTTGGGGGCTGGGTTAATGGGTCATGGAATTGCCCAGGTCTCGGCTCAAAACGCAAAATACGAAGTCAACCTTAGAGACATAAAACAAGAATTCATAGACTCCGGAATGGGAATGATAAAGAAAAGTCTGCAAAGATTTGTTTCGAAGGGAAAGCTCTCAGAGAAAGATATGAATGAAATTCTAGGCAGAATTCATCCAATGATTGACTTAAAGAAGGCAGTTGCGGACGCTGACCTCATAATAGAAGCTATTCCAGAAAATGTTGAACTCAAGAAGAGTGTATGGGCAGAAGTTGACAAGTATGCTAAGCAAGGAGCAGTGTTCGCTTCAAATACCTCTTCCATCAGCATCACAGAGATGGCGTCAGCCACACATAGACCAGAAAAATTCTGCGGCATGCACTTCTTCAACCCACCACAAATAATGAATCTTGTGGAAATTGTTCGGGGAGCCAAAACTTCTGATGAAACTGTCACAGTGGTTGCTGAGGTAGCCAAGAGAATGGGAAAAGAGACGGTCATTTGTAAGAAGGACGCCCCAGGTTTTATTGTCAATAGGGTTCTCGTTCCAGCGCTGAATGAGGCCATCTTCCTCGTACATGAAGGTATAGCGGATCCAGAAGATATTGATAAGGCTATAAAGTTAGGTTTGAACTGGCCAATGGGGCCATTAACGCTTCTGGACTTTGTTGGCTTGGACACGACGTTAGCTATAGCGGAGCTTTTCACGAAGGAGTTCGGTGATTCCAAGTATCGAGCTTGTCCACTACTGCGGCAAATGGTTAGAGCAGGCTTATTAGGCAGAAAAACCAGTAAAGGCTTCTACGATTGGGGAAAGAAATAGATCATTTCCAGAGTAGGAAGATGAACATGGAATATAAAAATACACTATATGAAAAAAGTGAGGGTATAGCAACAATCACAATCAATCGTCCTAAAGCACTCAATGCCTTGAATGAAGAAACCGTCCTAGAGTTGTTAGCCCGCCTTAAGGATGCAAAAAAAGATGAAAATGTCAAGGTTGTAGTCATAACGGGAGCAGGAGACAAAGCATTCTCTGCAGGTGCTGATCTCAAAATGATGAAGGGAGCTGGAGCTGTAAAGGGGATGCACTTGTCTCAGGTGGGACAAAAACTGACCACGGAGATAGAGAAATTGGAAAAGCCAGTTATTGCCGCCATTAATGGTTATGCCCTTGGAGGGGGACTTGAGCTTTCCATGGCGTGTGACCTGAGGATAGCCTCTGAAAATGCAAAATTGGGACAACCGGAGATAAATGTAGGATTAATACCTGGTTGGGGAGGCACTCAACGTCTCCCAAGATTCGTAGGAAAAGCAATAGCAAAAGAAATGATATTCACTGGCAAAATGATCGACGCAAAAACTGCAGAAAGACTCGGTTTGTTAAACAAGGTTGTGCCAGCCAACGAGTTGAATTCCACAGTTACGGAACTTGCCAACGAACTTATGAACAAGCCTCCAATAGGACTTGAACTCGCAAAACAGCTGATCCATAACAGCACGGAAACCGACCTAAGAGTGGGACTGACCCACGAAGCAGAAGCCTTCGGCATCCTCGCATCCACAGAAGACTTCAAAGAAGGAGTAACAGCTTTCTTAGAAAAGCGAAAACCGGAATACAAAGGAAAATGACGGAGTATTTGCGTTCCTAGTTTGCCCTCAACCTATATCACCGCGCGCCTAAGAATCGTTGAGCGTGCATAACACACAAGGAAACAAACTTTTGTAAGCCTTGAGTGTTTCCACCGCTTATTTCGATCACAAAAGCGTAACGTTAAATATTGTGCTGTTCTGTAAAATTGTTCTAACTGACTGGAGAGAGCAAGAATTGAGAAGAGTTGCTATTGTCGGTGGAGGAGCAACTCGCTGTGGAAAAAGAGAGGCTACCTGGAGAGAATTGGTACAAGAAGCAGGAAAAGCAATGTTTGAAGATGTCGATAACATATCTCCAAAAGAAGTGGACGCCCTTTTAGTCGGCGCAGCACAACCAGAAAGATTCGTGTTTCAAGTCCATGTAGCACCAATGGTCGCTGAACATCTTGGTATAACCCCTAGGAAAGTAATCGCGACAACAGAACTCATGTGCGCTTCAGGTCAAGCCGCCATCAGATACGCTTGGGCTTGCATAGCAAGCGGTATGGCTGATATGGCTGTTGCATTTGGTGTGGAAAAGATGTATATGCCGGACATGGCTGAGGCGCAGACAAATATGACGTGTGTGCTTGATCGAGAATGGGATGGAATAAATGGATTGTCAGCTCCGCCTTTCTTTGCCATGACCGCCCAGAGGCATATGTATGAATATGGCACAACAAAAGAACAGATGGCATTGGTCTCAGTAAAGAATCATCACTATTCTACGATGAACCCAATCGCCCAATTTCAGAAGGAAGTTCCGGTAGAAAGCGTGTTTAAATCCCCTATGATAGCGCCCCCACTCAATTTGTTTGACTGTTCTGGCATAACCGATGGAGCTGCTGGAGTTGTTCTTGTCCCTGCTGATAGAGCTAAGGAATATACAGATACCCCTATGTACATTATTGGATCTGGACAAGCCAATATAGGTAATGCCATAAACAACTTAGCCAGCATAACAGAATGGATTCCCCTTAAGCTAGCCGTTGAAGAAACGCTGAAGACGGCAAAAATCACGTTGAAGGAAATAGACATTGCGGAACTGCATGACTGCTTCACTATATCTGAAATTATGGAATACGAAGCCTTCGGCTGGGCCAAAAAAGGCGAAGGCGGAAAATTCATTGAAAACGGGGAACCATACATAGGCGGAACAATAGCGGCAAATCCACGAGGAGGACTACTTGGATGCGGTCATCCATTAGGTGCAACCGCAATTCTCCAAACCCTCGATATACTACACCAATTCAGAGGCGATGTTCCCAAAGGAAGATCCGTTAGCGATGCGGAAATAGCGGTTACCCACAACCTCAGCGGCGCTGCCAACGTCCACAGCATATTAGCCTATTCGAGGACTGAAAAATGAAGAAAGTAGAATTCGAGAAATTAAAGCGACCAGAAACAATAAAGCTCCCAAGCATGCTGGACTTTTATCCATTGGAAGACGAGAAAAACACTCGAATCAGTCCCTTTTTCAGCAATTTGAAAGAAAGGCGTTTAACCACAACAAGATGTGAAGAATGCGGTAAGGTGTTGTGGCCCCCAAGAATCGTTTGCTCCAGCTGTTTCTCGGATGATCTGGAATGGATTGATCTGGGAACTGAAGGTGAACTCTACGCCTTCACAGAGATGAGACTTGGCGCACCTCTAGGCTTTGTAGACGATGTGCCCTTCTGCATCGGCATCGTGAAAATAGGTGGCCTTTCAATATCTGCTCGAATAGACAACGCAAAATATGAAGACCTTAAGATAGGACAGAAAGTTCAGCTGAAAGTTGTTGAACTAGACGACGGAAGAGTGTTCTATAGATTCGATGCTGCTAAGGAGACTCCATAATAAAGTTGAACGCCCAATTGCTCCAAGTTACACTTCTGCAGATTTCTTTCTTCTTGTGTAGATGGTTTTGCACTTATCACACTCAACTAGAAAACAAGTTCTGCAAGCTTCATTATCTTCATTTAACACGGCTTTTTCCAGACGGACCTCGTAACCTAACGATTTGTAGAGTTCTACAGCTTCGCTCAGGCGAGGTTCATCTGTCGTAAATTGTTTGACCCAACCCTTCCGCTTTAACTCTCTTTCTATTTTGTCTCTAGTATAGTGCGTCCCCAAGTAATCTTCTCCTATCCAAGGACTATAGCAAGTATAGATATGAACCTTAGTTAGATTTTTTAATGATGATGAAAAAATGGGTATCAGAGATATTGTAGTTTCAGCTAGAGCCTATGGCGCTTCATTCTTCGGCGGCGAACAAAATAAGATACCACCAGCAACACATGTAATGGTATTCCTATGGATATTACATAAATTAGTGGCCAAGGACTTTCTTGTGTCGCCGCCCACGAACCTGCTAAGTAGAATCCAATAATCAGAATAACTGTTGCTATCCGATATGGTAAAGGAAGAACTTCATCCTTTGATTCGCATTTTCCTTTCGTCATTCAATCACATAATTAGAACTGTATTATTAATCAACTATTGTTATGGCAGTTGATACTTGTTGCGCACTAAAGCCTACATTCTAGTAGAGGTCTTCTTCAACTCCTAAATTCTGCTCCGGCAGTTTCCCATATTTCTTAAGGAACTGCTGAAGGAGTTCACTCTCCCTCATGGTAAACATCTTCGCCTCTTCAAAAACAAAATATTCGGCTTTTTCATTAGAAGCCAACTGCTCCTCCAGTTCCTTTCGCATATTCATAGTTCCCTTTATGTAAATTACCATCTTGTTCTCGTCGAGCAGTTGGTAGACGCCTTCCGTTTCGGGAACCGTGGCTATGTTCGGAGCTTCAAGTTTGAGCCACTTCTCTGGTGGTAGAGTCGGCTGAGAAATTTGCAGTCTCAAATCGCACCTTAAACAACGCTTTGCCTCTTCAACCGCCATCTTCTCGCCAAAGCCAAGTTCAACCTCAGCGAAGTTTCCGTGCCGTTTTTCAACGGGGAGGCTTGGCATCTCAGCACGGTTTCTCTTCAGGAAGTCTTCCTCTCGCCCAAGCCACGGGTCTGGTTTTTCAAGCGCAACTAATTCTTCTTCAAGATTTCCGCTTCCGCCCAAGCGTTTGTCTATGGCTGCGGCAGTCTTCCTTCCAGATGCCACAGCCTCAACGATTGATGTTGGTCCGCTAATAATGTCTCCGCATGCGAACACGTTTGGGATGTTAGTTTCCATCTTGGCTTTGTTGACTTCTATGGTGCCTAAACTAGAAATTTTTAGTGGGCTTTCGCCACCAAAACCCGAGATGTCTGAAGATTGGCCTATGGCAAAAATTACCATATCAGTCTTCACGGTTTTCGTCTCTGATTCATCAAAGGAAGGATTAAACTTGCCGTCTGAGTCAAACACGGATATGCAACGAACTAGTCTTGCACCAGCAACTCGGCTGTTTTCGCCTGTGATTTTGTTGATTCCGTAAGAATTGTCGATGGTGATTCCTTCCTCTAAGACCTGCTGAATCTCCCAAGGGAAGGCTGGCATCTCTTCACGTGTCTCAAGGCAGGCGACTTGGACTTGTTCTGCGCCGAGTCTTAGGGCGGTTAACGCCACATCCATAGCAACACTGCCACCGCCAATCACAAGAATGTTCTCACCAATTTTCACATCTTTTCCAAGTCTAAAATCTCTTAGAAAATCTAGCCCTCCCAAAACTCCCTGTAACTCGACGCCTTCTATCCTCAACTTTCTACTCAGTGGCAAACCGGTGGCGATGAGTATGGCGTCATATCCTTTGTCCTCGAGTCCTTTTAGGGTGAAATCCTTTCCAACCAAAGTATTGGTCTTAACTTCTACTCCAAGATTCAAGATATCTTCTAAATCCCTTTCAAGAACCTCTTCTGGTAAACGATACTCCTGCGCCCCATACCGCATCATCCCACCAAGTTCAGGCATACCCTCAAACATCGTCACTGAATGGCCAAGCTTGGCTAGGTAATAGGCAGCTGTGAGCCCTGCGGGGCCTGAACCAATGATGGCTATGTGCTTTCCAGTTCGAGGGGCAATCTTGACCCTTTGCTTCCATATCTTCGTGCCGTGATCAGCCACAAAACGTTTTAGGGCGCATATTGAAACTGGGTCATCAATTTCTCCACGTCGGCATTCACTTTCGCATGGACGGGCACACGCATGACCGAGAACGGATGGAAGAGGCATTTTTTCTCTAATGACTGCTACGGCTTCGGCGTATCGACCTTGGGCTATTAGATAGGTATATCGAGGAACGTCTATTTCGGCGGGACACGAGAACTTACACGGGATTAGACTGACTTCACGTTCACCGGCTATGACTTCTTTGTCCGTTAAGGCTCCGGTGGGACAGACCTCTATACATGCGCCACAAAACTTACAACTAGATTCCTCGAGAGTAGGAGCCACCGTGCCTACAAAGGCTTCACCATTTTTGCAGACAAAGCTTAACGCTTTGACACCTCGGATGTCTTGGCAAACTCTCACACAGCGAGTGCAGCCGATGCATATGTTGTAATCACGTGTGAATAATGGGTCATCTTTTATTACCGGAAGGCTTTGAGGCACATAGCGTGGGGTGTCTTCTCTGATCCCTATATATTCTGCAATCTTTTCTAGTTCGCAATTTCCAAGTTTTGGGCAACATCGCTCTGCGACTGGAACGTTAGTTGGGCATGGTTCTCGTGTGCAACCTTCTTTTTGGGCGCATATTAGGCAGGCGTGAGGGTGTTTCGCAAGGATGAGCATAAAATTTTCTCGTCTGGTTTCTCGAACTCGTTCTGTGTCTGTGTAAACCTTCATTCCATCTGTAATGAGGGTGTCGCAGGCTGGAACCAATTCTGGTTGTCCTTTCACCTCTACCAAGCATAGGTTGCAACCATCGAATTCTTTCTCTGGAGTATCCCCCGTTATCTGCTCACTACCGCGATAAACTGTGTTAATGGCTTTTCCCTTACGGGAAGGTGTTAAGTCCGGGTGGTAGCAGAGAGATGGAATATAGATATCATTCTTTCTTGCTGCCTCTAGTATAGACAACTCCTTAACTGCTAGAATTCTGGTGTCGTTGATAAAGAAGGCCACTGTTTCCATAAGCTTCAGCTTCTATGACCAAAATTTATGAAAACTGTTCGCGCTCACCAAGAGTGACTTATCGCCTTTGGTTTGCAAGCGACAACGCAGGGCATCTTTCTTGCTCCATTTATTGGCTTGCACGGAGCACAACTATACTTGATTTTTTTACGCTGTTCTTCTCTCACTACTGCCATGTCGCCGTCTTCTATATCGTATTCATTGGGGATGATTTCAAGGACGTCATAGGGGCAAGCTTTTACACAGTCGCCACAACCATTGCACTTGTCGGTGTCTACTATTATGAAGTAGTCACCTGAACCATCCTTGTAGCCGTAGTGTGCCAGCATTTCAACCGCCATCCTTTAACGTAAACCAATTTGTTTTTCGTAGAGGGCTTTAGCGAATAAGGCTGCTCCTAAGGACCCAGCCAAAATGGGGTCAATATTGGGTTTCAACGATTTAATGCTCAATAGCCGTTCAACTCTTTCAATGACCCCCGCATTTTTCGCAACACCTCCAGTCACGACAAAGTCTTTCTCAACACCAACGCGCATAAGCAAATCAACTATTCTGTCAGCCATAGCTGCATGGTAGGCAGCTGCGACCCTCTCTTTTGGCCACCCCTGCCGCAATAGTGCCAAAGACTCTGCTTTGGCGAAGATAACGCACGTGTTACTGACTGGTTGTGGTTCTTCATCCACACTCAGAGAAACTTTTCCTAAATCTTGAATGGGAACGCTGACCAAGTCGGCGAAAACCTCTAGACCTCTGCCAGTTCCTGCTGCACACTTGTCATTCATCAGGAAGGATAGGACTTTTCCTCTCTCGTCACATCGAATGGCCTTACAGTCTTGTCCCCCGATGTCGAGAACGGTTCTGACCGTTGGCCCGTATATGTAATGAGCCCCTCTGGCATGACATGCTATTTCTGTTATGGTTCTTTTGGCGAAGGGAACGTTTACTCTTCCGTAACCAGTTCCTACAACATAGTGCAGATCGTCGAGTTTTAATCCAGTCTCCTCTATAGCCCAGTTCATCACCTTGACTGCTGTTGCTTCACTGACCCCTCCGGTTCTCATGGCAGAATAGGCGTAGAGTTCACCATCGAGCATTACTACTGCCTTACTGCCTACAGATCCTACATCAACACCGGCGGTTATGATTTTGGAGTTGTGCCAATCTTTATCAAGTACTGTGTGGCGGTATTCCGGCCATCTCCAATACTCCTGAGTGTTCATTTCAGCCATTTCTTATCCCTCCTCAGATTCAGAGGCAATTATTGCGGTACCCAAAGCACCTACATATTCTGGATACTCAGGAACGATTATTTCAGTGTTCAATTCCTTTTTTAAGGGTGGTAAGAAGCCGGGATTTAGCGCCGCCCCCCCTATCAAGACCACATCTTTTTCTACGCCAACTCTGAGAACCATTGAACTTATTCTGCTGGCAATGGCATCGTGGATGGCTCGAGATATGTCTTCTTTCGCCACTTTGGAGTGAATAAGCGTCACAACCTCTGATTCAGCAAAAACACAGCACTGGGCATTCATAGGTATCGTCTGTGTGGATTTAAGGGCCAAAGGACCCATGTCTTCAACCTTGACTTCAAGTGCCCTAGCCATGGTTTCCACAAAAGTTCCGGCACCCGCAGCGCACCTTTCGTTTATCACAAAATCCTTCACTATCCCTGCTGGACCAACCTTAATTCCCCTTCCTTCCTCAGCTCCCACATCTATAACGGTCTTTACGGTAGGAACGATGTGGAAAGCTCCTTTTGCATCAGCCACTACTACAGAGACCACTTCTTCGGCATTTATTGGAGGCTTATCGTGAACCGCCTCTCTACCCATTCCAGTGGCAAAAACCCTTTCAATGCCATTCCGTGAAAGCCCAGCTTTTTCCAAGGCGTTTTCAAAGGGGCCAATTGCTGATTTCAAAACGTCAAACCCAACCAGAGTCTTCGCCTGCTCTAACACATCCCCGTCTTTCAGGATGACAATCTTTACGGATTTGGCTCCTACATCTATACCAGCTGTTATCATACAATTACCTCCTACATCATTCTATCAGCTTTTTTAATCCCATGCTCTCGAAAAAGGCGGTGAGACGTGCCATGGTTCCAGCAAAGTCAAACTCTCTTTCGTCACCCATGTTGCCTTCGAAGGGGAAGACTGGAACGCCAGCTTCGAGTAAGCCGAGACGGTTTTCCGCTATGTGGACGCTTAATCCTTCGCAACCTCGATTGTAATGTAGTAGCACAGCATCCACGTTCCATTGGTCAACAATGTTTTTTATCATTTGGGTTTTGAGTTCTGGCCTGTAGAAATGAGCCCACTCAGGTTTGTGTAGAGTCCATTCTACTATTGCTCTTAAAGCTTCTTCTCTGGTTTGTGGCCTTTTTTCAGGCAAGGTTTTTGGAGTCCATGTGCCATCTGCCTTGAGTTCCCACATTCCGATCAAGCCAAAGGTGTAAAGTGAGCCCAAAGAAACCACTCCATATTTCTCCATCTCCCTGAACACTTTTAGGAAGCCCCATGGGGGTTGAGTGTCTGTTATCACTCTGAATCGTTCATACGGTGTGGCTGCGATTCCTCTCTTGACCCTGTCTCTGATTTCATCTCTCAGCGTCTCATAAAAGGCAACACATTCGGATTTATGCTTCATCAAAGTACCCATTACATACAAGGAATACATGGATTTCTCGTCCAAGGGTGCTGGAACAGCCTTGTTGAGACTGCAGATTTCAGCCCACAAGGATGTAGCCTTCATTTCATTCCAAACAGCGTCACAAAGAAGCTTGTCATTGTATTCTCTGCCCGTCGTTTTTTCAAGCCAGTCGATGCCGTCGTTCAGTTGTTGGATGATATAATTTACCTTGTAATCTTCTATTTTCTCATTGGGACCAGCATATCCTACTGAAACATCGACGCAGTACATGGGAATCTCTTTTTTCTTCTTCTGCTTCTCAAGCCACCTGACCACTTCATACCACTTGCCATGACTACAGCAGATGTGATCTTGCCATATGAAGTCTGGAATTGGCGCTCCCTCAACAACCGTTCCGTCAGTTAGTATAAACTTGTCTAGCAAAATTGCCCCCCAATAGTTCCTCATGTAAGCGCACAACGTTCGTGGGAAACCCGCTCCTTCCACCGCATCATGGCATTGGGCCGCAAAATCCTTGAAAAATGCTATCGTTGCTCCATAAGGCTCGCCGGTTATACAGTAAACGTCATCACCAAGGCCGGCTGGTATTGAACTGAAGGCCCAGGCGCCGCCTGCCCATCGTATTCCACCTTTCTCAGGGGCCTCTAGATAATCCTCGTAGTAACTTTTTCTCAGATTTTTTCCTTCATTCCAGCATCTTAACCGTTCGGTTGGATGTTCCTTAATTTTTGTCATTTTTTCACCTCAAAATAGTTCCTCAAGTCCGGTTAGAGTTTCTAGGAAGGCTTCAACTCGGGTTCTGAATTGTCCCCACGGTACGGTTACGTCGAATTCTAACGGATATGTGGGCACTCCAATATCCTTTAGGGCTTCTCTGAGAGGTGGGACCTCAATTCCATGGGGGTCACAGAACTTGTTTTGTATGACTAGGGCTCCTTGGATTCTGAATTGTTTTGCCAGATCAACGGCGTGCTGAATTCTCGTGAACTCGGGCCAGTCTTTGCTTGGGCAAGGCACCCTCTGAACATAACGTGTCGCAATCGCTAGCAGTCTGTCTTCATTAGGAACGACATCATTCCAGAGATATCTGCTTCCTGTACAGTGTTCGTCAATTACGAAGGTTGCATCCAAATCTTCTACGTTTTTCATGAACACTCTGTCATCGTCTTCGCTGCCGATGATCATTAGTCGAACTCCTGGATTGCGGTCAAGTTTTCGATTTGGGAGTTCCTGTAACAGTTGTTCGAGAAGCTTGTTGTGCTCTTCTTTGTCAGTCATCTGGCTTGAGAGGACCATTTCCATGACTTCAAGCCCAGTTATCTTAGGGTTGTCCAGTTTTCTATATTCATAGACTCTTCGCATTAATTCTCTGTTTCTGTTAAGAATCTTTATTCCTCTATCCAAGTCTTCGTTCGTGATTTTTTTGCCGATCCATTTCTCTAGAGACTGTTGGAATTTGGCTAGTTCTTGAGATAAATATGGTATTGCATGGGGTGTTTGGACTCCGTGGGGTACGTGTATCCAATGTGTGTAGTCAATGGGTATGTGCAGTCGCCAAGCGTTGAACGTCTGCCTGAGATGTAGACAGGATTGGCCTTCTACTATTCCGTCTAAATAGTCAAATCTTCCTTTCAAACCTTGGGCCAAACAATCGCGGCAAAGGGGGCAGAACATGGCGAAGATATAGGGTTCAGTCACGGTTGGCGGTTCATGACTACCAAGTATTCGAACTGGGAGTATCTCGGCGGCGTAGAGAATTTCTTCAGGTACGTAGGTGCAGAAGTAGCCTACAATCTTTTTGCCTGTTCTTCCCTTCCAAGCCTTAGCATACTCGTGACGACTGTCTATCCATTCTCTAAATGTTTCAAACACCTTATGGATCATAGGAGTCTCCTCTATTCCCTATATAATTTTTGTCGACAGAATATAAATCATTGCAAATTTATATTTAACTGTAACTCGAGCGCACATAAAAGTCGGTTAGCGGCATATTGCGACTTTATATATCAGGGAAAATAGAGATTGCGGACTCAGAAGTGTATGAACGATGGGAGAATTCAAGAACATCCTGTCGGATAAAAGGATTAACAGGCTTCGCCGCTCATATACTAATACAAAAAAATAGATAAGGAAACAATCAAAGAGAAAAATCCTTCCAAGTTTCTGACTTTAATTTCTAAATAAAAGAAGAATTTTATAAGTTTATAATTTTTAACTTATTTTAGAGATAGAGACATAGAAACTCTTAACTACGTTTGTCTATGCAGAGTTAGAGAAAAATGGGTAGACCAGTTAGAATTGTGGACTATGATTTTCAATGGCCAATATTGTATAAAGAAGAGAAGTGTCGAATTCTTGAGGTAATTGGGCATAAGGTAGTTGCTATTGAACACGTTGGCAGTACTGCAGTGCCTGATTTGGGAGGAAAGCCTATCATTGACATTATGGCAGGTGCAGATCA
>Ga0224506_10002149_pt1 | contig 13623 bp, 11 predicted proteins | sample SF_Jan12_sed_USG_2_FD_169108 | JGI IMG/M metagenome (GOLD analysis project Ga0224506, IMG submission 169108) | Sediment microbial communities from San Francisco Bay, California, United States - SF_Jan12_sed_USGS_8_1 | ecosystem: Environmental > Aquatic > Marine > Sediment | place: USA... | reverse complement strand
TCCCCGAGCCGCGCTGGTCCTTTGGTAGGCACGTCGTGCCGTATGCATAAGCGGGATGATCGAAAGGTGCTCCGGGGGTTTGATCGGTCAATGCGACTGTCTTGGTCGGCCCACCGTTGTCCATGGGAAGTTCGGAGTTCGGGAAGCTGATTGCCGCCACGGTTAGGTGATCTCCGTTGGGTTGGCATCCCTGGGTCGAACTGAAGAGAACCCGATCGACGGTCGTCTGGCCCGAACAGTCATAGAACGAACCGCCCGAGAAATTGTTGGCCACGATCGAGTGGCTCAAAGTGATTGAGCCGCCCGTGAGATGGGTTCCAGCCCCGATCTTGTTCTTGGAGGAGTTGCCAACGATCGTCACGAAGTTGAACGACGCGGCCCCGGCCGTCGACGCCGCCCCACCCTGTTGGGCGTCGTTCTTGGCAAACGTGGAATTTTCGACGTTCAAAGTTCCGTCGTTGCTGATGCCTCCGCCTTTTCCGGCGGCGCTGTTTCGGTAGAACACCGAGTTCTTGATAGTGGTTGTTCCGGCGTTGTAGATGCCGCCACCCTCGCCGGCGAAGTTGTCGTGAATTGACATCATGTCGACGATGAGGGTCGCCCCGCTATCGACCGCGATGCCGCCTCCTTTGGCCCGGCGGTCGTTGGCACCCCAAATCCCGAAACTCCTAAGGGTCACCGTATTCCCGGCAGCGACCATGAACGCCGGGGAATTCGGCGGAGCCTTGATCTCGATACTCTCTGCTGTTGCCCCATTGGCGTAGATAGTGACGTTACGGCCGATGGTGACTGGACTGGTGAGCGTAAAGCTGGTGGTGATTTCGATCTCAGCTGGGCCGCCGGGGCCGAGGGCGGCCGCCAATTGAGCAGCGTTGGCAACTGCGTGGCTGGACGCGGCGGCAGGCAACGGCGCCGCGCTCAACAGGGTGGCCAAGATCGATAACACGCTCAATATCGCCACTGAACGCGACTTAACTGCTCCAGCCACTGTTAGCCCCTTCGCTCGCGCGCCATCCCACCTCGTTCTGAACCTTACAGAACGTAAAGGGCTGGTGAAGGACCATTTTTGGGACGCGCGTTCGGGGGACTAAATCGTGGTTTCCGCGCTCCTGGAGGGTTTTTTTGGTGGTTGGGCGCTCAGGCGACTGGCCGGTCGGAGATTGCCGCTATGAGCTTATCCCCGTCTGGTGGCCGCATACCCCCATTACTCGGTGCGAAGGCTTCCTCTGTGATGATCTCACCCAGAGCGAGCAGGCGCGGGTCCGGGATGGGGCCGTCCACCAGGGCCCCGACGTACTCCCTGATCGTCTCGTACGGTTGCCGGGGGCGATCATGCCGCGCCCCGGCGTTTTCCAATTCTTCGGTAGCCCTCTCCACCCAGGTGCGGTTGGCTTTGCGTCGCCGTTCGCTGAGCAAGCGGCTTGTCACAGAGACCAACATTCCTCCAAACCCTCCGACGAGGACGATGGCCAGCGTGACCCCGAGGCCGCGACCGACCAGGCCGGCGTTCTCGCGGGCCCAGGCGGCCACGACTGCTCCGGCGGTGGCAGGCGGATCAAACTCGCCGGCCAGCGGGACCTGGGTGGTCGGGTCGAAGCCCTGCCATCCGATGCCCGGGAAGTAGACCTCGGCCCAGGAGTGGGCGTCCGAGGCGCGCACTTCGTAGAGGCCGGTCAGTGGGTTGCGTTCTCCAGGGATGAAACCGACCGCCAGGCGACTCGGAACGCCAAGCGAACGGAGCATGACAACCAGGCTGGTGCCGATCTGCTCGCAGAACCCCTGCCGGGTCTCGAACAGGTACTCATCGACCGAGTCTGCTCCCTCGGGGAGTGGAGGGATGTCGAGGCTGTAGGTCGTGTTGTCGGCCATCCAGGCTTCAAGTGCCCTGATCTTGTCGTACGTGGTCGGGGAGTCGGCGGTGACCTCTTGAGCCAGATCGAGAACTCGCTGGGGCACATCGTCGGGCAGTTGCAAGAACGGGTCCAGGGAGACGGGGAGATCGTTTCGCAGCGGATCGCTGACCCGGAGGAGCGCCTCGGTCACGTGGGGTCGCGCACTGATCACCGTATATACCGCACCTCGTCCGAGGTCGGAACCAGCTCGAAGCGCCCCATCAGGCTGTTGGAACAGAAAGCGTGAGTCGAAGTAGACCTCGGAGATCCGATAGGCACCGAACACCAGGTTGGGTCCCGGTTGTTCGATGTAGAAGGTCTGGATGAAATCGTCGGCCGGGACCGGGGCGTCTCCGACGGTGAGTGGGATCTGAATCGGAGCCGGCCCGCCAATCGTTGCAGATGTGTCATCCGAAGTTTTCCAGGTGACGCCGTCCCAAACATCGAACGTCTGGCCCCGCCAGAAGGCGGGCGCCGAAGCCCGCACCCGCATCACCAACGTCCCGTCTGGCCTTCCCCTGGCTGAAGTGTCGAGCTGTTCGGCAAAGCCGAAGTAGCCAGAACTTGCTCCGCCGCCCGACGAAACCTGCTGATTCTGATTTCCCCGGCCCAAGGAAGGATTCGACAGCGACCCAGGCGACCCCAAGGCATTCGACGAAGGGAGGTTCGCCGGAAAAGTCAGGGCCCGTGACGCTCGGGCACTGGGTAGCGCCAGGAAGACGGCCACTGCCATGACGGCGAGAAACCCGACACTTGTTGCGCCGGCACGCGTCGCCCCGGCGGTGATTGAGGAACCTGGCTTGCCGAGGGCCGGGAGGTCGGTGATGGAGCTGCGATAGGCGAATCTCAAAGAGACCACCAATCCGGCCGCCCACAACAGGATGAAGGCTCCCAGTGTTGAGGAGATCGATAGGGCGGCGGTTATCGCCATCATTGCCGCCGACGAGGCCAGAGAGAACATGAGGTCGCGGCGGGCCGGGACGTGGAGCGAATGGATCACCTGAACCCAGAGGAAGAGTTCAGCGAGCGGGACCTGGATGTCGACGAGTCCTTCCTGGAACGATGAAACCAGCTCCCCGAAAAAGGCGATAACGGAAACAACGAGGGCAATGGCCAAAATGGCTTTGAGTGTGAGAGCGTCCGAGTGGCGCATCCGGTAGGAGATCGCGAACCCGACGGGGATGCCAACGATGGCGACGAGAGCGGGAGCCGTCCGGACAAATCCCTGCGCGATCAACGCGATCACGGATATCATCACCGTTGACCCGACCGCGACTCTCACGCAGATGAAGGGTTCCGGATCGGTAGCGAGGTTGGCCTCCCGAATGGTGGCAGCCAACTTCATGGCACGTGCACGACGGTCGCGGCATGGTCGTCATCCAGCGGGTTCGCTGGTACCCCGCTCGATGCATAGGCGAGACGCCGTCCCGCCTCAAGCATTGATCCCACCGAACCTGCATGTGGGCCGCTCTTTTCGGCCGTCAACAAACGGACCGGGACCCCGGCAGCCAGCCCCCGCTGGATGTGACCGTACGCCAGGCTTGCCCGATGATCGGCCTCGTCGGGCGGACAGTTCAAGTCGAGGCGTACGACGAGATGCGGAGCGTCTGGGGATTCCAGTTCCTTGACCACCGGACGGTTCAGCCGGGCAGTGGCCGGCCAATGAATCATTCGCAACGAATCCCCCTGCTGGTAGTCACGGATCGATCGAACCGTCTCTCCGGCGCCGGTTCGCCGTCCGACCGCTTCTGATCCGGTGGCCGGGCTCGAGGGAAGGGTCGCAAACGCCACCGACTCAACCCGGGGAGCGACCGCGATCGGCGGATCGATGGTCACCGTTACTTGTCGAGTCGCCCAAACCAACCCGATCGGCGTCGCCGTCGCTAGCTCCCCGACTACCTGAGTAATGACTCCTCGCTTCTGGGCGATCGCTCGAACGGTTCCAGTGGCTGGCATGGTGGCTCCCACCCAGTCGGATGCAGGTTCGAGGAGTCGCAGGCGTCCGGATTGGGGGCGTCCATCGACGGTCAGATGTACGTCAAATGGCCGCCCGGCAACGGCATCGTCCGGAGTGTTCACGGTAACGACGAGTCGGCGGATGGCGAACCATGGTCCGACCAGCCCCATCACGAGAAGGCTGAGAGCGATGGCGAGCAGAACTGTCAGCCATCCGGCCCCCGTCGTGCGCGAGGCGACCAGAAACGCCAGCGAGAGTGCCCCGATCGTATAGACGCCGCGAGTGGGCCGGATTCGAACCCGCGTGTTAGCCACGCGGTACAGGAACCGAACGCAGCAAATCGTCCATGATGGTCCTCGCCGCGGTCACGTTGGTCCCGCCCGACAAGATGATGCGATGGGACAACACGGCGCTTGCTACCGCTTTCACGTCGTCGGGTGTGACGAATCGTTGGCCGACGGTGGTGGCATGCCCACGGGCGACTGCCAGCAAGCCAAGGCTGGCCCGAGGGGAAGCACCCAGGGAGATCTCCGGATGTTGTCGGGTGGCGGTGACGACATCGAGGATGTAGTTGGCGACTGCCTCGCTGCAGTGAAGGCTGCGAACTTCTTTGATCGCTTTGGCGAGGGTTTCGGCAGTGACCACCGCCTGAAGTTCAGCCAGCTGACCCGCACCGCCGTCACCCAGGAGCAGGCCTCTTTCGGTCTGGCGATCTGGAAGCCCCATTTCAAAAATGGCACTGAAGCGATCGAGTTGGCCTTCGACCAGGGGAAAAGTCCCCGCATGTTCGAACGGATTTTGGGTGGCGATGAGGAAGAACGGGTCGGGTAGGGCATGCGTTGTTCCATCAACCGATACCTGTCGCTCTTCCATCGCCTCAAGAAGTGCAGCCTGGGTTCGGGGAGTCGCCCGGTTTATCTCGTCGACAATCACGACGTTTGCGAACAATGGTCCAGGTCGGAAGTGCCACGACTCGGTGGATCGCCGGTAGATGGCTACCCCGGTGAGGTCGGCGGGAAGTAGATCAGGAGTGCCTTGAACTCGACGAAACGTTCCGCCGATGGAGGCAGCCAGCGATTTGGCGAGCAGGGTCTTGCCGACCCCTGGTATGTCCTCGACCAGGATGTGGCCCCCGGACAGAAGCGTGGCGACGATCAGGCGCAGTTCGGCCGGCTTGCCGCGGATGATTCTTGACAGGTTACCGAACAGGGTTGAGGCGACTTGTGACCCCAAAGGGGCCCCGGTTGGGGCGGTTGGGACGGCGGGCGGCGCTGTTTGCATAACGAGTGTATCGGCACCCCCGGGGCGCCAATTTAGGATCCCGTACGAGGAATTCGGTTCAGACGGCCGGGATGAAGTCGGGGGTCTGGTCTGGAGCGCTGGTTTGGATCATCGTGATGGCACCGAGGATCAGGATGCCGCCCACGATTTGTCCTGTCGTAAGTTGCTGCGCCAGGTAGATCCAGGCAAGAATCGTTGCGACCAGGGGTTCCCACGTGGCGGTTAAACCAATGAGTGGAGCCGGGGCCATGCCGAGTGCCTTGATTTCCAAAGCGAAGGGAACGATGGTTCCCACCACGATCACGGCTGCTAGCTGCCACCAGCCAGTACGGGAGATGTCGGTAGGAAACGTCCAGATCGGAACAGCGACGAGCCAGATCAGGGCAGCGACGCCAAACCCGTACGCCATGATGGCGTATGAGCTGAGGTCCTTGCTGAGTTTCTCAGCCAGCGCAAGGTAGAAGGCGAATGAGATGGACGAAACAATCCCGGCCGCCAGGCCAGGGACATTGATCACGGCGCCGTTCCATGCCTGGGCGACCAGCGAAACTCCGATGAGCGCGGCCGCCGACGCCACCCATGCGATCGGTGTAACCCGGTCACCGCGCACCCACCGGTTCCAGCCCAGGAGATAGACAGGCGCAATGAACTGGATCGTGGCTCCGGGGCCGACGCCGATCAGGTCGATCGCCAGGTAGAACGAATAGGTGACGGTCGCCAGTGAGACGCCGAATGCCACCACGATAGGCCAGACTTTCCCGGGGAACTCCCGCTTCCACAACACGTAGGGCAAAAAAGCCATGGCGCCGCCTAACGCTCGCATCTGGGCGACGCGCACCACCGGTACTTCGGCGAATACGGCAGCAGCCAGTGTTCCGGCAAGTCCCCACATGGATGCGGCAGTGAGTGCCAGAATGATGCCCGTACGAACCCGCATCGGGTACAGCGTAGGTGATTGCTCGGTCGGTAGGTTTCGCTGCCCGATCAACGGGTACGCTGGGATCTTTCAGGAGGTTGGTGCTGGTGGCAGAGGATCTCAAGCTTTATCTGGCTGGTGAATGGGTCGAGGGTACGAGCGGTGAACACTACGAACTGATGTCGCCCGTCACGGGGGAGCATCTCGCCAACGTGCCCGTCGCCAGCCAGGCCGATATCGATGCGGCAGTGTTGGCGGCTCGCCAAGCCCAGGATGAGTTTCGGCACTGGTCGGCATTCGAGCGGGCCGACTTATGCCTACGGGTTGCGGCCGAGATCGAACCGCTGATCAGCGAAATTGCCCGGACCCAAACGCTTGAGCAAGGCAAGCCGTATCATTCCGAATCTCTCGACGACATAACCGAGGCGAACCAGTACTTCTACAACGCCGCCGAAGATGTCAAACGACTGATGGGTGACGTGATCCCGACCTCCTCGCGCACCAAGCGGATGTTCACGTTCCGTCGACCGGTCGGAGTCTGGGCGGCCATCACGCCGTGGAACTTTCCAGTCACCATCCCGCTCGAGTACATCGGTCCTGGTCTGGCGACCGGTAACGCGGTCATCACCAAACCCCCGTTTCACACATCGTGGGGTTTGTTGAAACTTGCCGAGGCGTTCGACGCGGCCGGCGTGCCAAAGGGGCTTCTGTCGATCATTCCCGGTGCGGGAGCCATCGGCGAAGCCCTGGTTACCCACGAAGGTGTCGACGCGGTTGGATTCACCGGGTCGTCAGAGACGGGCCGCAAGATCATTTCGCTGATGGGCATCAAGCGATCGATCATGGAGATGTCCGGCAACGGCCCCACGATCGTGACGGCAGATGCCGACGTCGCGGCAGCCGCAGAAGCGGCCGTCTACGGGACCTACTACAACGCCGGTCAAGTGTGCTGTGCCACCGAACGAGTGATCGTTGTGGACGAAGTACACGACGAGTTCGTTGCCGCCAGCCTTGAGGCCGCCAAACTGGTGAAACTTGGTGATCCGTTCGACGAAACCACCAACATGGGTCCCCTCAATAACGAGCCAACTGCCGCAAAAATGGACAGGCATATTGCCGACGCTCGCCAGCGCGGGGGAGAAGTTCTCGTTGGCGGCGGGCGAGCCAGTGGCTTCCCAACCGATCTCTACTACGAGTTCACCGTCATCGACCGGGTGCCCGAATCAAGCGACGTTTCAAGGGAAGAGTCTTTCGGTCCGGTTATGCCCATATTGTCGGCGAGTTCTGACGAGGAGGCCGTGGCGTTGGCCAATCGATCGAATCTCGGACTCCAGGCAGCCGTCTTCACCAACTCGCTGCAAAAGGCGTTCTGGTACGCCGACCGGATCCGCTCAGGAACGGTCGTAGTCAACGATTCCACAGATTTCTGGGAAACGTTTCAACCGTTCGGCGGAGCCGCCGGCACCGACACAGGCTGGGGACGTGGGGCGATCGAAGAATTCACCGATCTCCAGACGCTCGTCATCGACATCGGATGACGTCGAGCTGGTTACGACTCGTGTCGGTAAAAGTCGGCTTCGGACGGCGGCAACGGATCGTTGCCGAGGATCAGGTCTGCAGCCTTCTCCGCCAGCATCATGACCGGCGCATAGATGTTCCCGTTGGTGACGTATGGCATGACCGATGCGTCGACGACCCGTACCCCGTCTACGCCGTTCACCTTCATCGTGAGCGGATCGACAACTGCGTCTGGTCCGGTTCCCATTTTCGCCGTACCGCAGGGATGCAGCGCAGTTTCGGCATCCTTTCGGACCCACTCGAGGATTTCCTCGTCGGTTGATACTTCCGGACCCGGTGAGAGTTCTCCTCCGTTGTACGGGTCGAAGGCAGGTTGGGTCAAGATGGACCGGGCGGCCCGCACCGCCTCTTTCCACTCCCGTCGATCCTGGTCGGTAGACAAGTAGTTGAACCGCAAAGCTGGTTTGTCATTGGGGTTGGTCGAGTTGATCTTTACCGACCCGCGCGCATCGGAAAACATCGGACCGATGTGCACCTGATAGCCGTGCCCCTTGGTCGGCACCGTCCCGTCATATCGGATCGCGATGGGCAAGAAGTGGAACATGAGGTTCGGCCACTCGACGTCATCGTTTGAGCGGATGAAGCCGCCCGCTTCGAAATGGTTGGTTGCTGCTGCCCCTTTGCGCCGGAACAGCCAGTCAAAGCCAATCTTGGGGCGGCGCCACCAATCAAGGGCAGGCGACATCGACACGGGCTGGGTGCAGGCGTACTGGATGTAGACCTCAAGGTGATCTTGCAGGTTTTCGCCAACCCCTGGCACGTCGGCCACAACCGGTATACCCAATTTCTCTAGGTCGGCCGGGTTGCCGATCCCGGACAGTTGCAGGAGTTGCGGTGTATTGATAGAACCCGCTGAGCAGATAATTTCCTTGGCTGGAGCGAAGTGCTGTTTGCCGGCTTTGGTGTACTCGACCCCCACCGCAGTAGTGCCGTCAAACCGGATCTTCGTGGTCATGGCTCTGGTGATGATGGTCAGGTTCGGTCGGTCCATCACCGGGTGCAGATAAGCCCGAGCCGCCGACAGTCTGCGGCCACGGTGGATGTTACGGTCGAACCTGGCGAATCCTTCTTGTCGGTACCCGTTGACATCGTCGGTGAGTGGATACCCGGCTTGAACGACCGCTTCGAAGAAGGCGTTGAACAGGGGGTTCTCGGCTGGTCCGCGTTCCAGGGCGAGGGGGCCGTCGTCACCGCGCCATTCGTCGCCGCCGGCAAGACAGGTCTCCATTCGCTTGAAGTAGGGAAGGCAGTGGGCGTAGTCCCAACTCTCCATACCAGGGTCGGCCGCCCATCGCTCGTAGTCCATCGCGTTGCCCCGCTGAAAGATCATTCCGTTGATGCTGCTGGACCCACCCAGTACCTTGCCCCTGGCGTGATAGACGCGGCGGCCACCCATTTCGGGTTCGGGTTCGGACTCGTACTTCCAGTCATAGAAACGGTTGCCGATAGGGATGGAGAACGCCCCTGGCATATGGATGAAGATGTCCCATTTGCGATCCGGGCGCCCGGCTTCGAGCACCAGCACCTGATGGCTGGGGTTGGCGCTCAGTCGGTTGGCCAGGGCCGACCCGGCAGAACCGCCGCCGACGATCACGTAGTCATAGGTCATGGGGGATCCGGCATCGCACGACGTCATGCCTATCGGTAGCGGAAGCCGTCGCCGACGGTTGGTTGGCTATCAGGAAGAGAAGGCTGGCGTGTTCCATCGGGTTGAGACCTTACCAACCTGGGCGACTCCGCGGCTCCTGACGCCGTGCCGATGGCCACGAACGTTCGACGCCGCGCTGGCCGGTGCGCTTCGGCGGGACTGCGACAGTTCCACATGACTCACATCGGTAGGCGTCGGTGTGGTGGTTGAAAGACCCGGTGGTGATCGGTATCCCGCCGAGGTCGCCACTTGAGCCCCGCCGGACCTTGAATTTCACGCCGGGCGAGCGACCTAGGATTGCCCCTCGGTCATATCGGTGGAGCACATTGGACATTGCATTCTGTAATCGTGGCATAACCCCGGGTCCGTGCAAGATGTGTGGCGGTCGGGCCACGTGATCGTATCTGGTGGTCAGGCTACGTTCGATGTCGACTCGATCGTTTTTGACAAGGACGGCACGCTGATCGACCTCGACAGTACGTGGTTTGGGATCACCGAAGCTTGGATCAGCGCGGTTGCAGTCGACTCAGGCGAAATCGAACACCTGGAGCAGGCGCTGGGCCTCGACAACCAGGGGTTTTTGGTACCGGGAGGCGTAGCCGCCACCGGTACGTTCCGGGAGATCGAACACGCGACACGCCATGCCCTGGCGATCGACCCGTCAACCGTTGACGATCGGCTTAGAGAAGCCCGCGAGATTGTCGCTCGGGCGATTCCGAATCTGCCGGTCCATCCAATCGGGGACGTTCGCGCCACGATGGCCCGTTTGAAGGCGAACGGCCTGGTTCTGTGTGTCGCTTCGAGCGACGATCAAGCAACGATCGTGCGTCATCTCGATCAGCTGCAGATCGCAGAATTCGTATCGGCACTGATCGGGGGAGACGGACCGGTTACCCCCAAGCCTCATCCAGCCAGCTTGTGGTATCTCAGTGACCAGGTAGGTATTGCCACAGAGCGGATGCTGATGGTTGGCGACTCGTTTACCGATCTCGGTGCGGCCCGACGTGCCGGGGCGGCAGGGATCCTGGCGGTCGCCCCTCGCCGGCATCCGAGTCCGATCGAAGAACTCGCCGACGGACTCATCGGTTCGATTCAAGAAATCTTGGTGACCGGCTGAGCGGTTACCGCCCCTGCGGTTGCTTCGAGAATCGCGTCCACAAACTCGACCGCCGAACCAGCCCGGACCGCAGCAACCACCCGTACCTGCGCTCCATATTCGGATTCGACGGTGGCCGCTCCGAAAGTCGCCAGCACGTGGGTGATCGGCGACGAGAGTTCGTACGGATATTGCAGTTCCCATTCGCTCATAATCGGGCGGGTAATGATCGAGGCGAGCTTCAGGACCTCCGCCGCCGCGCCGCCGTACGCTCTGATCAAGCCGCCTATACCAAGGTTCGTCCCTCCGTAGTACCGGGTCACGACTACAACAGTGTTGTACAGCTCGGCTCCCTGAATCCGGCGTAGGATCGGAGGCCCGGCGGCTCCGCCCGGTTCCCCGTCATCTGAGCTTCGCTCGCGGCCGTCACTCAGTCGATACGCCCAGCAGTGGTGGGTCGCTCCTGGCTCTCGGAGCTTGATGGTCCCGACGAACGCCAGGCACGCGGACTCGTCGGTCGCCGGTGCGGCATCGGCGATAAATCGAGATCCGTTGATCTTGTCGATCTCGTGACGCACCGTTCGTTCTATCGTCAGGATCTCGTCGTTGTTCATCCGGTCGAACGGTAGCGATGGCTGCCGTCGGGACTGGTCGGAGTGTGCATCGTCTAAGTTGGGAGACAGTGAGGAGGGTTACATGGTCAGGTTTTCCGAGGGCCCGAAGATCGAAGTCATGGTCGATATTGAGGCTCCGCCTGAGCGGGTCTGGGAGCTCGTTTCCGATATCAATCTGCCCGCACGATTCCAAAGTGAGTTCAAGCGCGCCGAGTGGGTCACCGAGGGGCCGGCGCTCGGGGCTGAGTTCACTGGTTACAACGAACGTAAAGGCTTCGAGTGGGTCACCTCATCGTGGGTTGTGGAGTACGAACCCTTGAAGTCGTTCGGATGGGCCGTGTCGGACCGGGTGAATCCTGGGGCAACCTGGACCTTTCGGCTATCGGAAACTACCGACAGCACCCGTCTCATCTTTCATCGACGGCTGGGTCCTGGCCCAAGCGGGATTACGTCCATCATCGGTAGGTATCCCGAGGACGAGGAGGCGATCATCGCGGCGCGCGACGCCGAGCAGACTCTCAACATGCAGGGCGTCGTCGACGGGATAAAACATCTCGCCGAAGCGCCCGACTGATAGGCCGCTAGGCGTTCGCCCCGAAGATCGACTTGACCTCGAGAAACTCCTCGAAGCCATGCTCGCCCCATTCGCGGCCATTGCCGGACTGTTTGTATCCACCGAACGGTGCGTTCGGATCGCCGAGCGCTCCGTTTACATGAACCATCCCGGTCCGGATCTGGCGGGCGACTCTGCGAGCCCGGTCGTGGTCGGCCGAGGAGACATAGCCTGACAAGCCGTACTGAGTGTCGTTGGCGATGCGGATCGCATCCGCTTCGTCCTCGTATCCGATGATGGACACGACTGGCCCGAAGATCTCTTCGCGAGCAATGGTCATGTCGTTCGTTACGTTGGCGAACACGGTTGGCTTGACGAAGTAGCCGCGCTCGTGGCCTTCAGCACGGCCGGGTCCTCCGGTCACCAGTTCGGCACCCTCATCGATGCCTTTCTCGATCAGTGCCTGGATTTTGTTGTATTGCGCTTCGGAAACGACCGGACCGATTGTCGTGGCCTCGTGGCCGGGATGGCCTACCACGATGTCTTCTGCCGCCGCTTTGGCGTACCCGGCAGCCTCGGCCATCCGAGCCTTCGGCACGAGGATTCTCGTGCCCGCATTGCACGACTGGCCCGAATTGCGACACATGCCTTTGACATCTCGGCCGATCACAGCTTCCAGGTCGGCGTCGTCGAGGACGATGTTGGCCGACTTCCCTCCGAGTTCCTGAGCAACCCGCTTTACCGTCGGGGCGGCATTCTTGGCCACTTCGACACCGGCCCGGGTGGAGCCAGTAAACGAAACCATGTCGACCTCGGGGTGCGAGGAGAGTGGTACGCCGACGTTGATGCCGTCGCCCTGAATGAGATTGAACACTCCGGCTGGGACGCCGGCTTCGTCGAGGATCTCCGCGAAGATGATGGCGTTCAACGGCGCGAGTTCCGAGGGCTTCAGGACCATCGTGCAGCCGGCTGCCAGGGCCGGCGCAACCTTCGTGGCGATCTGGTTGAGCGGCCAGTTCCATGGCGTGATCAACGCGCACACTCCGACCGGTTCTTTGACCACCAGGGTCGTGCCGATCTCCTCCTCGAACTCGTAGCTTTCGAGTACCCGGCGGACGGTCTTGAAGTGGTTCAAACCCGACGGCACCTGAGCCCGTGAAGAAAGTGAGTGCGGTGCGCCCATCTCGTCGCTGACTGCCGAGATGAGGTCATCCATCCGGGTCTTGTAGACCGCAATGATTGTGTCGAGGAGCTCCATACGCTCCTCGCGGGTCGTCTCGCTGTAGGTTGCGAAAGCGGCTCTGGCTGCTGCTACGGCTGCGTCGACGTCGGCCGGTCCGCCCATGGCGATCGTGGTGAGGACCTCTTCGGTAGCCGGGTTGATGACTTCGAGGGTTGCGGTGGTGGACGGTGCCACCCACTGACCGTTGATATAGAACTCGTGTTTGTGCTGCATACCCGGAATCGTAGCGTCAAGTTATCGGCTCAGTTCGGGGCAACTTCCTGCGACGAGTGTGCTTACGGTTCGTTATATCGAGCCTGGATGCACACTCGTCGCAGGAAGTGGGCTACTTTTTGTTGGCGTTGGCGACACGCACCGCCCGCCGCGCCCAGGACAAAAGTTCCGCGTGGTCACCCATGACGCTTGCGGGAACCAACCAGTAGGGCATGCCGTGCTTGCGTGATCCGGCGGCCTCGAAGATTGCATCGGTGGTTTCGTCCGACCTCAGATACACGGTGCCTTGTTTGTCGATGATGGTGAACATCACCCCATCACAAAAGAGCCCGACCCCACCGAACATGCTCTTGGACGTCACCTGCCCGAGCGGGGTCCATTCCTCAATCAGTACCTCGGCGACTTCGGCAGGGGCTCCGGCAATTCGCATCCGGCTACTCCACGGTCTTGCGATACGACCGGACTGCGAAGGGTGCCGCCACCGCCACGATCCCGATAATCCATGCGAGCGAGAGCAATACCAGCGAGCCGATTGTGGCTCCGGAGGCGGCAAGATGTGGTTCGCCGGCGATGTAGGCGTCGCCGAGGATCAGCGCTCTGGCGGTGTTGGCGAGAACCGTTACTGGTTGGTT
>Ga0224506_10002148_pt1 | contig 13626 bp, 12 predicted proteins | sample SF_Jan12_sed_USG_2_FD_169108 | JGI IMG/M metagenome (GOLD analysis project Ga0224506, IMG submission 169108) | Sediment microbial communities from San Francisco Bay, California, United States - SF_Jan12_sed_USGS_8_1 | ecosystem: Environmental > Aquatic > Marine > Sediment | place: USA... | reverse complement strand
AAAACTTATCGTCTTAACCGGTTCCAATACCGCCTGGTGTCACCCTGTACTGTTTCAACGTATCAAACAGGCAAAACTGGACAACCCCGACCTGATGGTTGTGCTGATCGATCCTCGCAAGACAGCTACCGATGAGATTGCAGATATCCATCTGGCCATAACTCCGGGTCGTGATCACGTGCTCTTTTCCGGCTTGCTGGTCTATCTGTTTGATCAGGGGGAGGCCGACGAGGAATTTGTCCGCCAGCATACCTCTGGGCTGGATGATGCGCTGACAATGGCTCGTAGCTATGCAGGCAACTGTCAGCAGGTGGCCGACAAGTGCGGCCTGAGCGTGGAACAGGTGGAGGCATTTTATCGTCTCTATGCCCGAACCGATCGTGTGGTGACGGCATACTCGCAGGGGATCAATCAATGGTCATATGGAAGTGATCAGGTTAACAGTATCCTGAACTGTCATCTACTGAGTGGTCGCATAGGTCGGCAGGGTATGGGGCCTCTGTCGATCACCGGCCAGCCCAACGCCATGGGAGGACGTGAGGTCGGCGGTCTGGCCAACCAGCTGGCGGCACATATGTCGCTGGACGATCAGCAACATAGACTATTGGTACAGAGATTCTGGCAGTCACCAGTGATTGCAGAATCAGAAGGGCTGAAGGCCGTCGATATGTTTCGGGCCATAGACGAGGGGCGTATCAAGGCGGTCTGGATCATGGCTACCAATCCTGCGGTTTCATTACCGGACAGCACCATGGTGCGGCGTGCATTACAGCGCTGTGAGCTGGTAATCGTGTCGGATTGTGTCAGTGATACAGACACCACGCAATATGCGCATGTAAAACTGCCGGCGCTGACCTGGGGTGAGCGTAACGGGACGGTGAGCAACAGTGAAAGGCGTATCTCACGTCAACGTCCATTTATACCCGCACCTGGTGAGGCCCGACCCGACTGGTGGATCATCGCAGAGGTGGCCAAACGCATGGGCTTTACGGAACAGTTCAGCTATTCAGATTCGTCTGAGATATTTAAAGAGCACGCAGGCTTAAGTAGCTTTGAAAATAATGGTAATCGTGATTTTGATCTTGGTGCGCTGGCTGGTTTGAGTTATCAACAATATGATGAGCTGCAGCCGATACAGTGGCCGGTGACAGAGAAGATGCCAGAGGGTAAATCTCGCATGTTTGCAGGAGGTCAGTTCTTTCACCCGGACAAGAAAGCCAGATTTGTCAGTGTAATGGAATCGATGCCGTCGACAAACTGCAGTAGCGAGTATCCGTTGATATTGAATACCGGGCGGATGCGTGATCACTGGCATACTATGACACGAACAGGTAACTCCGCTCGCCTGTCATCACACAGCTCTGAAGCGACCTGTCAGATCCATACCGATGATGCTCGATTATACGGCATAGTAGATGGCCAACTGGTGCAGATTAAAAGTTTACAGGGTGACGTGGTTGTGCGTGCTGCAGTCGGTGATGAGGTGCAACGAGGTCAGCTCTTTATCCCTATACACTGGAGTGATCAATTTTCCGCCAACGCTGTCGTGACGAAATTGATTGCAGCAAATGTTGACCCGATCTCCGGACAGCCGGAATATAAACATACACCAGTGATGTTGCGTGCATATCATGCCAAGTGGTATGGCTTTATGTTATCACGTCGCAGACTGGATAATCTCAATGCGAGTTACTGGAGTGTCTCCAGAGGTCAGGGTATTTGGTGCTACGAGTTGGCTGGAATGGAGGCTCCAGAAGACTGGGCGAGCTGTGCCCGTAGCATGTTGTGTGAGCATGCCGATGATATAGCCTGGGTGGAATATTTTGATCAGGCTCAAAATCGTTACCGTGCTGCACGAATCACCAATAATCAACTGGAGAGCAGTATCTTTATCGGACCGGATCAACAATTACCACCACGTGAATGGTTGATGCAACTGTTTGAACAGGAACAACTGGATGAGGTATCTCGCAATGATCTGTTATGTGCAAAAGCAAGCAGTGGCGAATCTCCGGGAAAGAATATATGTTCCTGTTTCGGTGTAAGCGAGAAACAAATCCTTACTGCTATAAATGATAATAATTTGACTGAAGTTAGACAGATAACCGAAGTATTAAAGGCAGGGGGGAATTGTGGTTCCTGTATTCCTGAGATACAGGTTTTACTGCAATCTGCTACCTAGATAAACCGTACAGAAACGTATAACGTTTTAGCTCACAGTCTGGTCGTTAAGAGTCATGCGTATCGTTTGCATCAGATCTTTGGGGTTAAGGGGCTTGGTGACATAGTGCAGGAACCCTGCCTCCAGACCACGTTTGATATCAACAGGCATGGCATCGGCGGTAATGGCAATCACAGGGATGTACTTGGTTGCATCATATTCCTGTAGTTGTTTTAAGACATCATAACCATTCATGCCTGGCAACTGGATGTCCAGAAGAATGAGATCAGGCAACAGTTCCTTTGCCTGTTGTAACCCACCAGGTCCGTCATCTGACAGGTGGAGTTGGTAGCCAGAATGGTAGCGAAAGATGCTTTTTACCAGATTCTGATTTGCCAGATTATCTTCAATATAGAGAACTACATAACCATTTTTTATCGAATGCGTATTTGTGCTGTTTGACTTGACTTCCTCTTGATGGATCTCTTCTGCACGTCTCAGATCCAGCCAGAAACTTGTCCCTTTGCCTTCTTCACTCTCAAAATCTAGTGTACTACCCATAGCCTCCGCTAGACTGTGGGATAAGGCCAGGCCAGTCCCGGTACCCTCGATATCCGTCGTTTCAGCCCCTAACCTCTCAAAGGGAGAGAAAATTAATGCTTGTTTGTCTTTTGCGATACCGGGACCGTTATCAGAAACAGACAAACGAACGGTTTCATCATTTATAAGTTGACTGTTAATCCGAATTTCAGATTCTTCGGGTATATACTTGATGGCATTGCTTAATAAATTGATAACTATTTGACATAGGCGTGTTGAATCAGCCGAGACAAAAAAGTTATTTGCGAAATTTTTTGTCAGATGTATGCTTTTATGATTGCGTTTAAAGTCAGTCATATTTATTGCATTATCGATAGCGATATTGACTGATGTCGGCATTATCTCAAGAGGTAATTCATGAATCTCTATGCGAGATAGATCCAGAAGATCGTTGATTAAACACGAAAGATGATCGCCAGACTTATAAATCCAATTGACATATTCGACTTGTTGCTTGTCTACCAGTTCTATCTGAAGTAATTGTGAGAAACCACAAATGGCATTAAGTGGCGTGCGTAGTTCGTGCGACACCCGGGATAGAAAAGTCGACTTGGCAGCGCTACTAATCTCCAGCTCTTTTAATGCCTGACTTAACTGTTTATTGGTTTTTTCCAGTTCTTCCGTACGTTGCGATACACGCTTTTCCAGACCTTCATTCAAGTGGTGTATTTCTCCGGCATGGTGAATTACATCCTCGCGCATCTGGTTGATAGAATGGCTTACCTGATCAAGTGCATCTGGTCTCCATCGCCCATTATTTGCCCGGTTAAGTTTTAGTTCAGGACTGTGTTCAGGTTTTTTTCCCATACTACGAAGATAGCCTGCTATATGCTCAAGGTGCTGGCCGACCAGTGCTTGAAATAACATAAGCATAAAAATTGAGATAAAGAGTGTCTTAAGGCCATTGCTTAGCAATACAGCAAGGAATTTTGACCATAGACGTTGTAAGACATTATCAACGCTGGCAACAATGTGAAGTGTGCCAATATGAAGGTCGTTTCCCTGGTAATTGCGAAATATTGGCACATCTTTTGTTAATATATTTTCTGACTGAACGTTGCCAACCTGCCATTGTGTTATCTGATTGACGCTGATGCTAAGTGTTTCTATATCCTGTAATCGAGAGAGGCCATCAAGTTGAGTTCTGATCTGCATATCATCCGCGACCCAGACACTTTCACGTAATGTTGGCAAATAACTTTCGCCGATAAACTCGAAACGATTTTCAATACTGTTTATGTCTCGTTGATAATCAAAAAACAGTTCGATGGAGGTGATTGTGGTGGTAATGATAGTACTAAACAAAATCAGTGATACGATCATGCGTCGTGCAATACCATTGTGTCTGAATATGGTGGAAGTATTGAAAAGCTGTCGCACGACTTGTCTCTTTGTTTAGTTATATATTTATTGTTTTAATGTGCTATCGACAGAAGTATAGATCGTTTGGTAACTGCCATCTAGTTTCATAGCTTTTAATGCCTTAACCAGGTCAGGGATTAAATTTGCATGGCTCTTATGTAGATACATATACATATCTATGCTTGCCAGTGGAGGTTCTATCAAATGTACTTTGTGGCCGGTCTGCTTGGCAAGATACAGACCTTGCCATCGATCCATAAGAACAATGTCCGCACGACCATTCTCCATCAGCGGAAAGAGGTCAGAGATTTTTCGAACCCTGGTTATTTCTTTGGCCTTCACTTTACGGTCATAGATCTTCCAACCGGTGGCATAGGCGACAGAATGTTGTTGCAGATCCTGCCAGGTTAAAGACTCGTTATGTGGTTGTTTCGAATAGGCCATAAATTCCATAACGCCAATCTTTTCCGGTACCTGTATCAGGTTCGGAAACTTGTCCTCAAAACCCGGGGCACGAAACAGATCTCCATCATCGATACCCTGGTTTACGTTAATTAGTGCCCGTTCACCTGGCAGTGTGTTAACCCGTACCTCTACGCCTATGCGTAGAAAGGCCTCTTTACTGATCTTTTCCAGGATTCCAATGTAGCCGGGCATTGAGCCCAGAGGAAGTTGTGCCGCTGTGACCAGAGATAAAGGCCTATCTGCAGCATGTAGTGCTTGTACGGCGAATAGCGTTAGCAATAGACATATGCTTCTGTAAACGTGTAAATGTATATACATTTAAATAGCCACCTATATTATCTGGTTATCGTTTTATCGGCTTGATTTGTGAAAGCCTTAGTTATTTGGATAGACGAGGTATAACAGTAGGTCTCAAATCGAGTATCCGTGGTGTTGTAAACTTTTCCATATGTATACATACCCAAGTATCGCGACAAATTTGATTGGGAAAAAAACTGTTTCACCCTAACTCGCCGTGAACGAATACAATGAATGAATCACAAGACACTGTTTACTAATAATTACTATTCACATCTGTTGCGGCTCACCATAGTTTTCGCTTTATGAAATTGTCTACCATCATCAACACAAACTACGCTGTGGTAATCTGGAATATTATTTTTGTTGATGAGTACTCTATAGCTTTTCTGAAGAGGCATTGAACCTTCTGCCCGGTCAGCGGTAGAGAATAAGACAATAAATTCACATTGAATATACTCGAGTCGCTGGATATCTTCTGTGATTTTTTCCGGGACGATGACAGGTTGTGATCGGTGTTGTAAAAGCTGTAAATATATGATGTCGCATTTAAAGGAAGTATGCACTGTGAGATGGATTCATTGCAGTGCTGCATGCACTGGTAAATGAATGCGGTAAGCTTTTTATCTTTCTGAGGTCAATGATCTGCAGGATTCTATGTTCACCTTCAACATTAGGGCATTTAAATTACCATGTAGCTTCAGGTTGATTTTCGAAGCTTAGTACTGTGGGTACGGTGATTTTGTGCATCTATAATGAGTATGCGGAAGTATTTCTAGTAGCTAGTTTATTTTCTGGGATAACTTGCGATTATCCAGCGATAGAGTCCGGATGAGTACCATCAGATTGAGATTGTTTTCTTTTTAATCGGTTACACGTTTATGTATGTTTGTTATGTGGGTCAGTGTGTTTGTTGATTTGTTTTTGTTTTCAAAATATATGAAGCTGTGGATAATGGATGCGACTGAACGATAGAGTGGTTATGTTTTTTACATACATGAATCATAATCGCATATTATGTATAATTAAGTCATTGTTAATACGTATTTATATGATAGTAGTGAAGCAATGAATATAAGTCAATATGAACAGCAGGGACACTTGTTGCAATATATATTCATGTCGTTTTCTCTTTCCCGGGCATAAAATTATCCTATGCCTCTTCAAATAAAGGAGTAGTTATGCACAGCCCATTAGACGAGAAGTCTTTGAAAACACTGTTTACCGAGGCGCGTAGTTTCAGTTATTGGCAACAACAACCGGTCAGTGATGAACTGCTAAAACAAATGTATGACTTGATGAAGATGGGGCCGACGGCGGTCAATTCCTGCCCGGCTCGAATTGTTTTTATCAAAACAGATGATGCAAAGAAACGATTGAAGCCCTGTCTGGCAGAAGGGAATATCGACAAGTGCATGTCGGCGCCGGTTGTTGCAATTATTGCCTGGGATAGCGAGTTTTATACCAAACTTGATCGTCTGTTTCCTCATGCTGTAGATGCTAGAAGCTGGTATGAAGGCAAGCCGGATAAGATACAGGGGGTCGGCACCATGAACAGTACCTTGCAGACGGCCTATCTAATCATGGCAGCACGTAGCCTGGGTCTGGATTGTGGTCCTATGACAGGATTTGATAGCTCAGTGTTGGATGCGGAGTTTTTTGCTGATGGTATTTATCGCTCCAGTATTCTGGTTGCTTTGGGTTATGGGGTAAGGGAGAAGCTTTATCCGCGCGGTGCCAGGCTGGGGTTTGATGAGGTGTGTAGTATTATATAGAACCTTATGTTTGGCCTTGCCAGCCTTATGCTGCTGATCTCAAAAGATTTACTTGATTTTGTTGATGATGTCTCGCACATGGCTGGCGATGGATGCGTCCTTGTGCAAGCTGTAATCGGCGAGATTATTTTGAGAGCTGATTTTGTTTGTACTACTGGTTAGATAAATAATCTTGATATTATTATTGATGGATGCTGAATTTCTAATTCCTGCAATTAAAGCTGTGCCATTAAATGGGCCAATTTCTTCGCTACTTATCAATAGATCATACTTTTTCATTAACAACAGGCCCAATGCCTGATATCCATTATCTACAGATTTAAAACTAATCTTTGCTGACTCAAGCTCTTTTCGGATTAATACGGGTATAGCCTTGCTATTATCGACGATGAGGACTCTGCATTCATTATTTTCAGGAGTCGTCAGTTCAAGAAGGATTCTTTCATAGCGAGGACTATCACCATTGCCATTAATAATAGAACGTGTGGCCTGTTGCAGGAGATCGATATATTGAAGTAGCTTATCTATGTTTGCAGTCTGGATATTACTACTATCTATCAGTGCAAGATAATCTTCCATATGATGACAGATTTGAGAGATGATCATGAATCCGTGCGTCCCTGCACTGCCTTTCATGCTATGGATCTGGCGTAGCGCTTCGGAAAAATATCCGGTTTTATCAAGTGAGAGTATATTTAACTCAATATCATCAATTTTAGATGACAGTTCTTCAGCGTATTGTGTTTTTAGTCCCTGTAATAACTCGATAGCGGATTGTTTGCTCTTGCTATTCATATAATGCCGTTAGTCCATGGGCTTGTTTATGTACATTTATTGCTGTCACAGTGGCGTATATCATTTACTAATAAAGTAGCCTGCTATGATTTAGATTAATAGACCACCAGTTGTATTGCCTTAATATTTAACAAAATGTTTAACTTGTTTGTCTATTCGACACCAAAACCATATATACGCATCTTTGACATCAGATGCAGAGCCTCATGATAAGGTACGGTTCCGTTATTTCGTATGATGGTGCGGCCCTCCTTGGATGTCGCATATTTTACAAACTCTTTTACCTTTGCTGATGGAGTAGGGCTAGTGACCAGATAAAGTGGACGGTAGAGCCCGTAGTTACCACTTCTTACATTTTCAAAGGTCGGAGTTTTTCCATCAAAGCCTGTGATTTTTACATCACGCTTACGGGCACTACTGACTCCGGTTATACCTATGGCCATAGGGTCGGATTCAACAGCGCGTTCCAGAGGTCCGGACGATTTAACCTTATATTTTGTATTGGTGATGAATTCCTGCTGACCATTTCCAAATACATACTGGCGTATGGCATATCCAACACCGGAAATATTCCCCTCGCGTACATAGAGGTGTATGGGAGCATTGTTTCCACCCACCTGACTCCAGTTTGTAATCTTGCCTGTGTAAATCTGCTCGATCTGTTTGCTACTCAGTGAGGAGACGGGATTACTGTTATGTACGATGATGGCCAGGGCATCCCATGCAACCGGATGCAGTACCGCATGCAGTTCGCTGCTATCGCTCTCGGGCAGGGCCATGCGACAGCTGCCTCCCATATCGATCTTCAAACCACCGGTATCGCGAATGCCACGGGTGGCGCCACCGCCTTGCAGATTTATATGAATACCTGTTTTGGTCTCATATGCCGCAGCCAGTTCCGCCATGAAGGCTTTTTTTGTAATGCCACATCCAGCCCAGTTAATGGTGTCATTATCATTGGCCGCATAGGCACCAAAGCTGGTTAAAAATAGAAAAAAAGATAATATAATTCGATAAAATGTCTTTTTTGTGTTCATATCTTACCCAAGGCTATACGGACCATAGTGTCCGGTGACGGTACTGAAATCAGGACAATATATTAACACTATGTGAGCTATGTTCCGCTATTGGTTTTGCTTTGTGACAAAATCCCATATCATGCGCTGATTCTTGAATTTGAAACGGATTAAACATGAGTGACAAGCTAACTATAGTGCTGGATGAACAGGCCGTTGTGGAATACGACCGCAATAAGCCATTGGCAGCGTCCCAACTGGGTTACCTCGAGAAGATGGATGCGGCGATGGATCAGGGACTAAAGAATGGTCAGGAGATGATCACATCCCCGGATCTGCAGCAGAAGGCACAATTTGTTGCACTGGAACTGATCAAGGCCCTGCATGATCAGAATGACGCGGTTATCGCAGCCAGTTGCTCATATCTGGCCAACCGCCTGCCCGATTTACAACAGGTTGTGGCAAAGACGATGGAAGGCAAGGGTTTTTATTGTGATCTGGTCTTTGACAAACCCTATGTACAGCAAGCCACTGTACAGTTTATGAAACCCAACTGAACTGATCTTTCATGTCTCTGGACAAGGATGTCTTTTACGATCGACACGTTTTTGAATCTGCCTTCCAGCAGCGGCTAACCGGGATCCTCCATAAAAAGGCTCTGGGCGCCTTTATCCTTGCCTGTGCCAACGCAAGTAGCCAGCCGGAATTGTTGACCTCTATGGCAACAGCCATCGACAGGCAATTCCATCGGCTAAAGGACCATTTGCAAAGTGGCGGTCTCGATAACACATCGCCGGAAGATCGTCAGGTATTTGAATCGCTGATAGCACTGGGGCTGGAAAATCTGCCTGCCACCGAACACCGCCAGCTCGGACCCTGGTCGGTACAGTACAACACCATGCGTGGCTTTCGGCACACACGCCATGCGACTGATAGCCCTGAAACCCTGCTTATACCCTTCGATACAGACGGTTTTAGCTTCAATAAACCGTTTATGTTGCAGGAGAGGTTCTGGCAGGGAACGTTTTGCGGCCACAGTCTGACAGCCTATTACAATAAATTTCCCTTTGCCGATTACCACCTGTTATGGGTGCCGGATCGCGAGCTGGGTCAGAGCCAGTATCTTCAACAGGCCTATCACTATCTGATATGGCAACTGGTCGAAGAGTTGCTACCAGTCCTGCCGGGTTTTGCCATAGGTTATAGCTCTATCGGTGCCTGTGCCTCGGTCAACCATTTGCACTTTCAGAGCTTTACCGGCAAGCCTCTGGCGGTCACTGATCCTTGCTGGCGTCATAATGGTGGTATGAGCGACTACCCTTTGCAGGCTCATGTGTTTACACAAGCCGAAGATGCCTGGGCATTTATCGCGCAATTGCATCAACAGAATCTGGCCTACAACCTGTTGTATAGTCATAATAGGATCTATTGCCTGCCACGGCAGAAGCAGGGGCGGATCGAGCAGCCGCTTTGGTCTCCGGGGTTTGCCTGGCGTGAGGTTAGCGGTGAGATGTTGAGTCTGGATCGTAAAGCCTATCTGCACATAACCCGCGAGGATATCGAATCGAGCCTGTCGTGTTGGCGTATCGAGGTATGATGTTATTGAACTGTTGCGGTCTTGTCGCGGGGTGATGCATCGCCGGAACGATATGCTGATCAGGGCGGTACATGATACAGACTGTAGACGCAATTACAGGGCTATTTGTCTAGCCAGTCGTTGATCTGCTGTTCCTGATCATAGCCGTTGTATTCGTGTGCCTCACTCAGTAGTGGGCCCATTTGCCAGTCTTCCGGATTGGTATCGGTGATCTCGGTACCGAAGTCATCCAGTTCCCCCACATCCAGTGCACCACTAAAGTCTTCCGGTTGCGAGGTGTTTTCCAGGTTCAATATATACCACTGGTCGATGTCGATTTCATCGACACTGCCATCAAAATCCTGGATCTCTACGGTTCGGTTTTTTTCATCGAGGGCGATGACCTCGAAGATATTGCTCATATGGACTTCCTTGTACCACTCTCCAATGACGGGACGGGTAAAATTGGGCATGAAGACCCCCTGTAAGATGGGCGGAGAAAAGGTCGTGGTGTAAGGAGAAGTGTAGAACAAAGTCGGGGAAATGAAACTGCGGGAAGAGGGGATGGCCAGATTCCATCCCCTTAACTGACTATCAGGCAGGCAGTACCTTTTTAAACGGTTTGACCGTAACCTGACGGTAGACACCGGCATCCATATAGGGGTCGGCATCAGCCCATGCCTGTGCCTCTGCCAGCGAGGCAAACTCTGCTACGATCAGGCTGCCGCTAAAGCCGGCCTCACCGGGATCTTCACTTTCGATAGCGGGATTGGGTCCAGCGAGGACGATACGACCCTGTTCCTGCATGGCCTTCAGACGTTCGATGTGTGCAGGTCGTGCCTGCATGCGTTTTTCCAGACTGTTTGTTACGTCTTCACCGACGATCATAAATAACATTTGGTCTATTCCTTCTCGTTTTTTGCTTCGGTTTCAATATATGGGTTGAGAAATATCATTTGCACGACAATAAAGGCAAAGGTCAGACCGATGGTACCGAACAGTTTGAAGTTGACCCAGGTGGCCTCATCAAAGTTGTACATGATATAGAGATTGATAAATCCCAGCGCGGTAAAGAACAGTACCCAGCTCAGGTTCACCTGTTTCCAGACATCCCGTTTCAGGCTGATGCCTTTGTACATACGCTGGGTCAGGGTTTGTGCACCGATGAACTGGCTGCCGAGGAATGCAATGGCAAACAGCCAGTTGATGATGGAGACCTTCCACTGGATATAGACAGGATCTTTCAGCACCATCGTCGCGGTACCGAATATGCCCACCAGAACCAGGGTGATGATATGCATTTTTTCCAGTTTGCGGTGTTTAAACCATGTATATCCCATCTGCAAAATGGTGGCTGCCATGAGCACGCCGGTGGCGACGATGATACCGTGGGTTTTGTAGGCGATAAAAAATAGCAGTACGGGAAACAGGTCAAACAGGAATTTCATCCCTTTACCTCATAGATGTGGTGAATTGATTGTGTGTGCGCATTCTATCGCAAACCAGGACGGTTTTCGTATCTGTTTGTATCTATATTGGGGTAAAATGTGCGAATGCCTATACGCGTAGACCTGCACACCCACTCCCTTGCCTCCGATGGCACCCTGAGCCCCACTGAACTGGTTGATTATGCGGCCAGACAGGGGGTAGAGATGCTGGCCCTGACGGATCACGATGAAACCGCCGGCATTGCCGAGGCCCGGATAGCTGCAGATCGTCACGGTATCCAGCTGATACCGGGCCTTGAGTTGTCGGTGAGCTGGAATGGGGCCACGATACATGTCGTGGCTCTCAATATCGACCCGGAGAATGCGGCCTTGCAGGCCGGGCTGCAGGGGCTGCGAGAGTTCCGTCACTGGCGCGCCGAGGAGATCGGCAGACGTCTGGAGAAGCGCGGTATTAGTGGTGCCTACGAGGCGGCCTGTGAGAAGGCTAGTGGCACGATTATCAGTCGTACCCATTTTGCCCATTTCCTGGCCGAGGCCGGGCATGCCAAAAGTGTGCGTGACGTGTTCAAGAAATTCCTCGTCCAGGGCAAGCCCGGTCATGTACCGGGTCAATGGGCAGGGCTCGAAGAGGGTCTATCGTGGATACACGGGGCCGGTGGCCATGCAGTGATTGCCCATCCGGCCCGCTACCGTATGACCAATACCCGCCTGCGCCGTCTGATCGCTGAGTTCAAGGGGCTGGGAGGAGAGGGTATCGAGGTCATCTCCGGCAGCCATAGTCGTGATGAATCGATGCTGATGGCGCGCTATGCCCAGCAGTTTGAACTGGCCGCCTCCAGTGGCTCTGATTACCATGGCCCGGAAAATCCCTGGATTGAGCTGGGTGCCCTGCCTGAACTGCCGGATGGTTGTGAGCCGGTATGGGAAAAATGGGCCAAGCCGGCTTAATAAACGAACAACAATAACCAAGACGAGTAGGCCAGAATGAGCCAGTTTTTCCAGATCCACCCGGACAATCCCCAGGCGCGCCTGATCAAACAGGCTGCGGACATCTTCCGAGACGGGGGCGTGGTGGTCTATCCCACCGATTCAGGTTATGCACTGGGCTGCCAGATCGGAGAAAAGAATGCGCTTGAACGCATACGCAACATCCGTAAGCTGGATGAAAAGCATCATTTCACCCTGGTCTGTGGAAACCTGGCGCAGGCATCCATCTATGCCAAGGTCGATAACACCGCCTATCGCCTGATCAAGTCCCACACCCCGGGGCCATATACATTCATTCTACCGGCCACACGCGAGGTGCCACGCCGCCTGCAACATGTGAAACGCCGTACCATAGGTTTGCGTATTCCGGATAATCGTATCACCCAGGAACTGGTGACCGAGATGAACGAACCGTTGATGAGCGTCAGCCTGATCATGCCGGGAGACGATTTACCCCTGTCAGACCCGTACGATATTCGCGATACGCTGGAGCACTCCGTTGATCTGATCATCGACGGAGGCTATTGCGGTATTGAGGCAACCACGGTTGTGGATCTGGAGGAAGAGGTGCCGGTGCTGATTCGTCGTGGTGCGGGAGATCCCTCGGTCTTCGATCTGGACTGAACCGTCGTCGCTAAACAGGTATACTTGCCCTCATGTCAGAAACACTAATCCAGACCCTCGCCATAGTTGCCCTTCCGCTGTTGTTTGCCATCACCGTACATGAGGTGGCGCATGGCTGGATGGCCAATCGTCTGGGAGACCCTACAGCACGCATGATGGGTCGCCTGACCCTGAATCCTGTCAAGCATATCGATCCGCTGGGGACCATTCTCGTACCGATTACGATGTTGATACTCAGTGGCGCGATGTTTGGCTGGGCCAAGCCGGTACCGGTAACCACACAGAACCTGAAAGGCGGGCGACGGGATATGGCCCTGGTGGCGCTGGCCGGCCCTGCCTCGAATCTGGTTATGGCGCTGTTTTGGAGCGCCATAGCCAGTTTGATACTGCATATGGATAACGCCAGTTCCAGCTACGCGACCCCATTACTGTACATGGCCCGTTACGGTATCTTCATCAACCTGGTGCTGATGGTACTGAACCTGTTGCCGATCCTGCCGCTGGATGGTGGACGCATTCT